>Ga0209535_1000166_pt1 | contig 43286 bp, 38 predicted proteins | sample LinPmetageLP28_FD_184041 | JGI IMG/M metagenome (GOLD analysis project Ga0209535, IMG submission 184041) | Marine viral communities from the Pacific Ocean - LP-28 (SPAdes) (version 2) | ecosystem: Environmental > Aquatic > Marine > Oceanic | place: Pacific Ocean | collected 2009-08-22 | reverse complement strand
TTTATCCTATCACATATAGACTCTTCTAGTTCAGAAGCTAGGCTATAAGACCGATTACTTAAGTTACCTAAACAACCGTTTGAGAATATATTGAAATGATATTGAGGAGTTAGGGTTTCGTATAGTCCTTCGTTAATCTTATTTGAAACAATAGATATGTCTAGTTTTTGACATTGTTCAAATTCTCCTACGTGTTCAGATTTTATTGTTTTGTACATTTCAAAGCTAACTTTAACGTGGTTATTGCCTTGTGTAAATTCAGCAAATGGAATCCTGTGTCTGTTATTATCTATCCAATCAAAGTCACATCCTTCAATATCAGCTTCTGTTATTTTAGAATATATTTTACTGATTGTTTCTCTCAATATGTCTTCAAACTGATTAAGAATAGTCTTATTGATCTTGTTAGCATTTGCTTTTTTCTGTTCAATTTCTGAATGAGTTTTAGAAATTGTTGTGAAGATGTTGTCACTTGCAACATCTTGTTCTTCAAATTTTAAAATTACTGTTTTCATGATTGTTTTATTTTATGTGATAAATTTCGTTTGTATTCGTATACTTTTCGTCTCTTAAATATTGATTGATTGCTTTTTTTATTTTAGATATATTGTTACCGAAAAAACCAGGATTCGCATAGGCTAAAGCTGTGTATTCTTTTTGTATTAAGTTTATTCCATAGCCTTTGTATGTTTGATATTCTTTTTTCATGATTGATTTTTTTAAGGTTACACATTTAATATTAAGCCCAACCCAACTTAGTAGCTAGATTAAGCATTTCATTGTATTCTATCTTATGGCATCCTACTACCATATCTCCTGAACTATGTATAAGGTCAACACTATATACACCTATCTCAAAAGTTACACCGTTACGCTTCCATTGTTGTCCCGTTTCAACAACGTGTTGAACTAGCTTCCAAAGTTTCTTAGCGTTATCCATAGGTACTTCTGCCCTTCTACTGGTTTCAATGGTTTCACTGTCTTTTACTCTTAACAAGTACCCTGCTACGTATGGACAGTAGCTTGTTTCGTGGTTTCTCCACTTCTCAATACCTTCTTTTGCTTCAGCTAATTCCCTAGCTTTTTTACGCTTTTCAGCTTCTATAGCTTTACGCTTATTTTCTTTTATCTTTTTTATAGCATCTTCAGATAAAAGTATTTCTAAGGGATTGTCAGAATATATTAATTCTTTTTCTGACTTTTTGAGTTTAGATTTTAGCTTGAATATATTGGTTAAATTAACAGCGTGTTCTATATGAGAATTTATTTCTCTAGTATAGTCATATTTTCTAGCTCTTAACTGTTTTTTAGCTAGTTCTTCAACGCTTTTTATGTGTTCACGTACATTGTTAACAAATGTTTCTTTTTCTTTAAAATAATCATTGTCTCTATGCGTGTAGCCGTAGGGCATTTCATTAACATTTATACGTGTATAGTGACTAGGAATAGCATAACTAACGGCATTCTGTTGTTTTGCTGTTGTGTTACTATAAGAGTGATCATACCAAAGAACCAAAGTTCCGTAATCTTTGTTTTTGTGTTCTTCTGGTGTTACTATTCTAGCAATTTCAAAGTGACTACCGTATGAGTAGATACTTTTATTGTTAAAATAGAAGCTGTTTCCGCTGTTTCTAGCGTGTTCTTGTGATTGATGTGCCCAAAGGTGAGCGATTTTATCTTTGCTTGAAAATACTTGTTTTATTCGTGCCATAACTTTTATATTTTATCCTCTTAATTTTTTGTGTTTAACCTTAAGTGAGGATGTTACTCAAGGTCACACGTTTATTAATATTGTTCTCCATCTTCTGTAAACTCATACCCGTTAGCTATAATACTTTCCTCTATAGCTTCCCTAGATGTATAGTATTCGTATTCTTGTTCTAGTGAATGGTATATCTTGATACATATATCCTCATAGTGTTCTCTTATTTCTTCTAAGATGTCTTCGCATATATCTTCTATATTGGAATATTTTTTACCATGCCAATCGTTAGTAAATTCAGTTTCTAAGTTATCTGAATAACTTTTTGAATGGTAATAGTGTCCATGTTGTTTGAAGCTGCCGTATATATTTATATCACCGTTTTTAATTAGCTTGATAACTCTGGACCAATCTTTTTGATATTGTTGATTGTTGTATCCTGGAGTTATAAAGTGTAGTATATCTTCGTTTGGTGATCCTTCAAACATAGCACCGTCACCTTGAAAGGAGAATCCACTGAAATATATTTTATCAATATCGAATCCTGTTTCATCTTGCATATACATTTCGTAAACACTATCCCACCAGCCTTCATATATGTTAAGGTCGTAAAATTTCTCGATTACTTTTTCTTGTACTGCTTCATCAAGTTCCTCGAACTCGTAAATTTTTGTTGTTGTTGTTTCTGTTCTCATGATATTTATATTTTGTCCTCATTAGATTAATTGTGTAACCTTAAGCGAGGATGTTACTCAAGGTCACACATTTATTATTAGTAAACACAAGGATCTTCCATTATCATTAATTCAACTTCCCATCCTTCATTAGGTTTTACATTCTCTTCTAGCCAATCATTGTCAACATATTCGTCTGAACCGTCTTCATGATTGTATAAGCTAATTTCATTAGGGTATCTAATATCTATAGATAGATTCTCTTGTTTGTTATTGTGTAGTGTATGTTCTACAAAGCCAGTCAAAAAGCCTTCTAGTTTGAATAGTTGAACGTCTGAGTATCCTCCTCTGACATCAGCTCCTAGATGAAGTTGTAATAATACGTATGGTTCACCGTCTATAGTAACCCATTGACCTTGGAATACGTGGTCTGTGTTGTTATCTGAGTTGTAAGTGTTCCATTGTTCACTTTTGAACTCTACTTCATAATACTCTGAGTCTTCAATTATAGGAATTAAATCGTTTTCTTCTACTTCCCCTACCCAATGTATATTGTTTTCACGTAGGTATTCGTTTACAGATTCACAGATCTGATCATATTCTAATACTTTTTTGAAGTAATGGTAAGTGTTTACGGTTGTGTATTGGAATTTATCATCCCAATATTCTATAGTGGCTTCAGGTTCTGACTCGAAGTCACGTTCTTGATTTCTTTGCCATGCTCTTCCATCAGTTCCACCACTATCTAAAAAGTGTTTTCCTGTGTTTTCTGTAAAGAGTTCTTGTAATACTTGTTCTATTGTTTTCATGATTGTTTGTTTTTAAGGTTACACATTTACTTTCATTACCATATTAAGGGGTATATCATACCCATCAGGATCAATAACAGGCTCAGATTCCTTGTATCCTTCTTCATCAGGCTCTGAGTCTTCATCTATTATATATTCTATTTCTAGCCATTCACTTATCCTGGGGTTGTCACTTCCCCACGCATCTTTTACTCTTGCTGAGCTTCCGCAGTCACTTAATTCTATTTCGTATCCACCTGTATTAGATATTGTATATCCTCCATGAACTTTAAAACTTTTGTGTTTTTCGTATTCATTAATAGCAAGTTCTAAGCATTCACTAAAGTTTTCACTATTGTTTTGAAACTCTTTTATTTTTAAGTCTTCGCTATTGTCTAGTTTAAAGATATATTTGTTCCAATCTCCCGTTATTTCAGGCTCTTCATAAGGATCTTCGTAGGTTCTGTCTTCCCATACATCAAACCATATTTTTAGATTGTTTTCTGTCTCTATTTGGACGCTTGAAACTATTCCAGCAGTCTCTAATTCTATCTTAATTACTTTCATGATTGTTTGTTTTTAAGGTTACACATTTATTATAATGCAGGATGATTATCATTAACCACGTATATATGTACATGACTAGCATTCTTAGGTCGCCACTTACCGGTATAGTTTATGTTTACGTATTTCATTTCACTTCTAGACCCTACCCAATCCATGATTTGATAAGCTTGAACACTGTTTTTACAAGCCCATGCACATTTAGACCCACCTTTACCATTGCCCCATCCCGACATAAATTTATCAGTGGCAGTAATCAGGATTTTGTGGGTTTCGAATTGTTGTTCTGTTCTGTCGTCAACTAATATAGTTTGACCGTTGTTGTACGTTGTTTCCATTGTAATAGAGTTTTATATTATTGGTTCACTTTATAGGCTGAACTAATTACCTTTTTACTAATATAGTTATTTTATTTTGTACTGACAATACTAAAATCACTAAAGTTTGTTTTTATTATTAAATCTGTTCTGTTTTCTTGTATCCATTTTTTATACCAGGATTGTAGAAAATTCGGTGCAGGTTCTAAATCTCCAAAAGACCAAGATGTTCTGTCGTCGTTTTCTATATAGAATGTATCGTTTACTTTGTAAATTGGATTGTTTCTAAGATCTTTGTATATTTCAAAGTTTTTCATATTGTTGATATTGTTGGGTGATACTCTTTTAAAAATTCTGTTCTTACTTCTTTAAACCATTGCCAGACGGTTTGATTATCTAGTTTTAACCGTTCCCAAAAAAAAGGGTTTTCTCTGTGTTCAGGCTTTATAAATATGTCAAATCCTAGTGTACTTTTTTGCGTACTTCTGAACTTAATTATATTTTTTTCTTTGTCGTATCCCTTTACGTTGTAATAGCGTGGAGTTTCGTTTACACCTCCATGTTCTCCACTTGTTCCAATAAGTTTGAACATACAAGCGTGTTCATTTAGGTTTTCTAAAATTTCGCTTTTATAAAGCTCTAATAGTTCTATTGTTTTCATAACTGTTTATTTTTAAAGTTCAAAAGTTTTGTAAATTCCTGTATTGAAAGGAAGCCATATATAAAAAGTTTTATCTTTATATTTTCTAAAAATAGTTACTGCAAAAACTGTTTTTTGCTTCATTTTTTTTGTTATGCCTGTATGCATAAAGATTCTGATCTTTTTCATTTTTGTTTGTTTTTAAGGATTTATAATTAAATTTCAATCGTAATAAAAGTTATTTCTGATTTTGGAAATTCTGTTTGCAACTTTTCTATTTTGTTTATTAATTCTGTTTTTTCTAAACTAGAAAATATGAATTTTGTAGCCAATTTATTTACTACTATTTGATAAATTTTAATCATTTTGTTTGGGGTTTTAGTTTGTGCAACATTGCACATTTAATATAGAAACCCTCTAAAGGTTCGAACTTTACAGGAGACACCATATAAAATTTGTCTGAGGGTTTTAGCTTTTTTATTTATCACCGCTTGCAAGCTATTAACAATACGGATGCAATTTAAGATCTTTGCTAACTATATAAAAGCAAGGTGACACATTTAATATACGCCACCTTGCAAGTATACCATATAAGAATACAGTATATAACATGTAGATTGTCTTTATCTTACATTTATTGTTTCATTTGTTTACGCTTTCAGTTTGTTCTGAACTGTTTTTTTAAACTGTAGTAACTGAAACTACCTACGAATATTGTATCTCAGCTATTCGCTTGCTAGACCTATCGAACTCTTAGCTTCAAACGTACCTCTATCTAGGTACGATTGGATAGATCAAAGGGGTGTTTCCCCTCGATTTGACATAGTTTACAAGTGTATAAGCCACCAACTAAAAACATATTTTTATAAGTTGTATAAACTTGTAAACAATTCAATAACAACATGTCAAATAATCTCACTAAATTGTTAACTATTAATACCTTAATAAAGCGTATTTTTTTAATTAACACTATGCTATAGACTCCTTAAAAAGTGAGTTGAAAATAAATACTATTTAATAACAATACGTTAAACAATATTTTTTTCTAACATATATTCGTTTTGTTCGTTTTATTGGATAACAAAAAACCATTATTGAACCCTTTTAAGACTTGCACTCAATAAAAACACTATGTAAGGGTTAAAAATTTATTTTTTGGCTTTTTTAGCCTCGATTAGTTGTTTTAGTTGTTCGCTCGTATTAATATCTAAACTTTTGTATAATTTAAAATCTATTTCACACCTATTTACAATACAAGTCAATGAGTAAAGCGACCAAAATTTCTTTTTATCTTTTAGTTTTTCTTCTTCTTTTTCGTTCAAATAGTGCCTTACTACCCTATAGGCGCCCGCGTCCTTAATTAGTTTTATTGCATTAGGTTTAAAGCCTTTTTGGTCTAGTAAATTTTGAGTGTTCAATTTGTCAATATATCGACAAATAGCGGATAAAGACAAAGTAATATTTTTGTGTTCATGGTTCGCTCTTATTAGATTAGAGGGTTTATAAACTCTTTTTTGATTTGTTCCCTTTTGGGCCTCTGTAATTATTTTTACTTTTTTCATCTTAATAAAGTTTAAATTTTGCTTTACTTGATACGGTGTAAAGCTTGACCGCTTGAAACAAAGTACGTTTATATAAATGGATAAATCAAATAAAAAGTAAACTTTTTTTTCAATTAATTTATAAACGTCTAATAATCAACACTTTACAGATATTAATAGCACCACTAAAAAAACTGGATTTTCAAAAAAAAAGGGTTTCAAGGTCGCACACTTAGAAAAAAGAAATAACAATACTACTATATAAGAGATAAAGACAAAAGAAAGGAAAAAAAGAAAGGCCAAAAAAAATGATCTTTTAACCTGCAGGAAAGAAAAAAAAGTATCTGACAGTATTAAACAAAGCTTTAAAACAGATACAAAACTTTTTAAAACTGTTTACGCTTTGAACATTTCCCTAAACATAAACAAATTAAAAGTTTTCTCAAACGTTCCATAAGGTACACGTAAACAACTGACTATTAAACAGTTGAAGCCGACGAACCAAAACAAAAAACAGTAATGCGGAACGAAACAAAACCAAAAACGCCCCCACCCCCCAAAAGTTTTACGACTCTCCCAGGGCTAATGATCCCCGTCGCACGCAGCTATAACCCCACCCACACAACCGCAGAGAACTTCTAAGAAAACCTTCCTTGATTCTAGACCCTTAGCCTCACTTACTTGGTTTTATTGCCTCTAAGGGGCTGTATTGAAGTTTATTTACTTAACCGTAACGCATTACGGTTTGCATAAGGAGGGGGATTTATTAGTGGAGGATTTGGTTATTTGGGGAGGTATTTATATATTGCATATTGAATTACGTCTTGGTTATGTAAAGTGGATGGTCTCCACTCGGGTTTAGGCGATAAAAGTTATGTAAAATGGCATATTTGTATTTGAAGCATGATGACAGGAGGTTAAAGTATGATCCTTTGTATATTGTTTGGTTGGATAAGTTTGTGAGTTTAAGGAAGTTGAGGGGTATTAGTCGGAAGTATGTTGCTCATCATATGGGTTTAAGTTATAGGACTTATTATGCCAAGGAGGTTTGTATATCTAGTTTTAAGATATATGAGTTGGTAAAGGCTTTTAATGTTATTGGTTATAATTTGGATGTTGTTGTTGGTGAAGTGTTCAGTCATACTAAGAGGGGTAAGCGTATAGAGTATAAGCATGTAAGTTCGGACAGAAAAAAGGTTTAGGTTATGTTGAGTTTTTATGTTGTTACGGAGAGTAGTGGTGAGGGTTATGAGTTGTTGTCTGTTTGCCGGGGTTTGTCTGGTGTTACTGATTCGATAGATGAGTATTTTGGTGGTGATGGTGGTTATAAGGTTTTGAATCGTTATGATGTTGGGGAGTATGGTATTGAGTATGTGTTGGATGTTTCTTGGTGGGATGTTGACGAGGAGAATTTCACTAAGGTGAGTGTCAGGCGTGTTAATGTTTTTGATGGGTTAGATTTTGTGATGGTTGATAGTTCTCGTCTTAGTTTGTTTTTGTGGTTAGTTTTGGGTTTTATTTTTTTAATTATTTTTTTTAATTTGATGTTATGTCTGGTGTGAGGCATTTGGATGGTGAGGGGAAGCGTATAGTTTGGGTAACTCGCAAGGGGAGTCATTTTCATTTGGAGGATTTGCATGATAATCATTTGTTAAAGATTTATGAGAATCAGATTAGGTATCGTCCGGAGAATCCTGTTTTGGATTATTTATGGTCTGAGATAGAGTTTAGGGGTTTAGAGGTTTAGTTTTGGTTGTGTGTAACAAAATATTGATTAGTTAGTTTAGGTATCGTTGATGGCGTTACCTTTTTTTTGTTTTTTTTTATGATAGGTATTATATTGGATGATGAGAAGTTTTTGGAGGGTCATCGTTGTTATGTTTTGAATAATGTTGATAGGGTTAGGCAGCCTTATTTGGATCGGTTGAAGGAGTATGCTTATGATAGGGGTTTGAAGTTATGTAGAAAATGTTATAGGGTTTATGAGAAAGATTGTGCCGAGTGTGGCAAAGTGGGTTAATGGTAATTTCCCAGAGATAGATTTAGATTGTTTGCGTTCTGATGAGGAGTTTTTTTATTTGTGTTGGTTGAGTGAGTTGTGTGATGCTGGTTATGTTGATAATGTTTGGTATGAGTATACTACGTTTGAGTTGTATGGTGGTTATGAGAAGTTGTATGAGCAGAGGTTAAAGACGAAGGTAAATTATAAGACGGAGTGTTTGGTAAAGCCTACTGTTTATACTCCTGATTTCAAGGTAGAGTGGACGGAGAGTGCTGAGGGTGTTTTTTATTATGATTATGTTGATGGTGAGCGTTTGACTAGTAATAGTAAGCCGTTGTATCATTTGGGAAGTAATTTGGTTAGTTATGTAGAGATAAAGCCTGTTCATAATCAGAATAATATGACTAGTTATGCTCAGGTGAAGATTAATTGGTTGTTTGCTACTCAGGGTGTTTATATTAATATGTTTAAGATACCTACTATGTTTGGTATGAATTTTCATCCAGGGGAGTATTTGGTTACGGATATAAAGCGTTCACCTCGGAAAGTTGGTTTGACGGTTATTGGGGATTATTTAAAATAAAATGTTTATCTTGGTGCAAGGGTTTTTTGTGTATAGTTATTGTTTTGTTGAAGGGGTGTTTTGTTTGTTTAGCACCCCTTTTTTTTGTTTGTGTGTGTCACAATTGGGATAAAAAATAATTGTTATATATTTACAATATGGACAGGGATGTTATTGAAAACGTGTATCAGTTGATAGTTTTGAATAAGACGTTGGGGGATACTCCTGGATTTGTTTGGCAGGTGGGTAAGAGTTATCGAGTTGCTGGGCAGAGGTTTGAATGTTCGAAGATACTTCATGACGACACTGCTTTTCATTTTAATGGTCAGAGTCGTTGGATAGTTTTTTTAAAAGCACCTAGTGGTGAGGAGTTCAAGCATGCTTATTATGAGAATGCTAGTTTAGAGGTAAAGAGGGGAGTTCCAGAACATTTATTAGTTTAGTATAAGTATAAATTTAAAAATAAGAAATAATGGCAATTACATTAAGTACGTTAAACATTGTTGATAAGAGTGGTAATACTACTACTGTTTTATCGGACAAGGTAAAGGCGGTGAACTCTTTTCAGGGTGACGTTGATGTGGAGATTGATGTTTATGGTCAAGATCCTCAGATTATAAAAACACAAAATACGGCAGCTACTGGTAGTGTTACTTTGAACTCAGGTTCGGGAACTATCACAAATTTGACTGTTAATGCTTCGGGGGGTGCGGCTTTTAGTATTTTTGATACTGCTACGGCTGTGTCGGGAGCTTCATTAAATGAGCTTGCTTCTAATTTGGTTACAGCGGTAAATTCTTTTGTTACTGTTCCTAATTATACGGCTAGTGCTGCAGGTGCGGTTGTAACTATCTCTGCTGATAAGGCTGAGGCTGATACTCCGAATACTTTTGTTGTTGCTACTACTGTTACTGGTACGTTGGCTAAGACGGATGTGAATTTGTCTGGAGGTACTAATCAGAAGAGTCTTATAGACGCAGCGTTGACTAGCTTTAGCATTAATGTTACTCTAGAGAATGGTGCTACTAAGGCGTTGAATGTTTTAAGAATCAGATCTGTAAATCAGCAGCCAGGTGGTGGAAGTTTAATTTACTACAATGGAGCTGGTAATACTTTCCAAAAGGTTGATGAGATTCTTTGTACTCAATCTTTTTCTCAGGTTAAGACTTTGATAGACGCATTATAATATTTTCCATGTTGTATTGATTTTTATTTAATTGTTTTATAACCCTAGCTTTTATAGTTAGGGTTTTTTGTTATATTGTGGTTTAAGTTAAAATTAAAATTAAAATGAAATTAGAAGATATTAAGGACGTAAAGGTTCGGAAGTATGTTCGTGGTCTTCAGTTAAAGCTTGAGGAGTTTGAAGCGAACACTACTAAGGTTAAATCATTTTTAGCTTTAAAGAACTTCATTACTCAGAACAATAAGTTGCTGACAAATTATCGGGTATCTGATTCAGCGGATGAGCTTTCTGACAAGGAGGACAAAGCTTTGGAGAGGGGTTTAAAGTTCTCGGAGAAGTTGGATTATCTGCAGACGTTGTTGGATAAGATGTATAGTGAGATTGGTGAAATCCCTGAAGAGCAGGGTAAACAGAAGGCTGCTTCGGCTTACGAGCAGGCTATGAGGGAGATAAAAAATGGGTAAACTTGCGGCAGGCTCTATGCGTCCTGATAAATTCGAGAGAGTTAGGAACATAAAATTGGGTGATAAAATTGAGTTTAGCGTTAATCTTCCTAAGCCTCCTGTTTATTATAAAATTGATAAATGGGATAAAAAAATAAGAGACCAGAGGTGGGGTATTCCTGATTGGATATTGTCTCAGCTAGAGTTTGACTCTTTGGATGTCGATAATCAGATTGATTATTTGAAGCAGGTCGCTTATCACCGTATTAATGGTTATTGGTTTTACAATCATGGGAACATTGAGTATTTAACGGGTGATCATTTTTTCTATTTATCGTTTTGGAGGATTGATGGTATTGTCCCTTATTGGAAGGATAGTGATTCTATGTTTTTTTATATCGAGCGTCATTGTCAGATGTTGGATTCTTGTTTGGGCTGGATGCAGGTTACTAACCGTAGGGATGGTAAGACTGGTAAGGCTACTTCTATTATTTACAATCGTATTACGTTGAACTATGATGCTAATGGAGGTATTCAGAGTAAGACGAATAATGATGCGAGAACTATTTTCAAGAAGATGGTTAAGAGTTGGCAGAAGCTTCCTGATTATTTAAAGCCTGAAGATTCTGGTGACACTAATCCTAGTGCTGCTTTAAAGTTTGAAGAACCGGCTAAGCGGAGTACAAAAGGTGGAAAGAAAATCTACAAGGAGGTTTTAAATTCTATGATTAATTATAAGCCTTCGGTTGAGAATGCTTATGATGGTTCTAAGTTAAAGTATTACTATGATGATGAGTATGGAAAAACCACAGAGGTAGATGTAAATGAGCGTTGGCAGGTTGTTAAGGAGTGTTTGGTTCAAGGAAAGAATATTGTGGGAAAGAGTTTGCATACTACTACTGCTGAGGAGATGGAGGAGAAGGGTGGAGCTGCTGCCAAGGATATGTGGGATGATTCTGACATTATAGAGTCTGATGCTAACGGCAGGGAATTTACTGTCTCTGGTTTATTGAGATGGTTTAAGCCTGCCACTCATGGCTTGGAGGGGTTTATAGATAGTTATGGTTATAGTGTTGTTGAAGACCCTAAGCGACCTATTTCAGGTATTGATGGAAAGAAGATAGAGGTAGGTAGCGTTAGCTATATTAACCGAAGGAGAAAGGGGTTATCGGGAAATAAGTTAGCAGGCGAGAAGAGGAAGTACCCATTAACTATTGATGAGGCTTTTATTGAACAGGGTAAGTTAAGTCCTTTTGATATTATTAAGCTGAATGATCAAATATCTTATAATGGCACACTTAGTAATAAGGTCATACAGGGAAACTTCGTATGGATAGATAGAAGCAACTCAGAGGTAGGATGGCAACCGTCTCCTAGTGGTAGGTGGAAGGTATTGTGGATGCCCCCAGTTGAGGAGAGGAATAAAACCGTACAAACATCTAGGGGTCTTAAGCCTGGGAACTTTGATAAGTCTGTAGCAGGTTGTGACCCTTTTGACCACAAGGTAACTACGGATAATAAGAAGTCTAATGGTGCTAGTTATGTGTATCGAAAGTTAGAGCCTTTTGACCAGGGGTTGAGTGATACTTTTGTTTGTGAGTATGTTAATCGTCCTGCCACTCCTGATATGTTTTATGAAGATATAGCTAGGCAGTGTATTTTTTATGGTTGTGAGTTGTTGTGTGAGAATAACAAGATTGGTTTAATCAATTGGTTTGACAACAATGGTTATGGTGGGTATTTAATGGACAGACCTGATTTTACTCATACTGATTATAGTAGGAAGAGGCAGAAGGAGAAGGGCATACCTATGAACTCGGAGGCTGTTAGGCAGAGGGCTATAGAGGTTACTGAGAGTTTTGTTTATGCTAATACTGGTTATGACTTTGAGAAGGACTTTCATGGTAAGGTTTATTTCAATGATTTGTTAAAGTGTTGGATAAAGTTTAATCCTCAGAAATGGACTGATTATGATGAGTTTGTTGCTGCTGCTTTGTGTTTGTTTGGTAAGGAGAGGTATGTGCGAAAGAAGACTAAGAGAAATGGAAGGTCTGTGGGTAGTTTTATTAAAACATATAACAAACGTAATCGTTTCTAGGTAGTTAAAATAATTGCTTACATTTGTTAGTATAACTATTTTTTAGTAAGAGAATGACAAAATCAAATACTAAGCTTCCTAACTTTCCGAATCCGACCTTATCTAAAGAGGAGAAATCGACTAAAAAATACGGGTTAGGATGTGCGAAAGCGATATACGGAAAACATAGGGGTAGTGATTGGTCTGTTTACAATAAAATCTCAAAATTTGTAGAGAACAGGAAAGCTGCTGAGGGGTTGTCAAATATTAATAAGTTCAAGGATTTACTTGATTTAAACGGAGACACTTCTTATTTGAATTTGGATTGGCAATCTGTGTCTGTAATTCCTAAGTTTGTTCAGTTGGTAGTTGGTGAGATGATTAACCAGGAGTTTAAGGTTAACGCTGTGGCTATGGATGAGTCTTCGATGGAAAAGTTCGAGGAGGAGAAGAATAAGATATATGCCAATATGTTGATGGCTAAGTTTTCTCAGAAGATGGAGGCAGAGACTGGTTTTTCTTTGGTTGATAAGTCTATTCCTGTTCCTAAGGATTTAGAGGAGGCAGATGTTTTAATAGAGACTACTTTGAAGCAGGCTGTTGAGATAGCTATGGAGGTTTGTATATCCTTTGTTCTTAGGTCTAATAATTTTGACAAAGAGGTAAAGGAAAGATTAATTAGAGATTTAATAGTTATAAAGATATGTGCTACTAGGACTTATTTTGATGACAATAATGACATCAAGTTAAGGTATGTAGATCCTGCTAATTTAGTTTTACCTTATTCTAAAGACCCTTACTTTAGGGACACTCCTTATACGGGTGAGATTGTAAAGATGAATTTTAATGATTTTGTTTCTTTGGTTGGAGATGAGATGACTGAAGAGGAGTATTATGATATTGCTAAAAGGATTGGTAAGAAAGATGTTGGTGGTTCAGGCATGACTCAAGAGAATGGAAGATATTATCAGTCTCCTTATTCTGGTAGGGGTCAGGTTGATGATTTTTATATTGAGGTTTTAGACTTTGAGATTAGGTCAACCAATCATGAGTTGACTTATGAGCAAAAATATATTAGCAAGGGAAATTTCTTTTTAAACAAGAAGAAGACAGGTTACGAGCCTAAGAAGTATAGTAAGAAAAAAAGGGATGTAACTAGAAAGAAGGTAGAGGTTTTTTATGAGGGTCTTTATGTTATAGGTTCTGAATACATATACAAGTATGGTTTACAGGACAATATGAGTAGACCGAAGAAAAACGGTGCTTACTCTTCAGAGGTTAAGAGTAGGTATAGTGTTATTGCTCCAGGTATGTATGACATGGAGAATAAGTCTATGGTTGAGCAGATGTTGCCCTTTGATGATCAGATGACTTTAGCTTATTTAAAGCTTCAGCAGCAAATGATTAAAGCTAGACCGTCAGGTTTGGCTATTGATTCTTCTTCTTTGGAGGATGTTTTAAAAGGTAGAGGTGAGGATTTCTTAGACCCGACTGATATTGTAGAAATATTTGATCAGACGGGTAATTTATATTACAGAAGTGAGGATTCAGAGTTTGGTGGGATGATTAATCAGAAGCCAATTCAGGAGCTTGCTAATGGTCTTAGTCCAAGTGCATTGTATTTCGTTGAGGTTTGGAATCACAACTTAAACATGATTAGGACAATTACGGGGTTGAATGAAGCTAGGGATGGTTCTACTCCTTCTTCTAAGGCTTTAGTTGGTGTTCAGAAGATGGCTGTTAATATGAGCCGTAATGTCACTAGGTCTTTGAATGATGCTTATATCCACAGTTTTAAATCTTTATCTGACAATATAGCCATGATGGTTCAGAACAAAGCTATTGCAGATGGGTTAAGAGGTTATGAGCTTGCTTTAGGTAAAGAGGTTGTTGATGTTGTTAATATTGTCAAGGATTTAAGCCTAGCAGAATTAGGTATTGAGATTGAGATACTTCCTACTGCTGAGGATATGCAAGAGTTAAATATATTAATTGAGAAAGCGATAACTGCTCAATCTATAGAGTTGGAAGACGCTATGGAGGTTAAGGATGTTGCTAAGGTTAATATCAAGAAGGCGACACACTTATTAAAGAAAAGAAGAAAGGAAAAGCAAGAGTCAGATATGGCTATAGCTAATAACGCTTCACAACAGAATGCTCAAGCACAGATGCAGTCACAACAATCTGCTGCTCAGTCTGAGATGCAACTAAAACAAATGGAGCATCAGATGGGAATGGAAAGACTTCAAATGGAGTATCAGTTAAAGATGCAGTTAGAGCAGATTAAAGTCAGAACAAAAGGTATGGCAGATGCTGAGGTTGCTATGATTAATAATGATGAAAAACTAAAGCAGATAGATGCTGCTAAGAAAAATAATATTGACGACACTTCTATAGGTAATTCTGTTAGAGAGCCTAGAGTATTTAGTGGTGTTGGAGATAGTAATAAATTAGATTAAAATTTTTTATTATATATTAGTTAAACCGTAAATTAAAATTAAAATGAGTTTTGAAGATTTATTAAAAGCCCAAGGGCTTGAAGTTGTTGGTTCTGGCGATGCGTCAAGAGATGAACAACCAAAACAAGAAGTTGAACCTCAACAGGAGGTTAAAGATATAGAGGAAACCCCTCAACCAGAAGCTAAGGAGCAATCTGATGCAGAGGTTAAAGAGATTAGTTTCGAGGATTCTTTTAAAGAGAAATACGGTTCTTTAGAAGATTTAGAAACTAAGTTAAGTTCTTTGGAAGAAAAGGCAAGTGCTTCAAGATTTGAAGACAAGTATGAGTCTGATAGTATAGATAGACTAGAAAAGGTGTTGGGTTCTGGATTCTCTTGGGATAAGATAAAAGAGATTGCAGACGTTAAGACGCTAAATGTTGATTCATTAGATGGTCGTCAAGCATTATCTAAGATGTTAGAAATGAAAGACGGCTTATCCACAGCAGAGATAAATGCTAAGTTAAGGGAGTATGACAAGCTTAATGATGCAGATTTAGAGTTGATGGATGATGATGAGAAAATCGAACATAAAGCAGCTTTAGCACGTTATGATAGACTACAAAAGGAAAGTAAAGATTTCTTAAATTCTGTAAAGAATGATGAGAAGTATTCTTTGCCAGACTTAAAAAAACCTACAGACGACAAGGAACTAATAGAGAAGCAACAAAAAGAATTTGATGAATTGAAGAATCGTTATGAATCTTCTGTTTCAGAATCAGTAAAAGAATTTAACTCAGTAAGTCTTAAACTCGGAGAGGATAATGAATTTACGTTTGAGTTGAATGATGAGATGAAGCAAAAGGTTCAAGAAAGGATGAATGGAATCAATGAGTATTATACCAACTTCGTTAGTGCTAACGGTGTAGATTATAATAATATGAAGGAGACTATTGCTAAGGAACTTTTTTTCGATCAAATATTAAAGTCGGCAGTTGAGTCTAACATTAACAAAGGCGAGATAAATGCTGTGAAGGAGATTAACAACGTAGTTGATAAATCTAAGAAATCACAAGCACCATCTTCTAATGCTAGTGTTCAGGATCAGATAATTGACGGCTTCCTAAAAGGACAAGGAATTAGATAATTTTAAAAACTAAGAAAAATGGCATTACCATATCAAGGAGGTAGTTTTAACAGAGTAGCAGATTATAACTTTGTAACTACCATGGATTTACACAAACCAGAGATTGAGTCAGAATTAACTCAAACTTTCGGTAATCAAATGTTAACAGGAATGTTATCAATGATTGGAGCAGAAAAAGGTGTTTCTGCTTTGGAATATACTCACTACGAGGAAGAAAGAATTTACCCTAAGCTTTACGCTAAAAACGGTGGAGCAGGAGGGGATGGAGCTAGTGTTGTTTTCACTATGGCTGCATCATCTAAGTATAGCGTTCCAGAAAACGCTTCTCCTTACGATGGAAGTAGTACTTCTTCTATCACTATTCCAAGAAGAGGTGAATTAATCTTAATTAAGCCTACAACAGGAATTGTTTCTGCTGATAGATACATTAAGGCTATTATAGAGGCAGTTACTGCAACAACTTTTACTGCAGCACCTTTGGATTCATCAGTCGCTATTCCGTCTATAGGGGCAGATACTGAAATCGTTATCTACGGTAACGCTTACGGAGAAGGTTCTATGCAGCCAGGAGCTAGACAGACTAAAGTTAAAAAAGAGATTAACCAAATTCAGACTGTAAAAGGAACTTATGAAGTTACTTCAACAGAAAGAGATATGTTATCTTGGGTTGACTTTGTAGGTAAAGACGGTAAGGCAGGTAAGATGTACTACCTAAAAGGAGAGGCTGATGAGTATAAAAACTTCATGTCTCAAAAGGAATTGACTTTACTTTTGGGTGAGAAGCTTAATAACGATAATGTGGCTAATGCTTGGGTTGCTAACGCTAATAACGAGAATAACGGTGGGCCACTTTCTCTAACAGAGGGTCTTATACCAGGTATCCTATCAAAAGGAAACACTTCTGCTTACTCTCAGGCTACAGGTTGGGACAAGCAAGATGCTGAGTCTTTAGTTAAGGTTTTGGATAAGCAAAAAGGTTCTAAGAATAACCTATTAGCTCCAGGAATTGACCTATCAATAGCGATTGATAACACTCTAGCTTCTTACAAGACTGCAGGTGCTATTACTTATGGTAACTACACTTTCTCTGAAGAGGCAAGCGTAAACTTCCAGTTTGACAAGTTCAAGATTGATGACTACATCTTCTCTAAGAAGAAGTTTGATTCTTTCAATGACCTTCAGACTTTAGGTGCTGATGGTTTTGGTTTCACAAACGAAGGTCTTGTTATCCCAATGGATCAGACTAGAGATGCTGGAACAGGAGAGAAGACTAATCACTTAAGACTTCGTTACTTGGTTAATCCTGCTACAGGAGAAAGAAACCAAAGATCGGAGATTATTGATAACTACAAAATCACTGGTAAGGATACTTATAGCGTATTCTACAAGGATAATGTAGGTCTAGAGTCTTTCTGTTTGAACAAGTTCGCTTACATCAAGCAAGGATAATTCTACAAGAATTAAAAAAAAGAGGGGTGTTAGTTCATCCCTCTTTTAATATTAACACTAAGCTTAATTGATATGGCTACCAAAAAACCAGCAAAAGGTAAAAGATTTGTAAAAGTTGTAAAAAATAGCAAAACTGGAAGAACTAAGAAGGTTTCTTATGGTCAAGCAGGAAAAGCAAAAAGCGGTGGAGATAGAATCCGTCCAGGAACTGCAAAGGGAGACGCTTACTGTGCTAGAAGTGCAGGTATTGCTAAGAAGCACCCTTCGGCACGTAAAGCTGACTCTCCTAACGCTTTATCAAGAAAAAAGTGGAAGTGTAAAGGTAAAAAATCAATGAAGTAGGTCTTAGGACTTTAAATTAATTAAAACTAAAATTAAAATGGCACAATTAGCAAAACAGCCAAAACAGGCTGTAAATCCAGGAATGCGTAATGTTGTATATACGCTAGTTAAATCTAAAAACGGAAAATACCCTCCCTTCTATCAGATTCCTGCAGAGGATGAAGTTTATATGGAGTGGGAAGATGATTTCGGAAACAACCAATCAGGATTAAGAAGAATTAGATACTCAGTAGGTGAGACATCTATATTTGTAGATGAGCAATCAGAAACTGCAGAAAAAAGAAGAGGAGTTTTACTGTTTAATGACGGTAATTTAATTTCTCATCCAATGGAGGTTACAAAGCAAAAATACTTAGAGTATACTAATCATAATATTTCCAATCATGAAGAGGGAACTGCTGCACCTAATAAGTCAGCTATCTTCAGGTCTAACTCTAGTCAGTATAAGACAAATGTAAAACTACAGAGACAGGAAAAGGTTTTATCTTTATCTCAAATTGTAAATGACTTGTCTGCTGAAGAGATTGAAGGTTTGTCGCTTACTTTGAATGTAGCTTTTGACAATACTAATAATGACACAATTATTGCTAGTATAAAAAGTGCAAGAAGCATCTTTTTTGATATGATAAACTATGACCCTTACAGATTTGAGAAGGAGTTAGAATCAGAAACAAGAAGATTTAAAGAAGTGTTGTCGTTAGCGTTAAGAGACAACATCATTTCTTACGATAAAGGTGGAAGGTCTTTCTTTAACAATATAGGTGGTAAAACAAGAATACTTGATGTGCCTTCGTATGCTGATCCTTTAGATTTCTTTGTAGATTTAGCTACAACGAGAACGGAGATAAAAGAAGCTTACAAGTCAATTAAGGATGCTGTAGAGAATAACAAAAAACCAGCTAAAGAAAAGTTTGAGGGAACAAAAGAGTACAAGATGCTCAAGAAAGCTTTAAACTTAAAAGTTTGTAAAAACGCTTTTGGAAGTATTTCAGCTAACAATATAGGTATGTTAGGAGAAAGAGGTACTGGGATAAAAGGTGCTACTCAGCATTTAGAGTTTCATCCTGAAGTTTACAAAAGAATAGAGAAGATGGTTTTAGAGGTTGAGGATGCTTTGCTTTTAGAAAAAGACAAAAAAGAATCTTCTAAAAAATAGTAAAATGTATAGTTATATACCTAAAGGGAGGCTCAATAAGCCTCTCTTTTTTTTTATGTATATTTACTAATCAATAATGTTATTATAAAAAGATGGCTTTAACAACAACAGATTTTAACGTATCGTTTTTATTGGGTGGAAGCTCAAAAGTCTTTAAATTTACTGATATAACAGACTATTCCTCCCAAGGTGTAGCTTTATCTGCGATAACAGGTAGGATTAAAATCACAGCTCCTAGTGGTATTGTTTACGACAACTTATCAGGTTCGGCAGACATAACAGGTTCAACTTCAACAGTCAACACAACTACAATAAATGTTCCCCTGCTCTCAGGAGGAACGCCAGAAGTAGGTCTTTATACTTTTGAGTACAAAGCTACAGACGGTAGTGACACTGTTACAAAAATTAAGACTTTTACTTACTCATATACAAAACCGAAAGCAACTAATCAGCTAACAGCAAATTGTTTATCACCTGAACTAAAGGGTTCTGATACTACTAATTATTTAGTTAACGCTGTTACACCTAAAGATAGGTTTAATATTTCAGCAGCAAGTTCTTCAGCAAATACTTTTAGTGTTTCTGGAGATAAGGTTGGCTTTTTCACTGTTGGTAATAAGTTTGATGTAATAAGCTCAACCGGAAATAATGGTCAATACACCATAACAGGTGTTAATTATGTCCAAAGTTCAGACACTACGGTTGTAAGTGTTGCTAGTGTTTCTGATAATGCTTCAGACGGAACAATAGTTCAAAGAAGAACTACGCTGTACTTTACTTCAGTCCCTGGCATAGAGCCTTTAGTTGGTTATAGTTCTATTTTATCAACTAATTCTTTTTACAGTCAACTGCAATCTTTCTCTTTCGAGGCTCATGTTTTATATGATTTTGGAGGAGGTTTTTCTGTTTCTGATTCTTTTGATTCTTCGGACTCAATAAATGTGGATTGCGACGATAATCTTTGTGATGTTTTTTGTTCTATAAACTCTGTTTTTGGAGAGTATATGAAATATAAGTCTACTAATAAAACCTTAGCAGATTTAGCTTTAGAAAGATACATTTTAATAACTTCTCATTTAGCTTCTTTAAGAACGGCTTATGAGTGTGGAGATTCAGCTGCTATTACAAAGCTAACTGATCAAATAAAAGATGTTGCTCAGAGTAATGACGATTGTGGTTGTACCTCTGGAGACCCTATTAGAATTACGGGAACAGGAGGTGGTGCTACCGCTGTTGTTGCCTCGGGGGGAAATGGTGTTAATGTAGCTACAAGTGTTAATGGAAATGAAACTACATATACTCTAACTCTTGCTCAATCGGTTTTAAATGATATAGCTAGTGCAACAGCAACATCAAGTGTTACAGGTGGAACAGGTATAAGTGTATCACCAAACACGACGGGTTCTAACACAGCCTATACTGTATCATTGTCTAATCCTGTAGTAATACCTAAAGAAACTTTATCTTTTAGGTTTAAGCTTGATCTTCCTTCTCCAATTCCTAGGAATATTACTGTATCCGCTTCAGACATTTCAATAGAGGGTACTAGTTCTCCTAATTTTAAAACTCCAACGGTTTCTTTTGACGCTATACCTTCTACTGGTATAAATGAAACTTTTAAAATGTCTATTTCTGACTTTCAAAATGTTGCCAACGACACTTATAAGGTTTTTATATCTGCTTACCACGCAAGTTATGATACTTTTGACGGAACAATTAGTACAGACAGTTTATTAGTAAGTGATTATCTTAATGCTACCCCATGTATATTTAATCAAAGCAGCAACTCTATTAAGTTTGGTATATACTCACCAAGTTATGGCTTTATGAAAAAAAGAGAGCTAAGGGGTGCAGCATACGGTTTTAGTAAAATTTATTTTAACGTGCAAATTTTTGAATAATGTCAATAAAAACAGAATTATCTAAATTAGGCTCAGGTCCAGGTTTAATATACCTTACCGACTCTAGTGACAACATAACTGGTTTTCAATATGCCAACGATAAAGATGGTAGGGATGCCGCTGAAAGAAAGATGCTTGTTTCAGCTTCTTTAAGCTCTAATATTTCTGCTGTTTCTACGGTAGTTATTTCTTCTGCAGGTGGTAATATAACCAATTTGTCTTATAATGGGGTTTCTGTTTTTAACACTGCAAGCCCTATTACTGGAGCAACTACAGTTGATTTAGCTACTAATTTAGGGATAGCTATAAACGCAAATATTAGTTCACCTAATTATACTGCTGTTTCATCAGGAAGCTCGATTATTGTTTATTTAGATCCTGCTGAGGGAAGCTCTTTGAATGGAACTGTAGCTGCCTTTACAACAACGGGAACAGCAGCTATGACAGCTACTAGTTTAGGTGGCGGTTCTTACCCTTCAGGTTTAATTGATGATCAGATTGGGTATAAGATGTATTTAAACTCTTCTTCTACTGCTGCTTATGACACCTTAGTAGGTGCTACAGATATTACATCAGGAGTTTTAAGAAAGTCAGCAAGCTCTCCTTTTTCTATAAAAGAAGTTCAAATTTCTTCAGGAAATATATCTATTCTTAGAGACGGTGCAACAACTGTTGTTAGCGTTCAAACGGAGGGTGCTATAGCTGCCGATGATTTAATCTCTATAGACGCTGGTATTTTTAATGATGGAGATGTTGTTGTTATAAGAGGAAAGGAATCTGCTAAAGTTACAACAGTAAAAGAGGGTGGTAACTTAGAGTTGGCTAATAACTCTGATTTTTCAACAGCTACAAAAGACCACTCTATAAGCTTACAATATAGTGTTTCTGACAACAAGTGGTATGAAATATCTAGAAGTCCTGGTTCAGACTTATCGGTTTCTTCTTTAAGGTCTGCTAGTATATCTACTCCCGTACAGGGGGTTCAGGCAACTACTTTAACAGTTGGCGGTGGTTCTGTAACTGTTCAACCTGGCGTTGATAAGGGTAGAATTGTCTTGTCTGGTTCTGGTACGTTGACAGGCTCTTGGAGTTATAACTTAGGTGGAACTCCAAAGGATGGTGACACATTTATTGTAGATTACAAAGGAACTTTTACCCCAAACGGAAACAACATTACTATATTTGGTGTTTCTTTAACAGATTCTCAAATTTCAGGTGAAAAGGTATCAGTAGAAGCAGTGTATATATTGTCTTCTACTTCTTGGTCTGTAACCACAACAAGAGATACAGCAGCAATAGATTTAACGGATAGTGTTGATTTAGCTACAAAGGAGTCTCTATTAGGAAGTCCAGCCGCTAATGGATACATATTATCATCTACTACTGCAGGTGTTAGGTCGTGGATTCCAAGCACAGTCAATATAGCTTTACAAGCTAATATGTCTACATCAGGAAACTTAGCTTCTACTGAAACAACTATAAGGTCTGTAAGTGTTTCTTCTGGCTTGCTTCCGACTGATGGAAGCTCAGTTCTTTTAAAGTTCACAGGTCAGTTTGGCTCTAATGCTGCTGCAAAAACTTTAAAGGTTAAGTTTAATAATAATGATGTTTTTCAGAACTTAATAAACACAAGTCCCAATGGTGTGGATTTTGTTGGAGAGGTAATAGTAACAAGACAAGACAGTACTAATGTTCGTGTTGGGTCTAGTGTCTTTATGAATGGTTTGGCTAGCGAGGTTAATTATATTCAAATTGGTTCTATAAACCTAGATACAACATCTTATAATATAGAAATAACTGGTAATGGTACTTTAGCAAATGACGTTAACATATATAGTTCTGTTGCTACTAAAACTATCTTTTAATGGATATAGATAAAGTATATGATTTTTTAAAGTATTTAGCCGATAAAGACCAATCAGGAAATATCACTCCTAAAGAGTTTAACCTGTCTATAGATAGGGCTTTTTCTGAGTGGACAATGAAGAGTTATAATAATCTAAAGGATAACAATCAAACAAAAACGGGTTGGCAAAAGAATCAAAAAGTAACAGATGACTTAAAATTCTTATTAGTAAGAAAGGAGTTTTCTTCTATTGGTGATGACGGCAAGCTTACCCTGCCTAGTGATTATTTACATTTATCAAGTTTGGTTTATAATTATAAAATAGAGGAAGATGGGGGAACTTCTGTTTCTCCTGGTAAGGTTGATATCGTTAATGATAATGAGATATCTTCGTTTTTAGGCTCTAGTATTTATTCTAAAAGAATCAAGTCTAAAAAATATGTTATAGCTGCTTTTTATAAAGACCACATTCAAATATATCCAAAAAATATAGGTGTTGTTGACTTTACTTATTTAAGAAAGCCTATAACTCCTTATTGGGCGTTTACAGTGGTAAATGGAAGACCTGTTTACAACTCTGCTGATTCAATAGATTTAGAAGCTCCAGATGAGGTTGTAAACGAAATAGTTATGATGTGTGCCTCTTATTTAGGTATTAACCTTAGAGAACCTCAATTGATTCAGTATGCGGAACAAATGAAACAACAGGGAGTATAACACATTTAAAAAATGACAAGAGACACTAGGGAAATAATAGCGGAACAAGCTCAAAGAATTATAGAAGGGGGAACACCTACTGCAGACTCAGAAGTAAGAAAAGCAGAGTTAATGATTTATGTAGACCAGGCTTTTGGTCAAATGATAAAACAAAGTTTTTATGAGAACAAAGCAGAGGGTGTTAGTTGGTTAGATGGTGGTTTTATTTACAGTTTTGTAGAGGAAGTAAAAGAGGACAAGGTTAGAGGTATGAAGTATATAAAGATACCCTCTACATATGTTGGTCTTCCTTTGGGAATGGGTATAGCTCATGTTTCTAATGTTGCTTCTGAGTTTGATACTTTTGTTCCTGCAAATCCAAATTTTTTAGGACTTTCTATAGGTTTGTTAGTTGGTAAACTAGCAGGTAGGAGGGCGTATTTTGTAGAAAACACTAAAATGTATTTTATTAATTTAAGCCCTTCAGATTGTGTTGATAATATTTTAATAAAGTTAGCTGGTGGTATTCAGTCTGAAGAAATAGACCCAGAGGTTGATATTCCTTTAGATATGCAGCAAGCTTTAGTGGGTTTTACTGTAGAGCTTTATATGAAGCAAAGACAAATGCCTAAAGATGATATAAACGATAATAACAAAGCTTAATGGAACTAGAAAAAGTAGTTAGGGAGTTTTTGATAGAAACGGGCAAAACCGAGCATAGGTTTGTTCAGGCACTTCAATTTGGCATAGCCTGTCTGAGAGAGCTTCACTATGACGTTATAGGAACTCCTGTCATAAAAGAGCTTACAGTCTCTGAGATAGACACTGTAGACCTTCCTGATGACTACTTAAACTATATACGTATAGGTTTTACGGATTCTCATGGTTATTTTAGAGAAATGGGTGTTAACGACGGTATATCTTTAAATAGAACTTTAGATGATTGCGGTAAAAGAGTTGTAAGAAAAAAAAGTAATAACGATAACGCCTCGTCTGTTAATTATAATATAAGCAGTGTAGAATATCCTTCGGTTCACTTTGAAAATGGAAACAATATAGGAAGGTTTTATGGTGTAGGTGGTGGTGGTAATTCTAACGGTTGTTTTAAGATAGATAAAAATTACCAGCAAATTCAGTTAGATAAATATAGAGGAGGCTCTACTGTAACTTTAGAATATTTAGCAGACCCCAATAAAACCAACGGTGAGTTTACTGTTCATCCATTTGCTGTTGAGACTATAAAGTCTTGGATAGATTGGAAGTTTACTGAGAACAATGCGAATATAGGAGCAGGTGTTTCAGAAAGAAAAAGACAGCTTTATGGTGGTAATAAAAAATTATTGAGGTCTAGAATGTCATCTATGAGTGTTCAAGACATCTTGCAAGCATTTAGAAAAGGTAATAAAGCATCACCTAAATTTTAAAAAATGGGTTACGAGAAGAGACAGTTTTTATACGGTATGGATTTAGATACCGAAGAAAGATTAATACAGCCTGGTTTTTCTAGAAAAAATGTTAATGTAAGAATCGGGTCTTCTACTGATAATGGGGTTTATTCCGCTGAGAACATTCAAGGTAACACATTTATACCAAATACAGAATTACCCTCAGGCACTAATAAGGTTATAGGTTCATGCTGGGACAAGTTAAGAGACTTAAGTTATTACTTTGTATATAATTCAGAGGGTAGTCATGGAATATTTGAGTACAATCATGTAAGGGGTAAGATAGACAAGGTTATGATTGCGGCTGTTTTAAACTTCCAGTCTGATGAATTAGTAACAGGTCATAATGTTGTAGAGTTTGATAAAGACAATCATTTGCTTTATTTCACAGACGGGTTTAATCCTCCTAGAAAAATCAATATAGAGAAGTCTAAAAACGGTGATTATTTAGAGCCTATAAAAGAAGAGGTTATAGATGCTATAAAATACCCACCCTTAAAAGCTCCTACTTTTGTTTATGATATAGATCAATCAAAACAAACTAATTACCTTTTAAATAAGTCTTTTCAATTTAAGGCGTTGTATCTTTATGACGACCAAGAGCAAAGTGCTTTTTCTCCGATATCAACTCAGGCTGTTTCTGGGAATCTTAATATTATAAGGGTTACAGTTCCAAAAGGAGGAGATCTTGTTATAAGGGTGTTGATAGCTTGTAGGATTGGAAATTTAGGTGATTTTTTTGAAATAAGCGACCAAAAAGTTTCTGAATACGATAAGGATTCTGATGGCAATTATTTATTTGATTTTAAAAACGAAAAAGCGTTTAATAGTATTTCTCTGCCAAAGTCTAACAAATTATTTGACTCTTTGCCGCAAGTGGCTAAAGCTCAAGAATACATAGAGGGGAATAGAATATCTTATGGTAACATAATAGAGGGATATGATAACGTGGATGTTGAGTACGACTTAAATGTTACCTACGAGCAAGAGTCTGATATTAAATTAAACACAATTAAAGGTTTTTTAAGGATAGGAAGTCCTAATAACCTTGATGATAAATATCGAGGTTTTCAACCTATCCATAGTTATAAAGGGAAAAGGTTTTTTGGTGGGTTTTCACCTGAGAGAGGAGAAGATATAAACTATTATACACGTAATGAAGATTTAGATGGTTTTGAGTTTGATTTAGGAGGTAGGTATCATCAAAATATACCCCTGGGTGGTTTTGTTTTATATCTCGCTGGCACTGACTACTATTGTGTTTCTAAGCAAGTTAATAAAGGCGGTGATGCTTCCGAGGATCAAGATTCTTTTAATGTTTATAATTCTAGTACTAAACAACAAAGAAATGATATTAGAAACGACATAGAGGGTAGTAGTAGTGGTGATGGTTATTCCTTTTCTTCTAGAGTTTTTTCTACTTGGCAGATTGATAACATACCTGATGGAGATTACATTCTTCGTGTTGCATCTCATTTAACAACTAGGGACGAGCTTCTTGACCCTAATAGAAGTTATCAAAAAACCTCAACCTTCGTAAATAGAATATCTCCAGATGACACACTTACAACCGATAATAAACAAGAATATCTTTATGAAAAAAGATTTAGACTTAAAGGGGGTCAGATTGAAGAAGGTACGGAAGTTGTTATAGCAGACCTATCATCTCCAAGCAGACTTATCGAAGACAGTCTTTCTCTTTCCACAAAAAATATAGCTGGATATCTTTGTGATTTTTATACTTCAGACCCTTCAAATCCGTTTTACACACCTACAAACATATCTGATGCTTTAGGTCAAAAAAGAGTAGAAAAATCTTTAGTTCGTCTTTCTCCAACCAGCAACGGGGAAAGTTTACCTGGAATTAATAGTGACTCACATTTTACTTATACAGATCACAACGGGTTTTTCTTTAAGGCTCAGGTTAACGCTGTGCATGAAATACAGTGCGGTAAAAAGATTGTAAATCTATATCATGATCAGCAATTTTACGATATTTTTAGCACTTTCACTACTCTTCAGCCAGGATATTCTTTTGTCATGAAAAATGATGAAACTAAATTTTATGTAGCTGCGATTCAAAACGAGGATTTAAGCACTTCGTTTAGAACTAATATTGTGACAAAGGTTATGAAAGCTGACCCTGTGGGAACTCTTTTTGCTGATAGGTTAGACGAGCCTCTCTCTGGAATAAGCGTAGTTAATTCTGGCGGTGATGTTCAAAGAAGTAGTTCAGACGGATCTATAAATATGATTATTTATGCAGAAGGTCCTAATTTCTCATATTATACAACAACTGCGGTTGGTGGTATTCTTGGACCTGAAAAGGATGAGTTCCCACCAGGGCGTACATCTTATAGGTTGTTCCCTATGGTTCCAGGTAACGTTGAAGGGTACTTTGAAGACAAATTTAACAATATTTTATTTCAAGGATCTGATATATCAAGTTCTAAAGAAATTGACATTGGCGAGGGTGTTGGCTTCTCAGATATGAATGACTTTAAAAACGAAGAAAGATTATATTTAAGATCCTTTAATGTTTTAAACAAATCTAGATTAAAAAATGGTGGTGTTTATAATTTCGGAATTGTATACTATGATAAAGCCAATAGAAGTGGGACTACGAATAGTGTAAAAGAGTTAGTTTTACCTTTTGAAACAGAGGTTAATCCAGCTATAAAAACTCCTGCTATTGTTAGTTGGGAAATAAAAAGTTTACCTCCTAGTTGGGCTACCCACTATCAGTTTGTTAGAACTAAAAACACTTCTTCAAATAGCTACCTTCAGTGGTTTACAAGTGGGGTTACGTATTCTGGGAACGGTGGTAGTAATTTTAGTGATTCTTCTATTATAAATTTAGATATTACCAATTTGACTGATGAGTATAAGACGGAGAATCCTTCTTCTGTTTTGGTATATGATTTTACAACCGGAGATAGAATTAGAATTATAAAAGACGTTGACGGTAATTATTTTAGCAATTATATAGATTTAGAGGTTTTATCTTTTTCTCAAGGCGTTTTAAAAGTTAAAAATGATGCCACTGAATTAAATTTAATCTTGGGCTTTTTCTTTGAGATATATTCACCAAAGCTAGAATCTTTTTCAGATATTTACTACGAGATAGGAGCGTGTTATGATGTTTTAGAGTCTACAGATGTTGACGGGAACTTAATAAAATACCATCAAGGTTTTAGTTTTGATCAAGACCCTCTTAATCCTTCTGAGTCTCCAGCTAAAGGTGTTTTTCAAACGGGAGATACTTATTATAGAAAAAGAAATATTTCAGATGCTAATGGTGTTTATACTTCTTACGTGTATAGTAGTTTATATAGTGATTTTTGGTATTCTGAGGTATCTGATATCGGAAGACCTAATATAGTGGATAAAAACGCAAAAAGGGTAAACAGAATCACAACTATATATTATTCCGACAGGTTTGTGCCGGAAACAAATATAAACGGATTAAACACCTTCTTTGATACCGCATTTGAGACTTTTGATAGAAAGTATGGCTCTATACAAAAATTATTTTCTCAAGACAAAAGATTAGATTGTTATCAAGAAATAAAAACAGGAAAAATACTAGTAGAGGAAAATGTAATATTTGACCAATTTGATCAAGGCACTATAGCTTCTTCTTCCAAGGTTTTGTCTAAGATAATATACTACAAGGGTGACTATGGTACTTTAAATCCTGAAAGCTTTGTAGAAAACGAAGGTAGAAGATATTGGTTTGATGTTAGAAATGGAAAAGTATTAAGGTTATCAAATGATGGCATTACTCCTTTATCTGACAAAAACATGCATGGTTACTTTGAGAGCAAAAGTAATTTCTATTCAGCATTTAATTTACTCCCTGAAGTTTGGGGCGTTTTTGATGAAAATTTTGATGAATATATTATTGCTTTTGGGAGTGTTAGCAGACCAGAAGGATTTACGCCTGATGAGTTAGCTTTGGTATCTTCTCAAGCAGATCAGATTACAGAAACAAAAGATGGTTTGACTTTAACTTTTGATATTTTATATTCCGCAAATAGTCAAGGAGTTCCTTCTGAGTTTGAAATAGTAAGAGATTTAGCTAATGGTACATTTATAATAAATAGTGTTGCTGGAGACGTAACTTTAGACAGGCAAAAGCTTTTGTCTATTCCTCCTGAAACATTAGGTTTTTCTGAAAAAACAGGATATTGGACATCGTTTTATTCTTATGCTCCAGAGTGTATGGTTAGAATAGGTGTTGATTTCTTAAGTTTTAAAAATGGTCAAGCTTACTTACATAACACTACAAACGCTAAGAGAAATAGCTTCTACGGAGAGGAAAGGGGTAGTGAGGTTTGGGCTGTGTTTAATCAAAACCCAAGTAATGTAAAAGTCTTCCAAGCGTTAAGCGAGGAGTCTGATTCTGTGTGGCAGGTTAGAGATATATTTACTCAAGGAGGTCAGAGAAGTAATCTAAATAAGGATGATTTCTCTGTAGCTTATGGTCAGGGTCACACACTTTATAGTAAAGAAAACATCCATTACGCACCCTTCTGGAAAGACGAGAACACACCTAATGTAGACAACCCATTAATAGAGGGTGATTCACTTAGAGATGTTAGTATATTAGTTAAATTAATAAACGACTCAACAAAGGAAGAAAGACTATTCGCAGCGAGTATTAATTACTCATTGTCGGAGAGAAGTAATAGATAATATATATTTCATAAATTAGTAAAAAGAAAAAGATATGCCAATACCATTAGCACTAGCATTAGCACCAGCGGCAATAAAATTAGGAACAGGTATCTACCAAGCCATCAAGGGTAATAAATTAAGGAACTCTACGAGTAGACCTACTTATGAAATCCCTCAAGAGATTTTAGATAGTTTAACAGACGCTCAAGTTCAAGCATTAAGAGGTATGCCTGCTGAACAAAAGCAACAGTATGTTGATAATGTTATGAGGTCTCAGCAAGCTTCTTTGGATGCTATGGGAGATAGAAAAGGTGGATTAGCAGGATTAGCTGGTGTTCAGCAAACAGCGATAGATGCTTATAGAAACATGCTTTCAATGGATGCTCAGCAAAGACAGATAAACGAGCAAAACCTACAAAGAACTAGAGGTGTTGTTGCAGGTTTTAAAGACAAAGAGTTTGATTATAACCAAGCTCAACCTTACGACCAAACTATGGCAGCAGCAGAGGCTATGACAGGATCAGGGATGCAAAACATAATGGGTGGTGTTCAGTCAGGTTCTCAAATGGGATTAGACGCTGTTATGTTTAATCAGTATATGAATGGTATTGGTGGTTCGGGCGGCACAACAGCTTCACCATCTGTTTCCCCTACTACTAGTCCGATGACAAGTACTTTTGCTCCATCTAATAATATGGGTATATATAATCCAAATCCCTTTTCCAATAGAGATTTCTCATTTGGGAATATTTATAACAACAGTGGTCTTAGTTATAACCCTGGTAACACATTTAAAATACCAGGACAATGATTTCAGACAACTTAGGAATATATAATTCGTACAAAAGGGCAAAAGCTATGGAAGAGGTAAGGTCTACACCTTTTTCTTCTCCACAGGTTGATAATTCTCCTGATATGGGAGGTGATGAAGAAGCTAAAAGATTTACTCCAGAGGATCATAAAAGGTACGAGGAGTTAAGAAGACGTATGTCTGTAAAAAGAAGATAACTATAATGGCAAAGAAAAACAACCCTACAGGTTTATCTACAGGACAAGGAAAAGGTGCAGCTCAGGTTTTTGGAGACACTTATAACCCTTATTTTAAGGAAAGGTTAACTGAGGCAAAAAAAGAAAACGAAGAGTTAAAAAAAGCTGCTTCTAAAGCCACTGATATGAGTCAGTTGTGGTCTAGGGATGTTGATTCTTTCAAGCCAATGGTTGATAAGTACCAAAAGTTTGTAAGGGAAAATTCAAGAGCTTTAATAAAAGGAGACTTTGATGCTACCCTTAAAAATCAGCAAATGATGAATGAGATGTCTCAGTACGTTACCTCATCAAAAGATTCTCAAAAGTTTTTTAATAATACTCTTAATGCTATGATTAATAATCCAGGCAAGTATTATAAAAAAGATGTAGATAATTTTAAAAACTTTGGCTCTAAAGATAATTCTGGTAATTTTGATTATTCTCAATATGGTTTAAATCAGAGTATAGATGTTGAGGGGATTAATAAAGGTTTGCAAGATTCTGTTTCTAAAATGGGTCTTAACCTTGAAGATTTAAGAATCGAAAGAGTTGGTAATGAAAATGTATTAGTTGATCAATCCTCTAATAAAACAATAAACTTAGATCCTTTAATAGATCAAGCCTACATGACGGGTGTTGCTCAAGGAGGTCAAGAGCAGGCTGATGAATACTTAAACCAAGATTGGAGAAATAATCAAATTAACAGTCTTTCTAATTTCCTTAAGCAACAAAGAAAAACTACTATCCCTTATAAAGTAAGGGATGTGGCAGATACGGCAAGTGGTCAAAAAGATAGAGCTGCTGCTCAAAGAAGAAAAGAGCAGATTTACAATGTTAAAAACAATGTTCCTGGTACTAATGAATTAGATAATTTTATAGGTAAATTTAATCCTAGTCTTGGAAAAGGAAAATTTAAAGTTGTAGATGCTGAAATTTTAGAGCCAGACGGTGAAGATATTGTAAATAGAACTGTGCGTTTTAAAACGGAAGATAACAAAGATTATTATTATGAGGTTACAGAAGAAGGTTTTGACCTTTCTTTTAACTCTATTATTAGTAATTTCAAAGGACAAGAAAACTTAGATGACAACGATTTGTCTAAGGTAGATGAATACACTCCTAAGTCAGGATTAGAAGGTACAGCTCCAGTAAGAAGAGGGTCTTTAGCAAAAAATGATATGAAAAGATTTTTGCTTGGGAAAGATAGAATTGAAGACTATGATTCCGACAGTTATAGTAAAGCTATAGGAGGGTCTAAAAGTAGTTTTGTAAAAACCATTCTTAAAAATAAAGAATTAAAATCTTCTGATGAAAAAGTAAAAGAGAAGGCTTTTGGTGATGTTCTTACTCAAGCTTTTAAAGGTAAATCTTTTAATAATAAAGAAATAATAGATATAACAGCAGACTCTCCGGGAAGAGGGAGTGACTATATTATATTGACTTTTAAAGACGGAACTAAATCTGATCCTATAAATTTAGACGATAAAGATAATAGCCTTACTAGTTTTTTAAATTCTGTGTATGATGAGTCTGACTCAAGTAAGAAAGGTGTATCTAAAAACATAGAATTAGACCCAAATTCTCCAATAAACCAATAACAAGTTATGCCAGAAGTAAAAGATTTAATAAAAGATTTTTACGCTAAGTATGATAAAGACGCTTATTCTGAAGAAAAAGCAAAAGAAATAGAAGACTATTACAATGGAGATGTATCATCTTTAGCAAAAGATTTTTATGCTAAATATGACAAGGACTCTTATTCAGAACAGAAGGTATCAGAGCTAGTAGATTACTATTCTAGTAAAAAAAAAGACCAAGAAGAGCCTCAAGAAGAAGTTCAAGAAGTGGCTCAGGAAGAACCTCAAGAGATGGTTCAAGAAGATACGGAGTCTGTATCGGAAGATGGTTCTTTGGAATCTCAAGATTGGAGGGGTGAGCAAGAGAAGTCAGTAGCTCCTGTTGTAACTTCTAACGAAGAAACTTTTAAAGCTTTAGAGCAAGAGGGAGAGTTAGAAGACGTAAAAGAAAAAGAAGAGTTTTTAGAAACTTCAGGGCAGAAAGTAGAGTCTGTTTTTAGACCTAAAGAAGAAAAAGGAGGTCAAGAGGCTGTTTCTCGTTTTTTAACAGAAAACAATTTTAGCTCTTTAGACGCACTACCTAATGAGTTTTCAGAAATAATAAAAAATCAAAACCCTACTGTATTTAATACAGATATAGAAAGAAATTTATATTCAACTAGAAACGAAGAAATAACAAATCTTTCAAAATCTTATTTAGAAAACAAAAAAAATTCTATTCAATCAGAAGAAGTTTTAGCAGGAAAAACAGAAGATGAAGCTAAGAGAATAGCAGACTTAGATATAGAGCAGGAAACAAAGGATATTGGTATTTATAGTATAGGCTTAGACGAAGAGGAAATAGGTAAATATAAAGATGCTATTGAACAAAAATCTAATAATTTACTAAGAATTAGCGAGATACAGAACGACCCTAATAAAAAAGGAGAGTTGAAGTATTTACAAGAGTTAAACTTATCTTTTGATAAATTAATATCAGAATTAAGAGAGAACGGAGATAAGGCTTTTATAGATGAAAACGGTGATGTAAATAAAGATTTAAAAGAAGACGTAGAAAAAAGAGAAGTAGGCTTTAAACAAGAATACAAATCAGACTACGCTAAGTTGTATGATAGGCTTTCTTTAGAGATAGCTAAAAAAGATGCTCTTAGAGAGAATCTTGTTAAAACTTTAACTCCTGAGCAATATCAAAATTTTGGTGGAGATAAATTTATAATAAACCAAGGAACAGATAACGAGCAAGAAGGAGGTGCTTACGCTACTGTTGATAATATACTAGGAGACAAGGGTGCTGACTATTCTGAATATTTTATGGGAGATACTTTTGATCCTAAACTAAAAGCAAAGTCAGAATCCTATGTAGAGGCTTATGATGAGGCTGATAGAAATATTAAAGCACTATCAAGGTTATTATTCTTAAACGAAGACCCTGCTGCTGTAGAAAGAGGTTGGGGTACTGTTTTTAGTGCAGAGGATAGTGAGTTTTATTTACCAGGTTTAGACAAGTTAGGTGAGGTTGTTACTTCTTTTGGTGAAACCTTCTTTGAAGAAATGACAGGAGTGGACTACACCTCTGATTCTGACTTTAGGCAAAATGCTGTTAAAGTCCTTCAAGAAGAAGGAATGAAACTAACCGAAGAGCAGGTAGAGGCAGGAGAGAAAAACTTTTCAGAAAAATTAGGAGACACGTTAGGAGTTTCAGGAAAAATAGGTTTAGAAATATTAGCAACTAGAAATGTTATAGGTGGTGGTTTCAAGCTTTTAAACACTCCTAGATATTTGTCTAAAATTGCCTACTTAAGAAAAAGCCCTAAGCTTGTTAAGTTTTTAGACAACACAGCAGAAATAGTAACAGAAGGTTTAGCTTTTGAACTTGCTGATGATAGAACAGACTTCTTTATGGGTACTGCCGAGTCTGGTTCAGCAAAAGGTTTTGATTCTTTAATAGGTAAGCTTTCCAAGTCTAAGTATGGTAAGTTCTTAAAGTACTTAGATAATTACGCAGGTAGGTTTACTAAGCAGGTTACATCAAGAACGGTTGGTGGTGTTACAGAGGAGTATGTTGGTGATTTTGTTTCTGAGGGAGTTAAGAACGGATTCTTCACAGAGGAGCAATATAAAAATGTTTTTGGAGAGGGAGAAGAAGGTGTAGAAAAGTTTTTACTTACTCTAGGGTCTGTTGGGTTTATGACCTTCCCTACAGGGTTTGTAGAAGCTGCTAAGAAGAAAGCTGAAGGAGACCCTACAGGTTCTTTAGCACAATCTATAGAGGCTTATGAGGCAGCTCAGAACCCAGAGGTTACTACTGAAAAAGTTAAAAAATCAATAGAAGATCTTACCAACACACTAAAAGGAGAAGATGTTGATTTAGAAGGTTTAACAGAGGAGAAAAAATTAGAGATTATTGGTTTAGATGTTTTTGATAAGAACCAAAGAGCAGTAGACGCTAAAGAGAAAGATGCTGAGATTGAGAAAATAGTAGGAGAAGAAGTGGAGTCAGAACCTCAAAGACTAGATGATATGTCTGAAGAGGAACTAGAGGCATACGCAAAAGAAAATGATGTAGATATATCAGAGTTAAAAGAAGAAACTACCGAAGTTGAACCTGGCGATATTACTGCCAAGTCTGAAGAGGTTGTTGAAGAAAGAACTACAACTGATACAACTACTGAAGAGGTTGTTGAGGAAGGTGACACATTTACTCAAGAAGAACTAGATGTAGAAATAACAGAAGACAAGTTACAATCTTATGTAGATAGAATTAAATCCATAAGGGAATCTAGAAAAGGTAAAGTCCTGTCAGACCCTTTAGGTATTAATGCTATTATAGACGGTATGTTAGTAGCTGTGGAGAAATCTTTACAAGCAGGGATAACATTAAGAAACGCTTTTCAGAAAGCCAAAAAAGAGGCTTTAGAGATAAAAAACTTAACTAAAGAGCAAAAGAAAAAAATAAAAACTTTAAATGAGACTGCCTTGTTTAAAGATTTTGTTGACGTTGTTTCTAAAGTTAAAGACAAAAATAAATCTAATATAGGTGATAAAGTAAAACCTACTATAAATAAAAGCACTGGTGTAACTAAGCCATCTACTCAAGTTCAAACGACTGAAAAACAAATTTTAATTGATAAGTTAAAAAATCAATCTAAAGGAGCAGATGTTGCTGTTAAAGGAATAAAGAAAAACCAAGAAGAGTTTATTAAATATGTAAATGAATCCTCTAAATACTTAACAGAGCTTCAAAAGAAGACTGTTCGTTCTTTAATAAGTAAAGTAAAAAACCCTAAAACTTTAACTGAGGCAACAAAGAAGTTGAGCAATATAGTAGAGTATGGTGTTTTAAATCCTAAAACGTCAGACATAGTAAGCTCTAAAGGGCGTGATACTAAAGTGACTCTTTCGGAAAAACAAGTTTTAATTGATAAGCTTAAAAATCAAGACAAAGGGGCAACGGTGGCAATAAAAGGTGTAAAGCAAAATCAAAAAAAGTTTAACCAATATATAAAAGAATCTATCCCTTTTTTAACAAATGCTCAACAATCTATTGTTAGAAACTTATCTACATCTGTGAAAGATTCTAAAACCTTGTCTGACGCAACTAGTAAGTTAGCTAACATGGTTCAATACGGTTCTTTATCACCGAGTGTTAAAAATAAGGTCGAGGTCACTACGGGTGTTAAAAAAGGTAAAGATGAAAACATAATTACTACTAAAAAAGAAGAGTTAAAAAAGAGATTAATAGAGCAGACAAAAGGTGCTAAAAACTTAAGGAAATCACAACAAAAAATGATTGATGATTTGTTTAAGTCTATAGAAACCAATTCAAAAAGCTTAACAAAAGCACAGCTAAAAGCAGCCTTAAAAAGAGCAGCAAAAGCAGACCCTGCCAAGATTAATGATTTCTTAGAATTAAGAGATAGTATAATCAAACAGCTAAAAAAAGGAGAGCTAAAAGAAAAGAAGGCTGAGGCAAAAAGAATACAATCAAGATTAAAAAGAAAAGCTAAAAAAACTACAGGTTTTAGAAAGTCTTTAGCATTGGATTTATCCAGGTTAAACATAAACAGAGTAGATGACATAGACGCTTTCTTAGATGCTGCCAATGGACTTATTGAGTCTTTAGATGGTAAGGCTACCATGAAAGATGTTAAAGCTCAGGCACAAGACATAATAGCTAAAGCATTAGATGCAGAAACTAAGTTTAGAACAGAAAAAGAAAAGCTTATTAATGACGCTTTAAAAGAAGAGTATGATACAGCAAATCTTAGCATGTCCTTTGAAGAGTATAAAAATTTAAAAGAAGAGCAATCTAAACAAGATGCCAAAGACAAAAAGTTAGAAGCAGCAGCCGAGGCTAGAGAGGATATGGTTAATTGGCTTAACTCTAGAATTGATAAGTTAAAAACTAATCTTAATGACCTAACAGACGGAATGACTGAGAGGCAAAAGGCAATCGTAAAAGATTTAATTAATTCTAAAAATCTTCTTAATAAAAAAGACGGTAAAGGGGAATACTTATTATTGGATAGTGAGTCTTTAATGGATTTGCATTCTGCAATAGATGAGGTTTTTACTTTTAATTCAACGGCAGGTGTTAATAAGATTTCAACAGCTTTAAAGTCAATTAAAAAAGCAGAAATATTCAGGATTAAGCTAAACAATATGATTGATGCTGGAATTTTTACTAAGGATTTTAAAATATTTGGTCTTCTTAATCTTCCTGTTACAAAAATAGGTAACTTATCAGCTTACGCTAAAGCATCTACAATATCAGAAAGATCTGCTAAGGATTTTGCATCTATTCTTTTTGCAGAATATAATAAATCTTGGGAAAAATCTAAATTACAAACACAAGCATTCCTAAAAAGAAGAGCAGAAAAAAGAGATGAGCTAAAGATAAAAGAAAAACAGTCTAATAAAATTGGAGTTATATCTTGGTTAACACAAGAAGACGAAGGATTAACTGTAGAGGAGTCTAACAAAAACTTAAAAGATAAAATTGAATCTTTAAAGAATCAGATAAAAAAATTAAAAGAAGTTGGTAAGACAGAGGGTAAAAAGTCTTTATCAGAAAGGTTTGGCAGAAAAACAGCAGAAACAAGAAAGGCTGAATTATTAGAAAAAATAGTAAAAGACTTAAATTTAGAAAGTATAGAAACTAAGGTAGACCCTGCAACAGGAGAAAGTAATTTAGAAAATCTTTTAACACCTAACGAAAAGGAGTTTTTAAACTTTTTAAAAGACGAATTTGAGCAGTTGAAAGAGCCTTTAGCAGAATCTTATCTAAACGCTAAAGGGGAGGAAATTACTTTTGTAAAAAACTACCTACCTACTTTTGCTAAAAACTTAGGTGCAAAAGATAATGTAAATCTTGATAATGATTTTTCATCTACAGGTATGTCAGCAGACCCTTCTGGAAGAACTATTAAAAGAACAGAGGTAGTGACAACAGGAAACGTTTCTTATAATTTTGATGTGTTAGGAACTACAGAGGCTGGTTATGGTCAAATATCAAACGACATTAATTCTCTTGTTGATAAACAGGTTTTAATTAATGTTGTTAAATCTAAGCCTGTAAAAAAATTATATATAAGAGAAGGTCAAAACCTAAAAGATCAATATGAATCCTTACAGGAAAGGGTTAAAACATTAATTAATAAAAGAAACCCCAACTTCGCAAGAGATATAGGTCTTACTAACGAGTATTATAGATTTGCTGAAAATGCTATTAGAAACACTGTCGCTCTTCCTTTAAGGAATACTTTTCAGTTAGCTAAACAGTTAGCTCCTATTATTTTAAACACAGCAATAAAGAACCCTGTATATTTTGCTCAAGGCTTTAGTTTAGCAACTCTTTCTATGGGAAAAAACAGACAGTTTGTTGATACCTTATTAGCAAAAGCGTCAAACACATCTTTAAGGGTGCTAGAAGGAGACGAGAGTTTAGCAAAAACAAAATCATTAGCTGAATACATTCAAGGTAAGTTGATGAGGGGGGAAACGCTAAGTAAAATAGATAAGAAGTTTTTATCTAAAATAGGAGGTGGTGCTTTAGCTTTCTCAGATAAATTAGCTAGTCAAGGTTCTTGGCTTTCTTTCTATATGGCAGAGAGAGCAAAACAAGAAAAGGGAAATAAAGACTGGACTTTTGATATAGAGGAAGAGTCTAAAAATCCGAACACAGCAGCAGCAGAGAAAGCTAATGTAGAATCGGATTGGGTAAACAATAAATCAGATGTTACCACAGCACCTAAAGAATGGATTGAAGATAAAAATACTTACACAACAGTTAAAAGTTTATTTTTCTTATTTAAAAGTTTCGCTATTAATCAATCTTATAACGCTGCTTTAGATGCTAGAAACATACTTTACGGTGTAGGTGGTAAAGGTAAAATGACTACCAAACAAAGACAGCAAGCAGTCAAAGCTTCAGCCTCAGGTCTTGTGGGTGCTTTAGCTTCTATGTGGATGTTTGAGATGATTAAGTCTAGTTTGGTAAATCCTGTTTTGGATGAAATAGTAGAATCTTTGTTTGATATAGATGATCCAGATGAAGATAAAGAAGTTTTTGATAAGGACGCTTTAGAGGAAAACAGTGTTGATGCTTTGTTAAAATCCTCTTTAGACTTAGCTATTGGTGGTGTTCCTGATGTAATCGCCACTATAGGTATAAAGCAATATCTTAATAGCCTGCTTATTGAAAATGCTAAAGAAAAGTATGACAAGATGAAGGCTGACAACGAAGATTTAGGTTTAGGTGAAGAAATAGAGCCTTTTAATGAGTGGGAAAATAAAGTGTTTTATGATAAATATAATACCCCTGGTTCTCTTGGCTTGTTTGACACATACAAAGATCAAACTTTTAAAAATGCACAAATAATTTCAGGTGAAGAATATATACCTTCTTATGATGATGTTTTAGACGAAGAAAGTCTTGTTGGTTTAGGGGATGATGGGAAAAAGTTAGCTATGTTAAACTTTATAGCATTAGTAATGCAACATGGAGATTTAAAACTTCTTACAGACAGGGCTATTAAAAACAAAGAAAAACAAATAAAAAGAGAGTCAGATCTGAGAAAGAAAGAAAATAAATAGCCAAAAACTCAAAAATAAAAATTAACTATATTTATAAAAAATAATTAAGATGATTCAAAGTAAACAATATCAAGCTCCTAAATCAGATGATGCGAGTGGAATGAGAGATATTAATAACGCAATTGTAGATTCAGGTTATAGATTCGGACAGCAGGTTTATCAGTTGATTCTAAGACAAGAAGGAAATGCTACTCCTGACAATATAGACTTAGACACTTACTCCAATGGTTTAACCATCAAGGTGGGGTCTAGTACTATATCAACTTCGTTCTCAACTGATACGGCAACTACTATTGCTGCTTTTGCTACAGCTATTGCTTCTAACGCTAATATAGAGTCAGCAGTTGTTGTAGGTCACACGATTAATATAAGTGTCGTAAAGAACACAGAAGTAGCATTAACAGACTCAGGAGTAACAGGAAGTACAATAAGAACATCTTTAACAGTAAAGCTAGTAGCTGACTTAAGAATAGTTCCTGCTATTGTAACAATAAACAATGAGCCAGAACCATTAAGAATTGATACAAACAATCCATCAGGAACGAGTTACATAGGGTACGCTGATTTAGGTACTGCTAATAGTTCTGGTGATTGGAGAATTAAAAAGACTGTTATTGCAGGTACTGTTACGACAATCACTTATGCAGACGGTAACAAACTTTTTGATAATGTTTGGGACAATAGAACATCTTTAAGTTACTCTTAAAAAAATAAATTATGGGAATTAAGTATGATTACGTATTAGGAAAACTAAGAGAATCTGACGTTAGTGGAGGCGGTGGAGGCGGTGGCACTGACTCAAACGCTGTTCATGTTAATGTGGCTAGTGAGATAGATGGTGTGTCTGCAAAGGGAACTCCAACAACAAGTGATATTCTATTAATAGAGGACGCTGCAGATAGTAACAATAAAAAGAAGATTACTATAGGTAGTTTACCTGCTTCAAGCGACTCAAGTGCGGTTCATGTAAACGCTGCTAACGAGATTACAGCAATAACTGAAAAGACAACTGTTGCTAATGCTGATGAGTTTCTTATTGAAGATAGCGGAGATTCTGGTAATAAAAAGAGTATTAAGAGAAAGGCTGTTGTAGATCCTATAAGTACATCTACTGCTTCGTCAGCGACATTGACTGTAGATTCAGAAACAACAGAGGTTGCTGTTCTTACAGCTCAAGCAGCGGCACTAACAATAGCAGCTCCAACGGGTTCACCTGTTGAAGGTCAAAAGTTAATTATTAGAGTTAAAGATAACGGAAGTGCTAGAGGAATTACTTTTAATGCTATATTTAGAGCAATAGGAATAACTTTACCAACTACAACAGTAGCAAGTAAGATAACTTATTTAGGGTTTGTATATAACTCTACAGATACTAAGTGGGATGCTATAGCAGTTAAAACAGAGGCTTAATTATGATAACAATTATTTCAAAAATAGAATTAGAGGGTACAGACAGTTTAAAGTATACAGATATTGGTCATACTGAAAATGACGCTATTGTTAATCAGATAAACGAGAATTATGATTCTACACTAGGGAAGTTTTTAGGAGAGAACAGGACTAAATTAGAAATAGGAGAGGTATCTATAAGTGCCTTTTTTAATGGTGTTGATTCTGTTAATGAAGCTAGAACTCAAGTAGAAATTGTTGAAGATTCAAGTTTAACTAAAATTACTGATATAAGTCAATTATAATGGCAGTACCAACTAAAGGAAATACTACGAGTGCAAACCCTACTCCTGGGGCTAGTTCAAAAACTCAAGCCCATACTCATAACACAGGTGATGACGGTTTAATAATTGCTCAGTTTACTATGAGTAACAGCAGAACTTACTCAGGGTGTACTTATGGTGGTCAAGCTATGACCCAATTATATCAAATCAATAGAAGTGGTTTAGGTCAAAGAATGGCTTTTTTTTATTTAGAGAATCCACCAACGGGGAGTAATAACTTAGTTGTTAGTTTTAGTGGCTCACAGTGGAATCCTATTAGTTTACACATAAGAAGCTTTACTAATTCAGGAGGAGTAGGGACTAGTGCTAGAACGGGAGGGCAATCAACTCCTAATACTCAGAGTTTAACGGTTGAGGATGATTCATTAATAATGATTACATCATGTTCAGTTAATGCTATTACAAGTCAACAAATACCACAAGGAACTAATAGAACTTATACACAACATAACACCAATAGACAAGTAGCAACGGGTGCAATTAGTGCCGATACTGGTCACAGTGCTGGTAGTGTTGCTTTACGTTCTACTTCTACTTTTGGGAGTATAACACTAGATAGAACAGAGATAAAAGGGCTAGCAAGTTCAGTTGATACTAGTGGTGGTGACTTCTTTTCAGTATTTTAAATTAAATTTATAAAATGCCAAATCAAAAAATTGAGCTAATAAACGCTATAGCTGTAGCAAGAGGCACTGAAGAGCCAACTAATAAAGATGTTTTATGGTTGGATAAAAGTTTAGTTGGTGGTTTTTATAATAGGCTTAAATCGTATAATTACGATAATGAAAAATGGGAGTTAATATCAAGGTCTAATTCCGAATTATTATCAGATTTAAAAACTGTTGATGGTGCAGGGTCAGGTTTAGATTCTGACACTTTACAAGGTTATACTCCTGAACAATTAATAACAAGTGGAGGTTCTGGTTTACCACCTATGTCTACTGGAAAGATAATAGTTGGGCAAGGTGACACAATTGGACAAGCAAAAACATTAGGGGGAATAGCAACAATAGACGCTAATGGCTCTATGGCTTATGTAACTAATAGTATTAGTCACACAGGATTAACAGATATAGGAACAAACACTCATGTTCAAATAGATTCTCACATAGCGGATAGTGCAATACATTTAAGCACTGCTCAAGCTACTAAGTTAGCTGGTATTGAGGCTGGTGCTACAACAGATCAAACAGATGCTGAAATAGAAGCGGCATACAACAATCAAGTTCCGGAGGTTACGCAAAGTGATGCTGAAGCAGGAACTGTTACTACGGTTAAAAGATGGACACCTCAAAGAGTTAAGCAAGCTATTGATGCTTTAAGCGGTGGTGGTACTGATGCGAATGCTGTACATGTTAACGTAGGTGCTGAGATATCAGCAATAACGGCAAAAGCCACACCGACTACTAGTGATATTATATTAATAGAGGATGCAGCAGATTCAAACAATAAGAAAAAAATTACTATTGGAGATTTACCTAGTAGTGGTGGTAATACCATTTATTCTGCAAATGATAGTCTTGCAGGTGATAGAATAATTGATTTAGATGGTAATTCGCTATCTGTTGACAATCAAGCAGGAACTAATATTTTAAAAATACAAGATAATGGTACTTTTTCAATTGGTGAAAGTGCTAATTCTTCAAGTAGTTCTAACGTATCAATAGGTAAAGGAAGTGATGCAACTAATGATTCAACCGTTGCTATTGGTAAAAACTCTCAAGCGGTTGCAAATTTTAGTACTGCAATAGGGCAAAGTTCTAGTGTAAGCGGTACAAATGCGGTTGCAATAGGTTCAACCAGCACAGCCTCGGGGACTTATGCTATTGCAATTGGCCAAGGTGCAAATGCTATACAAGATTCAATTAGTATTGGGCTTAATACTGATACGGGCTCAAGAAGTCTAGCAATTGGAAGTGTGGCAAAAGGAACGGGTGCTTATAATATTTCTCTTGGTTACGGTGCTCAAGCAACGGGAACAAATAGTATAACAATCGGAGGGAGAGTTTGTGTTAATTCAGCACAAAGGTCGATTTTAATGAGTACAAGCAACTCAGCAATAACCAACTCAGTTGACCAAACCTTTTTGGTTAATCTAAATAATGCAACAAACGCTTTATACATTGGACAAAGTGCAAATAGTTATTTCGGAGGAAGTGGTAATTTCGGGATTGGTACAACTACACCAACGGGGAGGCTAACTGTTCAAGGAACTAACACCCTTTCAACTTCGTCAGCTTTACAAATTTATGACGGTGA
>Ga0209535_1000164_pt1 | contig 43431 bp, 26 predicted proteins | sample LinPmetageLP28_FD_184041 | JGI IMG/M metagenome (GOLD analysis project Ga0209535, IMG submission 184041) | Marine viral communities from the Pacific Ocean - LP-28 (SPAdes) (version 2) | ecosystem: Environmental > Aquatic > Marine > Oceanic | place: Pacific Ocean | collected 2009-08-22 | reverse complement strand
ATACTAAATGCTATTTCAATTGTCTTAAAGTGTTTCCATATTTCTTCTGCATGTTCTGGAAACTGTGTTCCGTTAGTATTATAATGTATTTCTACATTATGGGCAATACCTTTTTCAACCATTCTTTGTAGCAATTGAAAATGCTCTTGTATCATAAAAGGTTCGCCACCTGTAAACTCTAAGTAACGTACTTGTTCCATGAGTTTGTCTATCTCTGTCCAAAACTTTTGATTACGTCTTGGCCATGCTCCATCTTTTAACATTTGATAATGAAAACTATCTTTGCCTTCAAAACGTACTTCTTCTGCGGCAAATGTACTTGAACTCCAAGAACCACAAATTCTACACTTAAGGTTACATATGTTTCCTAGTTTAAAATCTATAAACACCAATGGCTTAGCATCAGCGGTCCATTCAGTATCTGTAACAATGTGTTCTAATCTGTTTAGTGTATGCATTCTCTTTGATGTCCGACCCGAACGTTCTTCGTTCCAGCACTTTCTACAAGTTTGCGGCTTATCACCATCTAAAAACTGTTGTCGCAACTTCTGCATATAATCACTTGTATGTACTTCATTTAAATTTGTAGTTAACAAACTATACTTGTTTCCATCTGTGTCAGTGATCTCATCTTCTGCTAAACAACATGGCCTAGTAGTACCGATAGGAGATGTTTCTAAACTAACCCAGGGTAACACACAAAATGTTTGGTGTGGTAATTTCACTTTAAAGCCTCAAGTTCTGGAATTATATCAAGTATATTTTCATTACGGATACCGTCAAGTTGATTGGTTTTTTGCCAAAACTTATCTAATAGTTTTGTATTATCCGTTTTCATATACTGTAATGCACTTTCAAATCCAACAGTGGCTCTATTAAGTGTATCCAATGGACGCAACCATTCTAAATGTTTTTCGTACTTTAAAGCTATTTCATCTTTATATGCCTGCGGAGCAATATCAAGTCTGTAATAATTTGGATCTTGTAACACGTTCACATTTAAGTCTTGCGGTTTTATTAATCCTTTACCAACCCATTCTCGATGAAAGTCTGGAATGTGCATTGCATTCAAAATGCTGAGTGTAGGAGAGATATAAAAGTCAACACGCGGACATATCTGCATCATCTGTCGTCTGTTTTCCTCTACTATATCCCACTTAGTACCTTTACGTATATATTCAGCACGTGGTCCCATTGCATCTAAACTTGCACCAACTGCTACACTGTCAAACTTTTTCCAGTAGTCAAAAACCAATCTGTCTTTTAGTTTTACATGTGTAAAATTTGTATTATAAATTAAGCGTACATCAAAACGTCCTCTACGCTCCAGCTCCTCAAGTATAACATAATGTTCATCCATCATACATGGTTCGCCACCAGCAAAGTAGATCTGTTCTACATGCTCAAGATGTTCCATTAGTTGATCCATCATGTCAGTTTTAAACCTGCCTGCATAATTTAAAACATTATTATCTTTTTCCCATTGAGGTCCGGCAAGTTGTACTTGATCTTTATACCAGCTAGAACTAAAAATATGCCCACAACTCCTACAACTTAAATTGCATAGATTTGAGAAACGTATATCCCAATAGGTCATTGCAAAGTCGTTAAACTTGCCATCTGCCTCGGTGTTTTGTGTTCTGTGAATGTGATGTCCATGGTGTTTGTTTGCACTTTGTCTACCGCTGAAGAAACCTGATTCTTCCTGTTCGTAACAACGCCCACATGCTTCATTTTTTGTTTCAGTAAGCATGTCTTTACGGAGTTGCTTTTGCTCCGGCGAGTTCCATATCTCTGTCATTGTATTTGTTTTGCAGTTACCAACTTGTCCTACTCCCATTTCAGCATGACAACAAGGATATGCTTCACCAGTTGGATAGGCATGTAGATGTATCCAAGGATACATACAAAATGTTTTGCTTTCACTCAATAGGTTACGCTCTCGTTCATCAAGATCCTTAAGCGATATCTTAATTGGTTCGCTGCTATTATAGTTGTAACTCATTGAACCATTCTTTCATGCTTGGAAATGCTTTGTTAAAATTTTTATTACGTCTTATATCATATTGCGTATAAAATTTTGCAAAGTCGTTGTGCAACTTAGGTGTTTCAAAGGCTTCGCTATGTGGGGTCTTGACAACATCAAGATAATCTAACAAACGTTGTGTTTGATTAAGTTCGTGTTCGTGTAATAATGCATTTTCAGCATTTTCATTATACCATTCTTGCAGTCTGTCTTTGTGCAAAGTCCTAATATGATCTGGCAATGCTAGTGCTGACTGAAAACTTGGAAAACGCAATATATTAAGTGTAAAACTTGGAAAGTCTTTGCCATACATATCCTTAAACTTTAACAAGTAACTTAGAAACTCTGGCAATGTTTCTAAACATAGTGCATTTATGGTACACATATTGTGTAAACCGCGTAACTTTCCGCTGCCTGCTAACAGATGCATGTTTCTTGCCCATGTACTCCATTCTAAACCATCACGTATGTATTCAGCCTGGTGTACGAGACTTTCATTAGAAGTGTATATGTCAAGCGGAGCACTGTCGGCCCTATCAAGCAACTTAAAAATTTGTTCGGTACTGCACTGTAAATTACTATTAATTGCAATACGTGTTTGACTAGCACCTTTGTTCTCTTTAAACCAATCTAGTAGCTTCCATAAGTGGCCGCTCATCATTGGTTCACCGCCGGTAATGCGTAGTTCATCTAGTGTATAGTGCAGGTCTGTTTCCCACCATTTGAAAAATGCTTCTATATAAGGGTTAGTTTCATTAAATGTGTAAAGTTGCGAACTATCGTGCGGATGTGTAAAATGATTTCTCCCGTCGCTTATTAGGTTTTCATATGATCCGTTTTTCTTAATATCTTTTACCCATGTTGTACTAAATGCAGGATTACAATAACTACATGCAAGTTGACATGTTCTATCAAAAGCAATTTCCAGTGTCTTTAAATTTACATCATTTTGCCAATCGCGTTCATGTGCAACTGCTAGTGCTTTATCATCGTATATTACACTCTTGTAAACTCTATCACTTATATTGTTTCGACCAATATCTTCAACTTTCCAACAGTACTCACAACCTTTAGGACGTTCTCCACATTGCATCTGTCTACGTTCTTCTTTTTTCTGTGGTGTATTGTGTAGTGCTTTTGGGTTAGCTATAACATCTTCTACACTTACTTTGTGAGGAAGAGGATGATGGCAACTGGTTGTCATGCCACTACCTAGCCAAATAGTAGCATTATACCATTTAGCACCACACATGCTTGAACTAAGAGGATCAAGCACACGTTCTTTATATTGTAAGTCAGATTCGTTGTCTTGCTTAGGCAAACAAGTTCTCCATCTTGTATCTCTGCTCAATGGCAAACTCATTGAACCTCAATTTATTGTAACGTAAATCTGGCAACATGTCAAGATACATTTGTTTCATATCTTGTGTCTGTAACCATTCTATTAGATTGCATATGTTTATATGTATATCATCTATATTACAGTTCTCAATATCTATGTGCGGCCAGTAGTGATTAAAAGTTCTAAAACCTTGTTTGCGTAACAAACGATACAACTCTAGTTGCCCATTGATTACAAATGGACGCAATCCGATAATCGGTTTATAAGTTTTCTCTGTAATATAAGTCCACAAATGATCTTCAAAATCTGTTTCACTTACAATGTTTAAGAAATGATTTTGCCAGTATTCTAGACGTCCGAGACTATGGATATCATGTGGTATACCAAAATCATCTGGCATACCCCAATTACCTTCTTTGTATTCTTCAATTGTTTCGTTTATATTACGATCATTACCCAATGTAACAACACCAAGTTTGGCTAGTTTACGTTCATCTAACATCGATACAAACTTAGTTCTATGTGCTCTTGGTTTGCGATTGTAATTTATAAAAACATAGCGAGCATTTTCAAGTAGTAAATCTTCTTCAGTGTATCTAGGAAAATATTTTCCAATGACAGTGCTAAAAAAATTGAAATGGTGATTGGTGTCAAAATGGCCAAGTAAAAAACTACGCAAAGCTCCACTTTCTTTTATAAGTTCTTCAGTTTCTTCTTTGTTGTAAAAGCAAGGGTCTTCACTAGCCAATAAAAACAAATTATCTATATCACAATAGTGACAGTATTCCATAAATTTAGCATATTCATTATTTTGAAACTGTGGACCAAACCAAGTCATGTTTACAAGCACGTTTTTATTATCCACAAATTTACTACATATTTGATTTCTAATGGTTTCCATAAGTTCAGTTTGATGCTTATGCCACTGACTGGTTGTAGGAAATATTGAGCCGAATGTTTTCATATATGTAATTATCTATTACCGTGTATCGGCCTGATATTTGCATTCAGCCCACCATGTTTCCATTTCTGGAAAGGTTTTTAAAAAATTTGTATTTCTTCGCCTATCATGTTCATTAAAAAATCGATAAAAGTCTGCTTTATTATTATTGATATGATTTTGGTTTAGTTTTTGTCCATCTCGCATCCACGCAATATCTCTGTCAAGACGTGCGACTTCATAATCCTTAAAACCTTTAAAACGTGTTTGTTCTGTTTCTAAATTTTCTTGCATCCAATCTTTAATCACTTCTAATTCGTGTACATAACTTTCTGGTAATAGTTGTAAACTTTGCCAAGTTGGTGTACGCAATACTGGTGTATCAAACCAAATGCGTTGATATGTGTTACTGTATATTTGACGTAATCCAAGAATAGCAACAAACAATTTTTGCAAACTTGTTACACTAAGGTTGTTCATAGTGATTATAAAAGTAATACTGTTACGTTCAGGTATATCAGATAAAAACTGATTTACTCTGTCCCATAATAATTCAAAGTTAAGTCCGTGCCTTATGTATTCGGCTTGTTCAAACATTCCGTCGAGGCTTACATATTGCATAAAATGTTCTAGTTTATAAGGCGCCTCGCATAACATTGTGACATAGCCTTTGTACCGTTGCCATAGTTTTTCTTCAACACTAAAATTTGAGGTTGTGCTTAGATGCAATTTTGCACTTGGGTTCATTAATACATGATCGAATACCCTATAGGTATTTTTATCCATCATTGGCTCGCCGCCAGTCATTCTAAAATGTTCAAGCTCAGGATATAGTGTAGGCCACCATTCCCAAAATGCATCTACATAAGGATTGTGTTCTCTCGCTGGTATGGGTCTGCGTTCGCCTACAAAATGGCTCGGATCGTTATGTGGTGTAGATGTTGGCCACGCACCTTCGCGTTGTGTTTCTTTCATCCAACTACTGCTATACTGCGGAGAACAGTAACTACAACTTAGATTACATGCACTATTAAAGTCTACCTCTACGTAGCTAGGAGTAATATCTTGATCCCACGGAGAATTTTTTATAGTTTCAAAGTCTTTTATAGCCCATGGTTCACCACTACGATAGTGCCTATCGCTAAGTTTGTTGTTGTCTTCCATAGCCCAACAGTAACTACATTCAGACGGGCGTGTACCTTCTAGCATAAGTTTACGTTGTTGCTTCTTATGTTCTGTGTTATGTAATGCACTAGGATTTGCTTTAATTGCTTCAGCATCTGCTCTATGCAAAGGTGGATGGTAACAACTGTTATTCATGCCGGTGGTTAGATGCAAACTAAGTTGCTTCCATTTCGCCAAACAAAAACTTGGGCTTACAGTATCTAACTTTTGTTGAGCCTGTTCAGCATCAGACAAAAAGTCACTCTTGAAATCTTTGTTAAAGCCATCGCCTTTATTTTGTTTGATATTTGTCATTTTTAAATATGTCAAAATCTTTGCTCGAAAGTTCTAAGAACCGTTTTTTATTATGTTCAAGTACAGGTTGCATTTCTCTATATATTGCTTGTAACTTTGTTATTTCTAGTTCACTTATAGACTGTATTACTTTTTTTATCTCTGTTGGTTGCCAAGAAGCAGGATCTTCGCTATAACCTTCGTCCCACCAATCACTAAATGTCTCAAAGCCCATATCTTTTAACCTGTGTAGGTACCATTGTGGTCCCTGTATAATAAATGGAGTTTTAAGTAGCATTGGTCGCCAAGTTTTTTCTGTTGGGAAAAATGTATTACCAGTATAACACGTTTCACACGCAATTTCAACAAAAAAGTTACGATAATTTTGTAAGAATTTTTCATTGTCATTTTGCAATAACTGTTGACAATGACACAAATCTATGTTTGTTTGTGGCTCAACCACTGCACTTGCAATTGGACATTTGTTTAAAAAACGTGCCGGAACATCTAAATCTCTGTGATTAAAGTCAAGTAATAATTCTTCAATACCTATATTTTCTCTATGATATTCGCTTTGTACATTATAATGGTATGTAAGACAACTTTGTACATGAAATCCACCATAATATAAGTAACTTGCTAAGTCAAGTCTTGGTGCATTACTTCTTCCTATAAACATACCAAAATGTTTGATAATATCTTTGTCGTAAGTGTGTTCGTATTCTTTTGCAATTCCTTTTATATAAATTGGAGATTGTATATCAATTTTAAAAACGTCATGTTTCTGTACTTGATTTGAAGTTTGTACTGAGATCCTTGCTGGATTATAATTGTGTAGATTTGCACAGTGCATAATATAGTTTTCTAGCTCTGTGTTTGAAATATCAGGACCTTCGTTGTTTAAGTCGAGTGTGATATCTTGATTATGAAGCATGGCAGTATCAATATCAGAATATACTTCATTAATATTCCAGATATGATTATTACTGCTTTTTACAGTGATATTCATCCGGTATAAAAACCGCTTACCTGTAGTGTGTATTTGTCTCTCATTCCTGCATTAGCACTAAGATGTAAATGGTCGCTGTCCCAAATCCAACCTTCACCTGCTTTCCAATGTGTGCTATTATGCCATGCATCATCTTTATGGTATTGCAAAAACTCACCTATTGCCCAATCTTGCAAATACATATTTGCCCTTACTTTCAATCGTGTATCTTCTGGATGAGCTTTTTTTATTTGAAAAAAAGTATCTCGGTGTACAGGAATCATATTCCCTGGAGGTTGTAAAATACTGCTTATGGTTACAACTTCTATACCTAGTTGCTTTCCTATTACATCAAAGTCCACTTGTTCTCTGGTCCACCAAAGTTGTCTAATAAGTGTGTTACCCATATCATAACTATCAGGAAAACCGCCAAACTTTTCATGTATGTCTTTTAATTCATGTACCTGATGACTTATACAGCTACCACTATGTACTTGATAATCTGCATTTGTAAATATGTCTATATCATAATCTAATTTTACTGCTTCTAACATTTACCAACCCTCCTGCTGTTTAATTATGTCCATTTCTCGTGTCATTATACTTTTGTTATTCCAGTTACTTCTATAATGATGTTTAAAAAATTTACTTTGCACAGGAGTAAAGATATTCATCGGCAAGGACAATTGTGTTGCTAGATCATTTGCTTTTAGTTGCACTATCTCTGCAGGAGTTAAGTGCTTAATATCGTCCCAAAGTGCATCTAACTTTGCAAAGTCTTGTACATCTTTATAGTTCCAATTTTTTTGTAACATTGTTTTATATGTGCCAAGACGTGCACCTGCTATTGCCCACAATCCGTGTTCAGTGTCAGAACCGACATTGTGCCATATAGTCAAGTGATCTAAGTTTCTGTTGTGTACACTTTCTTTGAAATCACCCACAGTTGGCTTTGCGCCTCTGTCAAGACACATTTTGACACCTTCTCGAAAACCGGCACGAAAAGCATGTTTTGCACTTTCTCCAGGATAAGTGATTGAATAGCAATTATACATTGGCCAATACAGATCATCAAAGCAAAATTCGACATCAGTTTCATCTGCACCTTCTGAGGCTTCGTGTGTACGCATGTTTTGTACAAACGTTTTAGTCCATGAGCTTATTCCGCCGTTGCCGTACATCAGTCCATTGATGTCATTCCTTGCACGCCATCGATAAACTGCCTGTTCATACTGGTCTGTCTTGTATTCTAATGTTTCATTGAAGAAAGATTCTTGAGGTAAGTTGTCGCCGTCAATTAATATGAAACGTTCTGTGTCACTTGCTTCTGCGGCTGCTTTATGTGCGGCATCTGATCCTTGTACTCCGTCAACACGTTTTGCCCATGGCACCATGTTGCGTATCTTAATCCAAAACTCTTCTTTCTTGGGTTCATCATAACTAAGATAGATGCAGTCTAGGTCAGCGACATCAATCATTTGGATCGGTACTCACCATCAAATGGTTTAAAACTATGTCCAGCGGCAAGCACACAAGCTACTTCAAACTCTCCTACTTGTTGTAGTGTAAAGATACTGAACGTTCTTTTGTCTGGCGACACATACATCAACAAGTCAACAGTTTCTAGTAACGGTTTCATCAAAGGCTTAATAGTACCAACTCCTGATGCAAATTCTTGTTCATGATACTGATTTACCAATTCGCTTATAAATGCAATGCCATCTTCTCTGCAAGGTATTTGCATGTTTAGCAATAGTTGTGTTGGCGGCCCTTCTGGACGAGGTATTGGCTTTGGTGTTTCTTGAGCAAAGGCAGGTACTACATACAATGCTATAAACATAGCAACTAGTAATGCAGGATATATTAATCCAGTTGTAAATATATTAATGTACTTCATAATTTACTCTTCATATGTTTTTAATTTCCATCTTATTGAACTAGTTGGATCAATAATCATAATGTTATCTTTTGCACAAGCAGTGCCTTCGACACTACGTACTAATTTTGAATATCTCTCGGCAGTATCTAATGACACCAACTTACCATTAATTACGACGTTATGATATCTGCTTTCAGCGTACTGTGCTTTAGTAATTTTAATATAATCACCAACAAGCGTATCAGTAGTGAACTGTAAGACCTTACCTGTATCTTTATTATAGTATACTTTGTAAGTAGTGTCAACCGGTTTTTTGACTTTGACTAAATCCTTAAAAAGTTTATTGAATTCATTTGGATCAATCATAATGCTCACCAAGTTTTTCCGCTAGATATTTTGTATGGTAATGTACAAACCCATGTTGGTTGTGCCCATTTATACGAATGACTCCGTTAACAATTTCCCATACTAATTCTTTGTCCCAGTTCTCTGAATTAATTCCTAGTATATCTGGTTTCATATGAACAATCTGAGGGCCAAATCCGGGCGTCACAAAATCATCTGCACACAAAGCGTATATCAAGTCGGTATTTGGCTCTTCATTATGTGCTCCTGCAATATTTACTTTTATTTCTTCCCAGGAGTGAAATAACAATTTTATATTGTCAAAAAAATCTTTAGCTTCTCTGCTCATACGCCAGTAAGTAATAGCATTGTACACATCTGGCAACAGATTTTTGTCAAATATTTTTCTGTAACGCCTTGATTTGCTTTCTACATTATAAAAATTTTTACATCCAGTTGATATCCATACTGGCTTTTTACGAAAGTGTGTCCACCAATGATCAACTGGCCCGCTCACTACCATATCAGCTTCTAATTTTACTGTCTCATGAAATGGACTTGCGTGAAAAACTTGCCAGTCTGTAGTCCACCCACCTGTATTGCCATAAGGTAACTGTTTTACGTAATCAAACACAGAGTTTTCATATTCAATATCAGTTAACAAACAAATTTTTACATCAGGATGCCAGTACTTCAAACTTTTTGCAAGTGTGGTTGCACAAGCAAGATAATTTTCAGTTCCTAAAATTAAATATCCTTTTTCTGCTTCATAATTCATACAAGTTCTCTAAACTTTTTTTACCCATTATGTGTAGATCAGTATTTGTTACACCTATGCGTCTTGTTGTATGCTCTAGCCACCATTTTTTTCCATCATAATCGACTTTTATTTCTTTGTCTACATTATATAACGGCCAAGGTATGTTACACTGGCTTGGAATTGTATTTCCATTACATAACAAAAGTGAAATACTTAATGCAAAATCGTTACGGAACTTCCTTGGATCAAAACCAAATATATTTGCATAATGAACGTAGTGTTGTTCTACCATTTTCCATACATCAAATACATCTTGACAAAATGCACTCTTGTCAAAAATAACTACGGTAGCCCACCACATCTCTGTGTTCTTTGTCCCAAATTTTTCTATGTAATTTTTATTTTTAAAAATAGGTTGTACAGTTTTATGAGCTAATAAGGGCAGTGCTGAGTCTAATAAAATTTTTAAGTAATTATTATTAACCATATAGTCTGTATCAACTAATAGTGTCCTTTCGTAAGGAGTATAATTAAATGCACTGTTTCTGCCGAAGTTATACCAAGAGCGTTTTTCATGTCTATTTGTACTGTTTGGCTTTTCAACTATAATTTGTTTGTCAAACACGTCATGTTCAGTTTTTACATCAGTTATTAAACTTACCGGAATATCTAAAAATTTTTTAATCCTTGTTGCACATATCCTAGCAAGATCAGTATATTTTACTTCACTGTCAAATGCAAATAATAAAGCACCAGTAGTCATCTCAGTTTTGAAATTTCTTCATATTCTGTTTGCCATGCATTCATCTGCTCTTGCCAAAGTTTTATTGCATGATTATATAATTCTTTGCTTTTTACCTGCACTGGTGTATTGTAAATATCCTCTAAAACAACTTCGCCGTCGCAGATATTGCACAGACAAATTAACTCTGGTCCAGCACGCCACATACCGCCATTATATGCAAACAACATTTTTGCTTGATAGGTTTCGCGTAATACCAGCCTGGCTTGCGTATGATCAAATCTCGTTCTTATTCTTTTACTTAACTGTTGTACATTCATAATGATACTTAGTCACAAAAAAACCCTAGTTAATAAAAACTAGGGCTTTACGTTATCTGTTAATTATTATGATAATGACCAACTTGGTGAGCTCTGAGATGGTGTGCCCCAAGAAGCGGTTAAATGTGTAGTGCTTGGAAAACGTAGAGTGGATACCTGTGTTAATGTACCATCAACGTTATCTGGTGATCCAGGATCTGGTGGAGCATAGTCATCTGACAAGTCTGTGTAGATTGTAATTACACTTCCAGATATACTGTAAGAAACTTCTATTTCGTTGTTTCCGTACGGTGCACTTGGTACTTGTTTAAAGTTCAAACTTGGTGTTCCATTAAGTGCATATGCACCTTCTGTAGTTACTAGTGTTGTTGGTGAACCTGATCCACCAATTTTTGTTAAGCCTGTATATGCAACACTGTTTATGGTTTTACTTGCGGCTGCACCTGTAAGCACTAATGTTCCCGAAGCTGTTAGCAAGTTTGACCATGTAGTATTCTGTGTACTTGATGTACCACCTGATCTACTCCATGATATACGTATCTGTCCACCTGCGTTAAAAAAGTATCTCAATTGATCTGCACTTGGAAACGTAAATGTTTTTGATAGTGTTGCACTATTGTTCCAACTACTTGTAGTTGTTGAACTTACAGAAGAGTCCGAACCTTCTGCGGCGGCATTGTTTCTGCTTGTGTTTACTGCTGTTACGTTTGCACTTAAAGCTGCGAAGGCTTCAATAGTAGCACCTGCTGATGGGTTTGAAATTCCTGTAATTGATGTTCCTTGATGAGAAGCTAGTAGTGCATTTTTAGTAAGTAAACTAGCCCACGATGTTGCTAGTACGTTGTTACCTGCACTAACTGCTGATAATGTACCACTTTGCCCATAACCCTTATCACCAGTGCCAGTTCCTAATATTGTGTTTATGTTGTTTACAGAGGTATCGCCGGTACCTGCCGCGTTACCTGTAGCAAATATATTGTAGTCGTCATCTACAATTGTGTTTCCTGCTGAATATGTCATTTCTTATGCTTTTCCTTTGTATTAGTATTGCTACGCTACAGTTTACGGCGTCCTCTTGCGAGTCAGTTTATACCTTAGTTTTCACCACGTCGTATGATCCACCATAGCTGGTTTTCTTATAATCATATTTATAGAAGTTAGACAATCTTTACAATTGCTTCTATACTGCCAATATCCTCGTCTGCTTTGCTCGTTAAAGCCCTTCCAATTACATTAAAACTTGTTAGTTCATTTAAGTTTGCAGCTCTTGCAAATCCGTTGCCGGCACTTACAAGTCTATCACCTTTTGCGATAAAACCAATTACATTGACTGGTACTCTTCCGCTCATTGCTATTGGTGGATGTGTTTCATTCGAGCCTGCTGAACCGTTCATTAAATAAGCAGGTTGTGTTGAAACAACACCAAAAACTTTTTCACTTAGTGCTTCTACTGCCAGCGTAATCTCGTTAACACCGCCTAATTCAACTATTGTTCCTGGAGCATATTCTGCATCTGCATGAAAACGCTCAGCCATATCAGCATATTCTGCAGTTGTAGCTTTAGCAAACACTGTGTTAAATCCTTGCCCACTTGCACCAATGTTTCCAGATCCATTGGTTCCACCGTTGACTAATGCAGTGGCAGCATTTCCTGAATTGATGGTTAAAGTCTTTGCAATTACTGCGTTAGCAGTTGCACCGTCCAGTGTCAATGCAGTAGTTGTTACACCACCGTCGTTAACTTGAAAAATAGTATCGCCATCTTGTGTTTGATTTGAAACATAGACGTCAGTTCCTGTAACAAAAATTCTTCCATCACTGTCAGCACCAACATATAATCCTGTATCTGAAAGTACACTTATACTTGTGTTGTTACTTGTGGCGGCATCTGATCTCATAAATGATGTTGAATTTAAAGTATCAAGTGTATCAGCGTTTGTTGCGGTTCCGTTAAACACTGCGTTGGATACTGTGGTACTCATGTTCAAACCTGGACCAATTGTTGCAAAACCAGATATTGCTGATGCCGGAGTAAATGTTGCATCTTTTGAGAATATCGAAACAATGGTATTGTTTACGAACATTTGTACAACAACGTGATCACTTGCACCGTTGTCTGTTATTGTTGTTACTATAGCACCCGAAGTTCCTTCGCCACTTGTAAAACTTGGTCCAATTGTTATAAAAGCAGTTCCGTTGTATACTTTAAGTTGATCATTTGTGGTATCAAACCATAAGTCACCTGCTACATTTGAGCTTGGTTGACTAGTGGATGCAGTGGCAGCTGAAATAACCTTAAAAGTTGTTCCGTTATACACTTTCATTACGTTGTTGGTTTTATCATACCAAAGTTGACCTGTAAGTGGTGCACCTGGTGCTGATGTATTTGCCGCATTCTCAAGTAAACGTATAAAGTTCTCATCTAAGAACTCACCGTAACCAGCATAGTTTTTTCCAACTAGCGTTTGGCTTGAGTCGGTATTGATAGTACCATCCGCAACAACTGCAAAAATTGTACCATCGGTTAAGTTAATGGTATATGACATTTTATTTTACTCCGTTTCCTAAGTGTATTTATGTTGCACTCAAGTTAGTTAATGTTTGTATACGAACTGTATAATCAATTTGTATCTGTCTGTTCAATGATTTTTGAACAGGATGAAAGATAACGTGTGTTATCAATCTAAGTTCTGTTGCACTTCCGTTCCAGGTCTTTAAACCTAGTTCGTCAAATACATAGTCGCCGTTAAAGTCTGTGCTATTATCAAAAGCCTGTTGCCCACTTGGCTCGCCATAGTCTAATAAACAACTTACAAGTATATCTGAATATACCTTTCCTGTTGTATGCGTAACTGTGAGATTGTTCCTACTGGTATCTGTATTTGCTGAACTATTATCGTCTACTACTTTTGAATATGTAGGATTATATAGGTTAGCATTTTGTCCTGTTGTATTTGGTGGTAGGTATGTAATCACACCAGTTGGATCAACACTACTTCCGCCGTTGCCAAAAGACATACTATAGATTTGCCCAACGGTTTTATTAGCTAGACTATTTGCTAACGACTCGCTTATATTTTCGTAGTGTATAGCATTTCTTTTATCAACAATTACTTCATTGGTGTTAGGATCAAAGATTTTTATATGCCCACTGATAGCAAGTTGTCCTTCTTCGTTAGGACGTTTTTCTTCTTCTTGATCCACTATGGCCTCTTTATTTGTTTCTTGTTCCATACTGTATTTACCTTACTACTTAACCTGGGTTTTAACTCTTTAGAAACACTGCTGCCGCAGTTGTCTGATCTTGTAAAGGTATTCCGTTACTGGCAGTACTAGAACCTTGTGCATACATTACGTTAGCAGTTACCTGGCTAAACCAAACTTCAACTCCATTTAATGGTGCAGTTGTAAGAGTAACTTCAGTAAATGTACTATCAATACCTGTTACTGTATAATCAGTTTCTGGAACAAGTATTGTGCCACCTACTGTTACAGTAATCGATTCGGTGTGTTCAGTGCTGTCAATACCAGTTGGTACTATAATACTTGTAGTAAATCTTGTTTCAGACCCGTTTCCTACGTTTGTTTTGTCAGTGGTTGTTTTCTCTTGGTATGTGCTTGGTAATTGCTCACCTGGTCCAACATCAGTAACACTTTCACCTGCACTGTGAACATACACTCCTGTTCCTGCAGTACCACGTCTAATGTCACTTACTGTATTATTACCTGTATCTCTTACTCTGTATGTAATTCTTTCTGCGCCAACCATAAGTTGTCCAAAAATATTAGCTTCCAAGTTTGGCTCACTTAATTTTGATACATCTTTTAAGTAAATTACTGACGCCTCTACTGCAAGATCTTGTGCAAGTTCAGTTGTATTATTAGAGTTCATCCTTAATAGCTTTTGATTACCAAGCATATCCTGGAAGATTCTAAAGTTTAAACTATTAGGTACCACTGTGTTTGTAAACATAGTCACTGCTAAAACATCTGCGGCATTTATAACGTTTCTATTAAGTACCAGCGTAGTTTTGTTGTTGGCATCAGTTGATAGATCGTATTCGGTTTGTTGAATGTAAATTCCGTTAAGTGTGACTATAAGTCTTTCTGGACTAGACACAAGTCTACCAAGTGCAAAGTTATTGGTGTCAACTGTGGTTCCTATGGTTTTATCAAATTCTGCACTATCATATGGCACTTCGTCATATGCGTCTCCAGTTGTAACACCAGTTGATGTTGGTCCAACAAAAACTTTTGTTAAAATATTTTGTTGTGCAGTATCATTATAGGTATACACTGCAAATTGTGCGTTTGATACTGCACTAACACGTAAGTCTATCTGATCACCAAGTATAATATAATCTGATTCAGTTGTGGTAAAAATCTTAATGTCTGAGTTTGCAGGTGGCATACTGCCCACAGTAAATTCTATAAATCTATCACTCGATCCATCCCAAGCACTTAAATTGAAATCAACTGCTAAATTCTGTTTTACGTTATCTACATATACCAGCATATCGTTGTCTGCTATTAGTGCTTGATTACTAATACCAGTAGTACTAATATAATAAGGACCAGCACTAGAACCGTCGCCTGTGTACTCTATACCTTCTGGTGGACGTAGTCTCAATCCTTCACGTTGTACTGATAAGTTTGCTATATTTGTTCCTTGCAAACTATTTGTCAAATTCTCTAACAGGCTTGATCCGTCATATGTCATATATTGTACTAACGGTGTACTCCACGAATACTGTGTTGGTGTAGTTGCTCCAAGTGGTACGATCGTTACCCAGTCAGTTGCACTGGGTTGAGTTGTAAATGAGATAGTGGTTGCAAAACTGCCGTCCGCAGCAAATGTATAGCCTGTAGTGACTGCTCCATTTATGAATATAACCATTTCATTAATTTCTGTAAACGCTACAGGAATTGTTTGCACTTTATTTGTAATAGCAGACCCAACAAAACTTTCTTTGTACAATTGCGAGCCGCCACCTAGTCCGTAAACTTTTACTGCAATTATGTTTCCAATCGAACTTGGCATGGTTGCCCCAAATGTTACAATTTTGGTTACCCAATTAATTGAGTATGCAGTGTTTACTACACTTTGTCCAATTGTGTCATCAACAATTTCAATGCCAACTGGATGTAACATAGCGTTTGCAAAACTAATTTTTGTGCCAGTCCCAGCAAATGTTGTAGTAGTAGTAACTATATTAAAACCGTGTCCATCATTACTCCAGTCGCTTCCTGGACGAGTAAAAACTTTAAGGTCTAATGTGTCAAACTCACTACCAGGTATCAGCTCTTCTGGTGCATGTGAACTATAGGTGTCAATAAACTCACCACCATCAACATTTATATCTGTTGATCTAGTACCAAGATAGGTATCAACAAATGAACTCTGATATATTACATCTAATATGCCCGGGTCATAGGTTGGTAAACCTTCAGGACCAAAGTCAATGTTGTCATATGGATTAATATCAAAGTTACCTACATCATAGCCTGTATTTTGATTAAAATTTGGACCTTCGACTTGTACTCCAGGATAATCTATACCTGTCATCACCTGTGCAAGTTCTCTGCCTGGTTCGTTTGGTTCCGGAGTGTACAAGCCTATTGTTCTGTCTGCACCATCAAGTGTGTTTTGATCAACTTTAGTATATTTTTCAGGATCAAATGAACTGCCGCTTGTAAAATTTGCAGTGACGCTATACACTTCGGGTAAACTTGCATTTATCACACCAACAGTTGGCACTGGAAAACGTACTAATTGTCCTGCGGTGTAAGCTGTATTTGCAGACCAGTCAACTACTTGGCTTGTATATGTAATTCTATCGTACGCTATTGTTGTTGTAAAATCACGTACTTGTTGTGGTTCTAGCACTGCAACCGCAGTAGCACCAGTTCCATTTCCACCTGATATCGTAACAGTTGGTGTTGTAGTGTAACCGGTACCAGCAGTAATTAAATTAACTCTTATCACTACTCCAGCAGTGTTAACCGTCGCAGTCATTGTTGCTTGTGTAATTGCATCGCCAGTGACAATCACCTGTGGAGCAACTGTGTAGCCTGTACCGCCATCTATGACAGTTATACTTTTTACTTCAAGTTTATAGTTGTTATACCATTGACTCCATGGAAATGTTTGCCAAACAACACTTGTGCTTGGTACGGCACTCAATGATTTTGGATTAGTACTATCGTCCAGTATTGGAGATACAAACTGTTGTCTGAGACTATCATAGTAAGCTGGCAGATCAAAATCAGTGATACTACCATTATATGTGTCTTCGCCTTCGTAGCGTAAGTTAAATTCTCTAACTTGAACATGATATGGTTTGACTTCTTGTATGTATTGACTTACAAAGTCTTGATTATCACGTCTGTAAATAGGATATTCAATAAGATCTCGTATCTTATGATTTACGTCAATTAGACTTGTTTTGAATAACCAGTCTGGAGCAGGTTGCTCGCTCATAATAAATTCAAAAGTTAATATTAAAAGGTCGTTTCTAAATTTACGTAGATTTGTTGTAAATATCTCATCGTTAAGTGCTTGTAATATTTGTCTTGTTTCTATATTTGGTGCCTGGTCAAAACGTTGTGCATCAAACACTTCAACATCAAATCCATAATTTCCGTCAGTGTAATTCCAAATAGTACTATCAATCGCAATTGTTCCATCTTCTAAGAAAACTCTTGTCCACTCGCTTGTAGTTGTGCTATACTGATATACTTCTTGTTTTCCAAAACTGTTTGCTTGAACTGTGGCCCATACTCCGTCTGACACATTCGTCAATGCTAATAAGTCACTATATAAACCTACATCATATGTGCTGGCATTTGCTGTACTATAAGTTGTAAAGTCTGCATTTATTCCGTTCCAGTCTATATAACTCCAATATAGTTTTGTATCATAGTTTTGTACTCTTGATAGCAGTAACTTTTGTTCAGCCTGCACGGTATAAATTGTCCATAGTCCTTCTTGTGTACTATCACTGGCAATAATATACTTGTAACCAACTGCTACTTGTCTCAAGTCTTGATATGTAAGTTCTGCATATGTTAGTAAGCGTTTGTCCCATTCTCCGCTGGCAGAAGTTGGCTCTGGCTCTTCACTGTTTAATAATTTAAAACTTTTGCTATCTGAAATCGGATACAGTTTCATAATTGCATTTGCACGTTTCATGTAGTTTTCGAGGGCAAGGAAGCGATTTATAAAGAAACTTTGTCTTGGTCTAAAACTTACACCGTATTTGTCTGCAACACTTAATGTTGGGTCTGGCACAAGGTTACCCAGTGTATCTTCGCCACAAAAACTGTCAAGAAATTTTCTATACAATCCTGCACCTAAGAAACTTTTTGCATCTCCAACAGTAATTAAGTCATATTCACTATGAACATTATCGTTATTTGCAATCTTGTCAAATTCTATATGTAAGATAGTATCAGTTGCTGAAAATAAATTTCTACAGTTGTATAAACTAATTGTACTTTGGCTTATGGCAGCACTGTATGCAACTCCACTTGAACGAGGATTCTCAATATACTGTGCAATTCCGCTTGAACTGAGTGTTTTATTAGTACTAACTGCTGTCAACCCTTTTACCCAGAAGTAGTAATATGTAACAAAGGTTCCTGCACTATCAAGTTCACTGCTTATAACATAACTGGTTGTGGTGTATACAGTTCCTTCTCCGATATAAGCATCAGGTGCAACTGTATTCTTTGTCCATTGATATACATCTACAGAAGAACCAGGAAACAATTGTCCCCAACGTCTGGCTTTATATTCTATGGTGTCTTGATGGTAATCAATAAATCTTACCGTGCTTAAATCCCACCAAATCTTTCCAAGGTATTCATCTCTCCACTGTGAACCATAATTGTTTACAGTGCCTGTGTTGTAAGCCGCAGGATCGATACCGCCGGTATAGTCTATATTAGCCTGTGCTGCTCCTAGTATCTTGCCTTGTAATGGATCAATAAAGTCTAAATATGTAGTAATTTCGTTATTAACCTTATTATAGGTAAAAACACTATTCAGTAAAGATGCATCAACAATTGGTTGCTGATTGTATAAGCGTTTCCAGGCTGACTCTTTGTTTGTGTTTACAAGTTGTACCACTCTTCCATAGTCACCTGTAGCAAGATTTAAATCATCATTTGGCGCACCAACTAACAACACACCGTCGTAATAGTCAACTGCACTACCAAACTTGTCAAAACTTGTAATACTTGTATCAAATATTTGTTGTCCAAATGCAAACTTGCCAGGATTGGTTGCACTCGCATTTGCACTTGGTAAGAAGTTATAGGTATACGCTACACCTGATTCATTAAGAGGATCAATTATAGATGTGCTTTTTGAGTCAAAGAAGGTAGCACCAAGGTCAAATGTTGTTGGAAGATTAGCAGTTGCATCCGGAGAACCAACTACCAGAGTTGTCGCAGTACTATCAATTTTCAAACTTTTACCAAAGTGTCCATAATCATTTGCAATTGGTGCAGTAATAGTTTGAGCATAAATTATTGGTGTCAGCCCAAGATCTGCAAACGCAGTTCCGGCTCCTGGGGCAATCTGTAACTTTATAAAGTCTTCGGCAGCTTGTACATCTGTAAGCGTCACTTGTAAAGCACCGTTTACACTGGTTGCAGTAATATTTGGTATGTTTGCGGTAGTAATATCAGTTACTAAACTAGCAACGGTTGTACCAGTGAGAGTCACATAATAGTTGTTAATTCTAATTGAATTTGTTGCAGTCAATACTGGATTAGTCGCAGTACCTGTTATAGTTCCAAATAATCTTGCTTGGTTAATCCATCTGTCAACGCTACCGCCTTCTGGAACTAGCAAACTATCATTTGGTTCAGCAATATAAAGGCTACAGTTTGTAGAACACATATCAACAACACTTCCAAATTGATAATTTTGACCTAAAGTGGTTGCATTAATTGTTTGGACTAGTCTAAATATATTTGTTTCAATTTCTACTATATCACCAATATTAAGTGTGAATGGATTTGTTGTAGTACCTATTGTTACAGTAGTTCCTGCTACACTAAACTGTGCGTTGTTAGCGTTAGCAGTCGGAATCAAATATGTGCCATTGACAGTAACAGTAACAGCTCCAACTGGTGTATCTGTGGTTGTAAAATTTTGTGTAGTTGTAGAAGCGACAGTAACTTGAAAACGTTGTACACTTCTGTCGTATATCGATACTTTACCAGCCTCGGTAGTTGTAACTGCGCCAACGGTTACGTCAGTTTTAGGAGCACCAATTATTAAATGCCGTCCGTCGGTTGTGGTGCTTATACTTTCCCCTGCTAAGTCACCAGCACTAGCACCCGATACTGCAATGGTCGATACAAAATCCCAACTATCTTTTGAATCTATTAAAAGTGTTCCTGAGTTTATACCTGATATTAATGTTACAGTGCTACCAGCAAAGGTATAATCAAATATTGGGCGTAACAATGCTCCATTATAGTTGACTGAAAAACTATATATGTCATTCACTGTAAATAATTTTGCAGTACTAAACGCAGTAGTTGATACACTTGGCAGATATGTAATGCCTTGCAATCTTGTAATTCTTATTTTATCGTTATCATTAGGAGCAGTTGTAAACCTAACTATTTGTTTACTATTAGCGTCATCAACTACTGTAAAGGCAACACCAGCAGTTTGAGCTACATTGTTTCTTGTAACTCCAATTTGTGTTTGTGCAGTCCCATTGATTGCACTTACAACAATGCTTCCTTCTATTAGAAAATCTGTGGTTGTTCCGTTTCCAGTATAATTTAGTGTTTGTCCTTGTACATCAACTTTGTTGTATGCATAAATTTTGTTATCTTCAGGAGCACTTATATATAGCCAACGCTCATCATCACTTAGTGCAACATCCTGGCCAAACTTATCTGCGTCGGCTGTCCCTGTGTTAAAAAGTTGCGTCTGCGTATATTCACCGTTTGAACTGTTACGTTTAATTGTAATAGCATACCCTTTATTACTATCACTTGCAGGTGCACCAGTTGCCACCCACTCGGTATTTCCAACACTTAAACTTGTACCGGTACCTACAAAACCTGTTGCAGTTGGTGTCATTATAGTTACTTCTTTGTACGTATTGGTATCTGATTTTCCATAACAGTATACGGCACCTTTGCCACTTGCATAACCTGGAGCACCAATTGCTAGTCCTTGACCTATCAATCCTTGTGCTACTGTGGTTCCATAAAGATCGTTTAACACAGGTGTATCAGCGTCAATTTCTGTCGGAGTTCCAAAAGGATTAATTTTTTGTAGTACTGCCCAGTTTCCATCACCATAGTCATCTACCCATGCCTGATTTCCTGGAACAATATTATTTGCAAAACTTAAAGAGGCAACATCACTTGCTTGTTTTACACGCACACTTTCTAGTGTAAAACATCGTCCGTCACCGGTAAGTGTAACAGTTTCACCTGCAAGACTAAGAGGCACTGTCAGTGTTTTTAAACTAGGCACAGTACTTACTATGTAGGCTCCATCAACTCCTGTGCCAAAATATTTTACAACAATTCTTGCACCTGCTAACAAGTTGTGATTGACATCAAAAGTTAAAGTACACGTGCCATTTAAATTGTCAGTAACTGAAACAATACTTGCGTTGACTAAGTTTGTCCTATATATGTTCCAATCGTAACTGTTAGCTTTTGCAACCCATATATTTGTCCCAAGTGTGATTATATCTATGTTAGAAATGATATCAGTAAGGTCGTCATAGTCAAAAACCTTAATATCAACGTCATCAAAGTTTACATAACCGGCACTTGGCAGAGCTATATCTTCTGGAATCTTACCAACAGTTGGCAAAATATTTTTATTTGTTATCTTGTAACTTTGTTTCCAAATTCCGTCTATTAATACTGTTTGGTTTGCAGTAGACACTTCTTGATTATCAATTACTGCAATAGTGCTAGGATTACTTAACAATTTGCTTTCATCCGTACGGAGCTCGAAGTAACTACGATTTGCGTTTGCTCCGTATATACCGCGTTGTATGGCCCAGTTCTCAAAAATCTCATATTCTGCTTCTTCTTTGCCGAGATTTGCACTTGTAAATGTTTCTGCAGCCTGTAAAGTGCCTTTTGTTCCGAGAAACTGTGAGTACAAGCCAGCTTGAGAAATATCATCTAAGTTTAAATTTTGCATATACTGTCTTGGTCGAAAGCCGATTAATCCTAAACCTAATAGCGTTGCGTCACTTTCTAGGTTTGCAGTATGTATATCATAATTTTCGCGTAAGTTATCTGCTTTTGTGGCAAGGTTTGGTAGTAAGCCAGTTTGTATTTGTGCATAATCGCTTTTTATCCAATCAGCAAAAACAAATGTTTCGCTTGGCGATAACAGAGTAGTTGCACTCCAATATGCATTTTTATATAGAACTATTTGACCCTTTGTATATGCGGCATTTGGCTCCCATTCTTTAATATTATCTTGATTTAAGATAAAACCTTGAGCATCCAAAGTACCATTCCACTCGAACACTGTTTGACCATTTAGTAATAATCTATTCTGCCTAGCACCTGTTATTGGTTGATAAATCAAGTCATTAAAAATACTTACATTATCAAATACTAGTATATGTTCATATGAAGTAAATCTTGCTAATAATAGACTAAACGTTTCGTTGTTTATTCCTATAAGTTTAAGTTCGTTTCCTAATCGTTCTACTGCATAATCTTTTGTTGTCATTGGTCCAAAATTTTGACTGAGCATTACATCATTTATATTTTCACTTGCTAGGCTTTCAACTACGCTATTGGCCTTTTCTAATTTTAAGACATCGGCTGCAGGATTTAGATTAATAATACTTCCTACTGTCCAGCTTTGTCCAGACCAGTACAAAAACTCTTGTGCCATTTGTGTCCAGTTTAAGATATACTCATTTTCCACACTGTCAAACGTTAGTCCTTTTTGTGTAAGCAATTGACCGTAACTTACTAAGAAATCAACCACACTAGTTGTACTTGTAAACACATATCCATACGGTACTTGAACAACATTATTGGTAAATGTTTCTGGTATACGTACTGCTTGTCCGTTCACTGTGATTGTACTAAACGTTCCTGCAGGAGTGCTTTGTAATATTTCAAAAAAGGGTTTAATAGTTGAATAGCCTGCAACTGAATATCCTCCGGCAACTCTTTGGACAGTCACAGAAGAATACTGCACTTCTGCAAAACTTGGATTTTTATAGAGAAACAGTTGATAACTCTCATCTGGAAGTAGAAGACTACTATTCAAACTATTTGGTGATGACTTTTCAGAAAATATTTTTAAATAATTTTGATCACTAAAAGCAGCCATTCTGTAACAGAGCCTTACATCCATGTTAGACAATGAAGTTTTTAATAAAGTAGTGCTATCTAGTCCAGTGACTCTGTTGTAATCAACAATAAAATTTATATAACTTTTTTTAATTGTTCCGTTTCCGTATACGCTTATAACGCTAGGATCAATACGAAATCTATTATCATACAAATACTGACTAAACTCGGTATTGTATTTGTATAGGTCTCGGTCGGCAAATAATGAAAAGTATTTTGCTGGTTTTGTTAGTGCTAATAATCTTTGAATTGCAAATGGATAATAACTGCTTCGACGCCATGCATCTTCAGTTGGTGCCATATCACCTGGTACCCAAGATTTTACAAAACTATTTTTATCATAAGAACCAACAATAGTATCTATTGGTGCTAAAAGATTACCTTGTGAGTCAGTTGGTATACAGTCCAAAAGTTGCGGACGTATATACTGATTTCTAACTACATTTCCTGTTGGATATGCAACAATTCCTTTTGCTAAGTCGTCCCATAATACAGTGTTTCCTGATGTATAAGGTGCTGGACCGTAAGTTGTCTGCCACCAAGTTGGTTCTTCGGTAAGCCCGACCATTTCCCATGGTCTTGTATGCGGAGAGTCTGTGTCATATAATTGAAAGTAAATTCCGCGCCATGCTCCTAGTAGAGGTTGATCACTTAATTTGTTGCCACTTTGGCTATAATTCCATGTAAACGCATTATCTTCGATATAGGTTTGTTTCTTATACGGGACACGGTTGTCTCCTACCCATGCTAGAAAACTTAGGTTAAGTATATTGTTTGTTTCTGTTAATGTGTATTCTGTAGTTCTGAACTGTCCTGGGATCACATCCACTGCCTGGAGTGGAATATTGTATTTGTCATATGCACTACATTTTATATTGTTGTATATTCTTTTTTCAAACTCTAATAAAACTGCATTTCTATAATCGCCTGTTTCAAATGCTACAGTTAAACTACCATCATGTCCTTGTATAACATTTGTTGGTGTCACATACGTATTATCTAAAAACTCTTTAGGTCGATACACTCCGTACATACCCATCATACTTGGAGTTGCTGGGACATAACTTCCATAAGTCGTGGTGTATTCATTTATCGTAATTATGTCACCGTTTACCAGTGTAATTTTATCTGTATTAATTGTGATGCGAGGGCCATCTGTAGCTACTGTATACTCGTAACCATCTCCAGTTAAGATAGTTTGGATACCGGTACTCTTTTGAGTAAGATAAACCAAAATGCCTTTATAGTTTGCAGTTGTTAAGTCATAGCTGAATAAAGTGTCAAACACATTAGTTGTAATTGGCGATACTGTATATGTAGTAGTCTGGAAAGTATTACCGTTTGGTATTGAATCAGTCCAATAAAACGGGCTCGATTCGCTCTTGCCTGCATTTATACCCAACAACGTACTATCTAATATTTGTGCAGTGGTTTTTCCCTCCCAGTCGTTGTTTGCAACATACTCTAAAATTTTGTTTTTTGTTTTTGCATATTCTGAACTGTTAAAATCATTGGCACGGAAAAATTCAAAGTCTCTGCCATTAATAAAGTTAGTCATTAATGTAACCGGAGAACTTTGTTGTAAAATAAGCGAACCAAAGGGTACAACGTTACCCAGGTCTCTTACATTATTGTTACCATGTATCTTTCCAGTAAAATTTTCTAAGTTTTCGCATATGCTTTCATAGTGTGTACGTATAGTGCCAAGTGTAAAACTTGTACTATTTTCATTCATAGCATTGGATTCAAGATTTGAAGGAATAGTATAAAACGCCACACTACTGGCCGCATCACTTAGTACCTGTATTTCAACTATAGCACCGATATCTGGTTGTGTACTTGGTTGTCCCACAATATTTTGATTAAAAGTTACAACAGTAACAGCATCAGTGTTTGTACTGTAGGTATAAGTGCTAGGAAGAACAAATTGTCCGTCAACATAAACCTTGACTGGAATTTTTGAAACATCACTCAGTACCTCAACGTCTAAGACTAATGAATTGCCAGCATAGGTGAAACTAAAACTTTGGCGTTGTGTGTATGTTTCAAAAGATGTTTGCCATCCTAGAAGTTTATTATAGGTTGTTATACTATTATACTGTCTTACTGACCCTGTGTCAACCTTTTTTGTTACACTTACTGTTCCGTTTACATATACAAAGGTATCTGTATATAAATTATTATCAAATACAATATCACCTACATTTGCAATTGTTAGGTATTTCAACGGCTGGTCAATTACTGTGTCAGTTGCACCAGTACCAACGGCATAACTGAAAAGTTTTGATCCAGCAAAGGTTGTACTGGGATAAACTGTGATATCACTGAAACTATAGCCACTGCTATCAAATATATCAAATAGTGGTGCTTGATTCACACCAGTTTTTTGTTGAGCCGACTGCCAAGTTGTTCCATTGTACCAATATGCTTTTCCTTGTAGAGTCGTTCCTGAGGTTACTACAACATTAGTGTTTGTAGGAGTATCAGGTGTAGTTAAACTTGCTGGTTGCAAGTCTATTACATCAACACTACTATCGCCAAAGTCTACAAAACTTACTGTATAAATTTTATTACGTACTTCTGCATCGATATCAGCCGCAAATATAATTCTCGATCCTGCTACTAGTGTGTAACCATCAACACTATATCCTATAGTACCATTGATATTCGAAAATGCATCGGTCTCTGTAAAATCAATTATATCTACTGGTTGCGTTGCTACTGTTCCATAGTTGAAAAGTTTCAGACTTTTTCTATATTCTAATATTGGGCGTTTAGCACGATTATCATTGTTTATTTCTAAGGGCACTTTATTATAAATTGCAGTTGCTTCAAGTACACCTATGTGAAACCATCTGTTACCTCTACTCCATGCATTTTGATCTAAACTTGCTCTGTTTATAGTCATATAGTCTTGAGCCGTCGGAGCATTATTTGTGGCATCAAAATTACCTTCATCAAATGCGGTACTATCAAACGGCACAGTTGTCGATACAGTAAACGTCTCTGGCGTAATAAAATTTGTAACTGGCAATAGTTCTATTGCAGTGCCTACTCCTTCTATATAATATTCTAAATTTTCGTAACTTGCAGGAACCACTGCACCAATAAATTGTACTTTAAGTCCGTTTGTAAACACAACGCCGTTTGGTGATGTATAAGTTGGTTTGCCAACTATATCTTCAATGCGTAAATCAGAAGCATTTGCTTGGTCAACAAGACGTATTACACCAAAGTTTGTTGAATCACTTTGATCCTGATAGTAAACTATATCAAGATTAGCAGTGATTAGCGGCTGACGCTCAAACAATCCTGTAGCATTTTTATAAAAAGTAACACCAGCATAGTCAGTACCGTATTCTATAAGGGTTTTACTTTGATTGGCAATATTTTTTACTTTTGTAAGTTCGATAAAAGGACGAAGTGGATTTGTATAATTGTAATTTATTCTCCACTGTACATAACGCTCTGAATCTGTTGCCAACGGTACACTATTATCAAATCCTGCATTTGGGATACCAGGATTATCTTGATCAAACAAAGTTTCATCAAAAGGAGTGAGTGTTTCCCAACCAGTATCGGTGTCAGTGGTAATAATAAGTGTTCTGTTTTGTAGATCTGTTATGCCGTCAATGCCACCATGTGCGGCTAAAAATACATCCACAAACTGATTATTAATTTGATTAAACTGTAATTTGTCTTCTAGTAGATCTGTACTTCCAATATCTGTTAATGTAAAATAATAATTTTGTGCAGTTTTATCTGGCACTGTAAATTTAACTGTACCTACATCGTCGCCATTGTTGCTTACACCTAGTACTTCACGAGAACTTTGGTTTGGTTGTTGTGGTAATGTACCTGATACACCAGGCGTACTTTGAATCCAGAAGTTACGTCCATTTGCATTGACATCAAAAGTATATTCACCTTGTCGGACAAAAGTAAGTGTTGGCAATGCACCTGCTACACCAGAAAACGTATAACCACTAGGACTATAAGCAACATCAAATGTGTCTCGTATCGCTATAGTGTTTGCAAAAACGTCAACACTATTTGGGCCTTCTGGCACCCAATAATATTGACTAAAATTAATATATTTGTCGTAATCCACAAAAGGATCAAAACTATAATATTCGCTATTAAATAGCCTGTCATCTCTGGTTACATTTGCACCTTGTAACTCTAAACTATCAATTATTCCAGGGTATGTAATTGCATCTGCAACTTTATTTGTATTTGGTGTAAGTTGAACAACTCCAGGTTCAAGTTGATAGTCAGTTCTTGTAGCAGTTGGTTCAAGAACATAGCTATCAGATGCAGTGACACCAGGACCAATTTTACGTCCTATATAACCTTCTGTTGGTTTTAATTTTGGATTTTGTGTTAACTGATCAAGTGTACTACGCAACAACTGCTTGTTTGCAGGTGTTTGAAATATTTCGGGTAGGAAGTCTTCAGAGCGTATACGCTTAGCCATACTAGACTACTCCACTATTAGTTGCAGTTCTTAGTTGACTGCTAGTAAGTGCATCAATTACTTCAATATCATTTACTGTGGCCGCATTTACAAATATCTCATTAGCTTGAGATCGGATTTCATACAGGTCTCCAAATGATTTTAATGGATCAGTCGGCACAAGAACCACAGTACTAATAATGCTTCCTAATTGATCATGTAGATAAGCACTTAATTCTGAGAAGAAGAAGGTATCGCCAAAGTCCCAATTTTCTATTGTAAAGTATGTGTTCATACTTGCTACAACTTGACTTTTTATTTCGCTTATACTTGCAGTACTAGCAGGATTTTTAACGCACTTGATTGTTGCACGTAATTCAACTGCAGACTTAGTGCCAAATAAAGGCTTAAATGTTACACTGTTTAATATTATATTATCTGAAATCATTTTATACTGATCAAGTGTACTATAACTAGTGGTGAGTTCATCTATAGTCGGCTTTGCTGGTTCAGGTACAGAGCCTGTACTATCTCTTACATAATTTTGATATGCAATATAATACGATTGAGTTACAAGATAAATGTCAATAATATTTGTAGTACCTGGGTCAATACGTCGGCTTAACGGAGCATTGTGTCTATATTGAAAGTACAACCCTTGTCGGCCAACAAATGTTTGATAACCAGTAACGACTGCAATAGTTCGTACACCATCATAGGCGACAGATAATTTATAAAACTTTTTATCTGTATAAGCATAAAAAACTTGTGCATCGGGATATTCGCTCTTTACTAATTCAATAGCGGCACTTGTTGCTAAACTACCAATTATCACACCTGATGCTAATGGCAAATATCTTTCTAAGTTATCAAAATCAATTGTTTGTTGTAAAAATATTCTTTTGTTGTTTGGGTTTACTGTTGGTGCAACAAGTGTTTCAAAATAATCAGGATTATCTGGGACGCCGTCGTTATCAGAGTCTTTATAAGATATACGTACTCTAAAATCATCAATGAAGCCATCTGTCTCTACAGGCTGGTCAATTATGTCTAATATCTCATCACTGTTAAGTGTTGAACTTGAATCTGGTAAGTTGTTTGTTTTTAAAACATTTATAAAGTCGTTTATAACTGTTCCTGTTTTTGGATCATAAACTTTTTGTGTGCCGTCATAAAAGAAACGTGTCTCAAGTACACTAGCCCAAAACCGTTGTAAACTACGCGAGCTCACAGTATAAGTGACTCCGTCTGTTTCAAATGCAATTAACCAGCTATTATCTAATCCAGCACCTGTAGTGTTTTGTGCATTTGCAAGACTAAATGTAATTGCTGAATTTAAGTTTGTACTTGTAATAACGTACCAAGTGCCTGTTAGATTATTATAACCTAATCCAAAGTTTCTATACAGTTCAATGTTCTCACGCATAGTTGTTTCTATGCTTGTTGGTAAGTCTGTGACAAAGTTTGGAATAACTTCAGTTGGCACTGCATTTGTAGGAATAAAATTATTTAAAGTTACTGGGCCTGTTCCATCTGTATTGTTTCCTGTGCCAAAATTTGTGCCATCAAGTTCGAGTGCAGTCACAGTTGCCCACAATATCATTTTATCTCCAGGTAATGTAGGCGAACCAACGGCTAGTCTGTTAGTTGCGGTAAAATATTGTCCTGCTGGGGGTATGAATTTTACTAGTCCGCCTTTAGCAATATACTGTTTATTATCACTTGCTTGTGGTCCAACTGGTGCCGGAGCATTACTAGCCACAAATCTAAAGAATCCTGTAGTTTCGTTATTGCTAGTTGTACTTTGACTCCAATTTAGATTTAGGCTTGTAAGACTTGGACGCAAAAAGTTTTGGTAATAAAACTCTTGCATACCTCGGCCCGCTAGTACTGGTTCAACTTGATTTTGTATAACATCATTTATATCATTCTGATCAATAAAAGTAAAGGTAAAACTAGGTACTTCTGTGTTTTCATAAACCATTCCGTCTGATGCAAACACGTTTGTACTTGAGTATTTTCCAGTGATGTCAACAAGATCCAAATATCTACTAGTGCCAATTGAGCTACGATTAACTGCCTTGGACTTGATTATAGTTGAATAAAGTGTATATGGAAAATTATTGTAGTCTTCACCATTAACCATGCGATTTTGCGTATAGTATCTTGCTGGTGCACGTTGTTTAATATCGTTTATATTTTCTCTGTTCGCGGCATTACTAACTGGTGATGTTAAAGCACAGGTCAGTGATAAAGTTTCATTGCGTCCGGTTCGACTAACATATCCAATACTGATCGAAACATTTTGCATCTCGTCTGGATTAATAATATAACTCAAACCATTTGAAGAACGAACATAAGTTCTAAAACTGCCAACTGGAATACTACTGAAAACACCATCACCAAAGTTTAAATTAATTTGATCATTGGTTCTTGAACTTATATTAAAATATCGGCGTTGTTCTGGCGTAAGTTCCTCAACTGCACCACTGTAGATGTTTTCTACTTTGGTCCATTCATTCTGGATGTTGCCAGTTGCATCTAGTTGATATAACCAAGTATCTTCATTGTTTATACCTTCAATGTTTACGTTTACAACCCTGTTAGAAATACGTTCGCCAAGATTAAAATCAAGATCCTGTAAACTGCCTTGTTTGAATAAAAAGAAGAAGCCGGTATTCGCACTTGCATATCCTTGTTTGTCATTACGATATAATACATTAAATGCTCCATTAGGCGCAGGCGCTGGCTCGTAAAGATATGTTTTATCTTGCGATGTAGCACATACTGCTTCAAATGCCATTGCAGTTCCATTAATGGTATTTGTAAATGGTACAATCGGAAGGAAACCTTGTATAAGGTTAATTGCATACTCGTCTGTTTGGACTCCAAGCAATGTTTGTGTATTTCCAGGTCGACCAAATCTTTGACTGTTTGTTAACGCACTATTTACAATTACTGTAAATTGCTCTAGCCAATTTGCATTAGTGGTGTCATTCCAGTTCACTGTAATATTTGAAAGATTTACACCAGTAAAATCTGTCACACCTTCTGTAGTACTAATACTTTGTACTTTTAAAAATCCTTGTGCTGCAGTGTTACGCTTTGGTGTGTAACTTACTAGTTCTGCTAGCCTGTTGACACTGTCTCTTCTTTCAGCAGTGTCAATAAAATTTTCTCTTGTGTTTAGATCATTTCTAAAACTACCTGCTTGACCCATAAATGCCATTACATCAAGAAGTGCAATAAATTCACTTGACTCAATATAGTCGTTAAAACTTTCTGGATAATATAGACGTATGTAATCTATAAAACTTTTACGAAGTGTTTCAAAATCATAACTTTGAAAATCTGCTTCACGATATGTTTGGTAGATTCTCTTCCAATCTTCAACACCAAATATACTTGTTTGTCTTGTAGTTTTAGCCATGTGTATTTCCTTACCTAGTATTTATGAAAAGAATAAACTGGGTAGTTTATACTACACGTCTGAGTAAGCGGCTCTTTGTTGTTGTTGATCAAAAAACACTTGTAATAGTTCAGCATCTTGCCCAGCAACTGTTTGTACTTCAAGTTCAATTAGGATGCCATTTTCTTGTGCAAATACATTTATGTCACTGATAGAGATTCGCGGATCCTGAGCACATACCCTTTGTATCTCTGTATTGATAGCTCTTGTGGTTTCAGCACTTTGTGGTTCGTAGATTAATGCCCACATACTTGTACCAACATTAGGACGCCCTGGCATTTCTCCTTGGCGTATGTTTAAGGCATTAAGTAAATCACGCTTAATTAGATCAAAGTCTGTAACAGTAAAACTTTTGTACTTGTTTATTGTACTATATCCGATAAATGTTGCCATACTGTATTTATGTACTTACACCGAGGACTTTTTTACTGGCAATGCTAGACTCTACTGCTGTGTCAATACTATTCCTAATAGTTGTACCAGTCACTCCGCTTGTGCCGGTCGAAAATCCTTGTACTGCATCACTTAATTTTTCTTTGGCTAAACTTATAGCATATTGTCCGCCTCGTACTACTGAATTCATATCTGCATTTGTGATAGTTGTGCTGAAAGAACCTGCTAAAGTTGTTCCAAGATTTTCTTGTCCAGTTGACCATTTTTTTACTGCATCTACACCAAATTTACTTGCTCCACTTACAAGTCCGGCTAACGATGATTCATTTTCTAACCCAGTTACTATTCCTGCGTTTTGCAAATTGCTTAATCCTTTGTTAAACAAATCTGTTTTGGTAAAATCTTGTATTGATTCGTTATTAAGGAAGTCGCTTACACCAGATATACCTTGATTTCCGCTCCAAACACTTGAACTGCTTAACACAGTATTTAGGTCAGCAGTTGAATCTTTTAAGAAAAAATCACTTGTGCCTGGTTTTAAAAATCCAGCAGTTTCTAATTCTCTAGCACTGAATCCAAACTTGCCTACACCGAGACCATTTGATATTTCGTTTGCTTTTTGGTTGACTAACTTACTAGACTGTGCAACCATGCCTGTGACTTTTTCACTAGGTATCTTTCCAACGTTTGTTGATACACCAGTCTGTGCTTCGTAGTCTCCACTATCAATTTTACTTATTTCTGTTGTTTCGGCCTTTGTTACTGCTTCTTGGGTTTCTGCATCAAGTGGCACTTCTGTACTTGAGGTTGTCAAGTTAGTACTTGTGTTGACACCTGTACCTCTTTCAGCAAATGGCTCATGTGTTGGTGCTCTGGTTACAATGGTTTCAATTGCCGCTGGCTCTGGCACCCATCCAACATCGTTTTCAAATTTTGTATCAGCCAAACGTTTTTTTGGAATTGGTTGAGCTTTGGGTACATCACTTGCTGCACCTGAATTTAATTTTATACAACCAGCTTCTAAAGTAAGTCCACTTCCTGCTCCCCAGGAACCTGTTTTACTCTTTAGCATCAGTGCCGCGTCACTTTTTAATCCTATCATGCTTTTACTATACGCCAGTAAACTGTTCGTACCGGTTAGGTTTAAACTCCCTGCTTCAAGACTCATTGCTGCCTTGGCATGCATGTTTATAGTTCCGTTTTCGCTATTCATATTAATACTTCTGTCGGCATGCATGTTGATTTCACCAGCACTTCGAATATTCAAACTATTTGAAGCATACACATCAATAGTACCTTCTTTGCCTAGTTCGACCCAACTTTGTCCATTGGCATGCATTATATGTATTGTAGATTCAGTAGCACTGTCATTCATCATAATCTGATGTCCTGAACTGGTTCTAATTCTCACCAGGTTGTCTTCGCCGGCTTGATTGCCGTCATCCATAACAACACTATGACCACCTTTACGACCAATAACAGTTACTTCGTTTGCTTGTAAAGTACTACTTGCAAGTTTTGCCTGTAATTGTGCATCTGTAAGTCCACCTGAATATATCGGGCGTCCTGGAGTGCTAATACCAAAACAAGTGCTAGGGGATTCTCGTTGACTATTAGAACTAATTGGTCCAAGGAGAGGATCTGCTATAACACCTTGCGAAAGCATTTGTCCTGCAAGGACACTATGAACTGGTTTTGTTTCTTCAAAAAATCTTGGATTCTCAGATATAGCAGGATTGGCATTATTAATTTCTACTACAGGAAGTTTATCTTTGTTAGCAAAGTATGGTGAACCAGAATCATCGATATACTTTGTACTACTGCCGATTGCCGGAACCATATGATTTAATCCTGGTTCTATTGGCATACCCATGTAAAAACCATTGTTTGGGTCACCGTTTGCAAAAAAGCAAATTACTTTTGTACCTACATCAGGCGGTGTTCCCCAAAATCCATAACTTTGATTATTGCCAGTAAAGGTTCCTGGGCCAGTTGGGTTTGGTGCACTCTGTTGTGTATATCCATAAAAAGGAGTTATATAGCTCACAGTACGCCACAAACTTTTTACATTCTTATCAGGGCCTGCCAGATCTTCGATGAATACCCCAAGTCTACCAGAACGGGTTGGATCAACGTTGTTCATTACCTCACCAATAAAAGGTCCTGTTTCAGCAGGTGTACCACCTTTGTCCAGTTTATAATTTTTTGGAGTTCCTATTGTTCTTTGATAATTTTGTACCATTTATTGTCCTTTATTGAAAAAGCGAGGAACGATCAACTCCACCGCCGCTTGAACCTCGTACAGTAGCACCATTCGCTATTGCCCTACGAGACCTTTCAAGTTTTAATCTGTTTCTCTTTGCTAATAGTGATTCGCTGAATGGACTAGCAGATTTTCCTGCATCATCGCTTACAGTACTACTGCCCGGCTTAGGTACCACTGTTGGCAAATGCTTTCCTTTGTTTATTATAGGGTCTACATAGTTAGTACTTGAATTTTGTAGAGTAGCAATTCTTTGATTACGCATAATAGCATCGTCATAGTTTTTAGGTGGAACCACTGCACTTTTCTTTGTATTATTTGCATTTGGTTTTAAGCCACTACTTGCAGGCACGCCGCCGGTAATCACATCAGGTCCTGGACGCAAGTTTACACCCTTGTTATCAGCAGTCCCTCTTTTATCTAAAAACTCTCCACTACCTCTACTTCCTGCTGAAAGATTACTTGTTCTTACTGGTGTATCTTGTTTTTTAATTGGAGGACTTGCATGTCCAAAAGCATCTAGCCCTGGATCTTCAATTTGATTCTTTTCCTTAGCTATCTCTTTAGGTGAATTCTTTGCCGCATCAAAGGTTCTCACTGTGCCTTCTAATTTTTGCGTAAATTTGCCTTCTTTAAAGTAGTTTGTTACTTCTAAGCAGGTAAAAACAATAGATTCTTGTGCTAGATTTTTTTCTCCAGTTATTTGGCTTATGTCAAGATTATCTTTGAATACTGGTGTTAAGCCCGTTGCCATATCATAGTCGACAACCCTGTTAAAACGTATCTCATACAATGTTTCACCAGAGTTAGCATTTATACTTCCATCTGGTTCAAATGGGCCAAGATTTGACGCACTGTAGAATAACTCGCTTTGTAGTATCCAATCTGGATCTCCAACAATTTCTATTGTACTTTTTGATACATCAGCTGGATCATATAATCTCGAAGCTAGTTGTGCTGCCGGTCTTGTACTCTCACCATCGCCACCTTGTGTACTTGTTCCTGGAGCACTTTCAAAAAACTTTTTTTCTGTATATCTTGCATCACCAGTGGTATCGTTATTCAACCCATCATTGCCTATAGACGTAATATAATTTGAATTGTTTTCAATTTCAAAACTTATTACTTCAGTATTCTGCCCTGTAAACCAATACTCATATAGTTTTTGTGTACCTCTATACATAGTATCAGGAAAATAAGGCGAGCGAGGCGTATTAATTTGATACCTGCTTACCTTGTATCTGATATCATAAGCGTAGTCTTGCCTCTTCTCATCAAATGCTATTGGTTCTGCAACTTGTGTGATTCTATACCATTGCACTGTTTTCACTGGAGGGTTTTGTATTTTTTTATTTGTAATTTCGTCAAATGCAATTGTTTGTTGTGCAGTTACATAGGTACTATTCTTCATTACTTGGTCAATTAATTGTACAATCTGTGTCCCAGCACTTATGCTATAAGATCTTGATTCTGTATCAAGAGCTTGTTTTTCTTGATTTAGTTGTTCATTGGGATTACTAAATGTTTGCAACGGTGTTTTCGACTTTTTCGTTCCGCCTTGTTTTTTCATTTTTGCATCACTAAGCCCTGCGACTTCTTCAATTTCTATTGTATACTTGTCTGGTACACTATAAGCACCAACTGCTACTAATTGTGCCTGGTGTTCATTTAATGCTTTTGCTAATCCAGATGTAACTGTCCTGCCAGTTAGTCCTTGTACTTTCTTAGCCGCAGGAGGTGGTGTTCCTTCAGCGGCTGCTTGGGCTTCTTCGAGTTGTGCATCACCATTAAGCAAAGTTTTTATATCAGGAGCGTTTAGCTGAAAGTTAAAAGGTATGCTGCCTCTGGCAGTTGAATACCCAACCTGTGTTTGTGGGATCACACCAGTAACCATGTAAGTAACGGCTTTATCTGTAAGTTTGTATGTAATATCATTGAACTGAAAAGGAATAAATTTTTCTACAAGTGCGTTTGGATCACTTGTAGTTTCTCCTCCGTTGTTTTGTGCATTACTAACAAGATTACCAAACTCATCGTAACCGTAAAAACGTATTACCATCAAGAAGTTTTGCAAGTTTACATTTTCTTTTCCACCACTATGTTCTTTCACTGCCGCAGTTAATCTTGGTAAAAGTGTAATGCCTTGGGGTTCAATGATCTCAAATTTTAGATCAACTACATTATGCGGTCCACCAGTGCCTTGTGAACCAATCACACTGTCAATTTCTAAATTTTCAATATAAAAATCTAAATCAAAAAACTTATTACGTTCACCAAATGGTGCACCACCGCTTTGCATTATCAATTGGTTTGTTGGTAAAACTTTCTTATCAGATGCGAGCAATGCTTTATATTCATCGATATTCATTAGATAAATTGAAATTGCATAAGTTTGACTTGCAAGTCCACCTAGTCTATTAGGACTAGCTATGATCGGCTTTAAAAACTCTTCTGCAATTACTGTACGACCTTCTACAACTTGACTAGCATTTCCAACACTATTTGAGATGTTCTGTTGTGCATCGTCATTGGTTGTTGTCACTGTACTGGCATAAGCGTTTCCATTGACCTGTTCAACAGTTACAACTGTTTTATCACCTCCGACTGTACTTTGTGGTCCACTTCCTTTTGCATCTCCTAATGTTTCAGTATTTCTCAATGACGGAATATTTGCATTTGTTGGTTTATTTTGACTAGCAATGACTGGAACAACTTCGCCATTCTCAAATATTTCTCTAGCTCCTGCAATAGGAGAGACGTTTCTCGATAAATTAACTGCACCAACCTGTGCATTCAAAACTTCTTGTCCAGAAGAGTTTTTTGCAATATTATCAGCAACACTAGTCACATTCTGATTTCTATATGCTTCAAGTTGAGTTGCTTGGAGATCGCCAATCAGTACATTTGTTTCTGTTATGTTTGTTGTAATTTTAACCTTTGTGCTTACATAACCTGTTTGATTTTTTAGGCCTTCATTTTGTCCATTTAAATTTTGTAGTGTACCACGGACATTTTTGATGCTCTCATCACTCTTATTCCAATCATCTCTTATGTTATCCCATTTTGCACCGTTACTGGTTCTTTGTTGCAGTGCTTTGACGGCAAGTTTTTGTCTGTTAATTTCTAATTGCTGACTAAGTCGAGCAGCATTTAGTTCTGCAGGGCTAGCCATATTAGAATCCTAGTACTGATTTTAATGTAGATATCTGTGGTAGATAGATTGTTGTTCCAGTTGTAAAGTCAAACAACGGGTCTTGTAACTGATTTGGATTACGTTGAGCAAACACCCACCAAAGACTTGCATCTTCGTATAAGTCAAATGCAAGTAAATCAGGACGTAAGTTATAAGTTTCATTTATAGTCATTGATAAATCATCAATCAGTTTGGGAATAGGCCTATCAACCATAATACCCAGATATTGATTACTGATAACCGGAGTATCGAAGTATGAACTAGTGGACGTATAAGACATTACCACATTCCTTTCTTAATCAAGTTGCCATTTGCATACTCACGTAAACTAAACTGTTGACTTGCCTGTTGTCTGCTTACAATTGGTAACATGTTAATAGTCATTGACATTTTAGTTGGAACATACGTAGCACCTTTTGTGCCCAAGTTACTTGGTGCAAGTGCAGTAGGTTTTGCTCCTGGAGCCAATGATGGTCCTGGCCCGCCACTGAATGCATTTGTCACTGCGGTTTTCAATCGATTAAGTGCTGAAAAATTTCCATTGGTTGTGCTTGTTGCTAAAGGTTTTGAAAATTGCAGTCTGTCATCTCTATTGATATGGCGACTTCTTGCACGAATATAGTTTACATCACTCGGCAGATTATAATTGAATTCTGTTACCACACATGGTGATTCGTTAAATTGATATTCTCCTAAACCAGTGAGATATAATAATGGCGGTGGTGAACCTCGTTCTGCATCCTGTCCATAAAACATTTTACTGGCACTCTTTAAAAAATGTATACACGCTAGGAGATATTCAGCTTCGATTGTATCTTGAGCAGTGAAATCTGCCTGTAGCTGAACAGTTTGTACACTTGAATTTTTATAAAAATAATGTTGATAGTTGCTATGCGTTGGAGAATAATTTTGATATTCGGCTCTGTACTGCACGTCAATAGTTGGAGTATAAGGAAAGATAATTCCATCAGTTATTGCCAATGGTGCAAGTATGCCTGGTTCAGGTGCTTTATACAAATAAGTTGCTTGTGGAGCTAATCGGAGCTTAACACGCCAATCGCCATCTGCATTTTTTACTCCAGATGCTTCACGCATCTCACTAATAGTTTGTTGCTGTTGTGCTTTTACTTTCATAGCATTAGCATCAAGTGCTGCCTGTTGTTCAGCAGAGATAGCCGCTTGTTCCACTCCATCGATACCAGCACCTTCTGCGCCGTCTCCAATGTCAGCCACTGGATCATCACCGACTAAACTTTCACCGTCGTTTTCTACACGTTCTGGTGCGAGTATCGGATCTCCAAATGCGTCAAACTGTGCAACTTCGGCGTCGCCAAAGTCATCAACTCCAAAAGGATTTACTTCAGCTGGTGAACTGTATTCACCAAAGTCGTCTACCTGTCCTAAAGGATTATTATCGCCAAAATCATCTACGCCAAATTGGTTTACATCATTTGGAGATTGATAATCACTAAAATCGTCAACTTGTGCACCAAAGTCGTTATTACTATAACCACTGAAATCGTCTACCTGTACTGGTGTATTGATTTCTGCAAAGTCGTCAACTTGTGCACCAAAATTATTATTTGAATATGCACTAAAGTCATCAACTTGTGCAGGTGCAGTTTCTTGTACAACATCGCCAAAAGGATCAAACTGAGTGTTATCATATTCTTGTGTAATGGCCGGTGCAGGTGGTGTTGGTCCAGGACCAAATGCATCTAAGCCTGGATCTTCTGTGCCAAAGTTATTGTTACTATATGCACTAAAATCGTCTACCTGTGGTGGTGCAGAAAATTCTGCAAAGTCGTCAACTTGAGCTGGTGCTTGATATTCAGAAAAGTCGTCAACTTGAGCAGGTGATTGGAAGTCAGCAAAGTCATCAACTTGGGTGACCGGGGGTTGGTATTCTTGAAAGTTGTCAACGGGTGTATCAAAACTTTCTACTGGTCTTGCTGGAGGTGGTGCAGGATATGGATCTGGAGCGGGTGATTCTGTAAAAGCGTTACTTGCTTCAATGGCAGCTTGTTCTCTTGCACGAACTGCATTTGCCAATCCTGGATCAACTGTATTCTGCGTAAGCTCACTGGTTCTGCTAGTAGGGAAACGTGTGTCTGTTGGTATAGGTGTTGGTTCTCGATAACTTTCACCATATGCGTCAGGAAAGTCTACATCGCCTTGGGGGACTACTGGTCTTGGAGTAGGCAGTGCTTGAGTTTGTCCTGCACCGTCAAACTCTTGTTCAAAGGCAGCAGTTTCATCAACGCGGTTATCGAACGCACTGGCTACATTAGTACCTCCACCTTGGAATGCAGTGCCTGATCCAGGAGCACTTGTATTGTTAACACTAGAATTTGCATTATTAACTTCTGTGGCTTGTGTTTGCACAATACGTCCAAAGTTTGCATTTCGTCCTGGAGTTGAAATATCATCTTGGGTATAGTTACCTATTTCACTTGCAGGAATATTAGCCAGTGTTGCTAGAGTACCAATAGGTGCTCGCGGATACTGCTGTGCAAGTTGATTCATTCTTTGTGCTTTTGCTGGATCGAATGCCATGTATACTCCTCTAGTCTTATTTATGGTAACCAAAAAGTGCGTAGTTAATGATTGACTTCTGATAAGTAATGTTGTATAATGTAACAGTTATTAGGCTAAGGAGAATCGTATGCCACCGGTGAAAGCACCCAGAAAAGTAAATTATCTAAACAATAGAGATATACTAAAAGAGATACACAAAAGTAAGAGTACTTACTGTTCTTACTTAGAACGTGAATATGCACAGTTTGATATTATTTTACCAAGCGTAGATAAGATAAATCAGCGTACAGTTGCAGAAGCACGACGCAACAAAGCAGATAGAATTAAAAGAGAAACGGGAGAAATAGTTGACCCTGTAAAACTAAGCAATCAAGAGCTTGTGTTTCGTATTACAACTTGGGATCATGTCCCAATGGTTCCGAAGAAACTTACCAAGGCACAGGAAAAGAAAAAATCTAAATTAGAAGAATTATTAGAAATGGATGATGTAGATATAGAAGAAGATGGGTTACAAGATCTTATTACTGAAACCAAACAAGATTTAAATTATGTAAAATTAAACTTTCCTCCTTTCTGGCATTATATGATTGATGAAGACAAAGTTCCATATATTGTTGGTAAATCTCATTGGTTAGGCGGTATGGAAAACGGATACTTTTCAAAAGAACATGGTAAAATGACAGATAAACTAGCACACATGTTTATAAAACTGTGTGAACGTTATGCTACAAGATCAAACTGGCGTGGATACACGTACAACGAAGAAATGCGTGGTACTGCGTTGCTACAACTCAGTCAGATTGGATTACAGTTTGACGAAAGCAAAAGCCAAAACCCATTTGCATACTATACTGCCGCTATAACAAATAGTTTCACTAGAGTATTAAACATTGAAAAGAAGAATCAGAACATACGTGATGATATACTGGAACAAAACGGATTGAATCCTAGTTGGACAAGACAGTTTAACAATTCACCAGATGCAAAAAAACTACAACCAGACGTTGCTAAAAAATAGGAATACATATGGGTTTGTTTAAGAAAGCTCTAGTGTTTACAGACATCCACTTTGGCATGAAAAGCAATAGCATCATGCACAACCAGGACTGTGAAAACTTTGTAGAGTGGGCAGTACAACAAGGCAAAATACACAACTGCGAAACTGCTATCTTTATGGGAGACTGGCATCATCATAGAGCAAGTTTAAGTTTGCAAACTATGAGCCACAGTTTACGTGCATTGGAGAATCTTTCAAGAAGTTTTGACATTACATATTTTATAACTGGCAATCACGACTTGTACTATCGAGACAAACGTGACATATACAGTTTTGAATGGGCAAAGCATATACCAAATCTAAAGATATGCAATGATTGGTTTGAACAGGATGATGTAATACTGGTTCCTTGGCTGGTTGGAGATGACCACAAGCAGATAAAAACTGCAAGTGCTCAATATATGTTTGGACACTTTGAACTTCCGCATTTTAAAATGAATGCAATGGTTGAGATGCCTGATCATGGAGAAATCAAAAGTGAACATTTCCAACAGTATGGCACAGTGTTTAGCGGGCACTTTCATTTACGTCAGCAGAAAAACAACATAAACTATATTGGCAATGCATTTCCACACAACTTTTCAGATGCCGGCGATGATCAACGCGGTTGCATGATACTTGAATGGGGCAAAGAGCCAGAATACATTGCTTGGCCAGATCAACCATTGTACAAAGTATTAGACTTGTCGCAGGTAATTGACTATGCTGATACAATACTAAAGCCAAACATGCACGTTAGAGTAAATTTGGATATTGAAATATCCTATGAAGAGGCAAACTATATCAAAGAACAGTTTGCAACCAAATACAAACTGCGTGAGATGGCACTTATACCTAACAAACGCAGTGCATTAGAAGAAGAACTGCAACCTGGAGACATAAAGTTTGAAAGTGTTGATCAAATTGTTACAGAACAGATTATAAACATTGATAGTGAATTCTACGATAATAAACTGTTATTGGAGATCTATAGGAGTTTATAATGTTACGTCATAGCGACATTGATCTAACCAAGTATGGAGTCACTAGTCATGGACATACAGATTTATCAGAAGTTTTTGTAAGTGCATTACAAAAACGTTTTAATCTTTTAGCCTTAATAGATATAGATAATATTGACGAAAATTGGGATATATTAAAGGATATTTTAGTTCAAACAAGAAAAGAAGTATACCAACCAAACGACAGGTACGTAATTGTACACACAGATACTGACTATTATCTTCCAGATTGCCCATATGGACTAAGCATATTGAATTTAGTACGTACTTTCTTACACAATGACATCCCTTTGAATACCCTACTTCTAATTACAGATCACAAAGGAATAAGCAAGGAATTTGAATTATTAATACCCAACGAAATGCACGAACACAATTTTCCTACTATTGTTGACGACTGTCTTACTGCATTAGTCAATACACGGATCGGAATGAATCAAAAAGAAACGCATTTTAAAGAATCAGATATTGTAAAACACGGAGTTTCAATGATAGGTGTTCCTCGAATACATCGTAATATATTGTACAATCAACTGAAAAAACAAAATTTACTTGATACGTATGCAGTAGCATACAAAGGCTAAACTCAATGTTTCACAGAATTACAGTAGACCCTTGGTCCAGGATCAACGAAGCATGGAATTATAATAATCAACTTGATTCATCTGTCAAAGAGTCTTATAGAGATCCGCTGATAGAAGGAACATCCAATATACACCAAGTTGATAAAAGTATCTATTGCGAGTTTTACAAAAATTTTGCAATTGATATAGTTACTGAAACTGTTTACAACTATCCATATACACAAGTCACAGAAAAAACTATCCGTCCAATTGTACACAAAAGAATGTTTATAGTAGTAGGATCGCCTGGTATGCTTTCCTTATTACAAGACAAAGGATTTAAAACTTTTAGTCCGTTCATTGATGAAGCGTATGACAGTATCAAGGATCCGCATAAACGTATGCAGGCTATTATAGACGAACTTACTCGTATTAGTAAGTTTTCGATTGACGATATACGAAAAACTATGTTACAATATAAAGAAATATTACAACATAACTATGACCATTATCAATGGCTATGCAATAACGAAATTGAGCAGATTGTAAACAAAATATGATTCAAATCAAAGATCTTACAGTAAAGAACTTTATGAGTGTAGGTAATGCTACCCAAGCAATTAACTTTGACCGACAAGACCTTACACTGGTACTTGGGGAAAACATTGACCTAGGTGGAGATGGTTCACGTAATGGCACAGGCAAAACCACAATAATTAATGCACTAAGTTATGCATTGTATGGGGAAGCACTCACAAACATACGTAGAGACAACTTAATAAACAAAACCAATAGTAAAGGCATGATGATAAGTCTAGACTTCTGTATTGGTGAACAATGTTACAGAATTGAACGTGGACGCAAACCTAATGTACTAAAATTTTACATAAATGATAGTGAACAAGAGGCAGATGACTATGCACAAGGCGATAGCAGAGAAACACAAGGTGCTATACTAAAGTTATTGTGTATGAGTCATACTATGTTCAAACATCTTGTAGCACTAAACACTTACACTGAACCGTTTTTAAGTTTAAGACAAAACGATCAAAGAGAAATTATCGAGCAACTGTTGGGTATTACACAACTAAGTGAACGTGCTGACAAGATCAAAGAACTAAGCAAACGCACACGTGATGATATTAAGCAAGAAGAGATGAATATCAAAGCATTACAAACTGCTAATGACAAAATAGGTGACCAAGTAAAAGCCTTAAAACGCAGACAAACACTTTGGATGAACAAAAAAGCAGAAGATGTAAAAAAGTTTGAGACTGCAATAGAAGATCTTGCACACGTAGATATTGATGCAGAATTAGC
>Ga0209535_1000162_pt1 | contig 43527 bp, 49 predicted proteins | sample LinPmetageLP28_FD_184041 | JGI IMG/M metagenome (GOLD analysis project Ga0209535, IMG submission 184041) | Marine viral communities from the Pacific Ocean - LP-28 (SPAdes) (version 2) | ecosystem: Environmental > Aquatic > Marine > Oceanic | place: Pacific Ocean | collected 2009-08-22 | reverse complement strand
CAGAAACTCATATCACCATTGGAGGTGAATATATCTGCTCCACCACTACCAGCATCAGCATAATATATTCCAAGGTGATCCTGACCAGTTCCATCTACCTGTTGACCGATGGTAAATACTGCCTGGCTAGTATTAACAATTGCTAAATTTGCATTATTAGTTACAATATTTCCAGAAAATGTGGAAACACCTGAAACTTGTAAAGTGTTAGCACTTATATTGGCGGTTGTAATACCACCACCACCTCCACCAGCGATAGTAATTGTTTTAGTTACTCCAGTTCCCGATGCAACTACACCTCCACCAACAAAGTTTAATGTAGTCGCAGATGTAGATAATGCACTACCTTCATCCTGAATATCGATTCCAGAAATACCACCTCCTCCAGAAGAGTTAATTGTATATGCTCCACTATTGTTAGAGACAGTGACATTAGTACCAGCAACAATACTAGTTACAATATCAGTCAGTCCAGATCCACCACCAACGAATTGGGTTGCACTTAATGTATTTGTTCCTGAATTATATGTTAGTTCCGCATCTGTACCAGCAGCAGTCATAGTACCACTAGTCTGACCTGTAACTACAACTCTCTGGTCACCTGACCCTGCTGAGAGTGTAGCACCTCCTGATGCAGTTACTGTAACTATACCTGCAGAGATCGCAGAAACACTGAGGTTTGTACTAAAGTCAATGGTTCCTGCAGTTCCAACTAGTGAACCGCTATCCCTTACGATGACACCAGATCCAGATCCAACTATACCAGTCAGTCCAGAACCATCACCAATAAAGTTAGATGCACTTAATGTATTTGTTCCTGAATTATATGTTAGTTCTGCGTCCGTAGCAGCAGCAGTCATACTACCGCTAGTTTGACTTGTAACTACAACTCTTTGACTGCCAGAACCAGCAGAAAGAGTAGCACCTGCGGTGATTCCCGACAGGTTACTACCATCTCCATAGAATTCAGTTGCGCTAACAACACCAACGACATCTAATTTAGCATCGGGAGATGTACTATTAACTCCAACATTATTATTAGAGTCGATAGTAAAGGCGCTGGGATTTGCTAATTTTGATAGTTCTCTGGCTCTAGTCATCTCAGCCTTTCTTTCTAGTTATTTATCAAGGAGTTGTAAGCACCCATGCTGTAGATGGATCTGCCTGATAGTTAGATTCATTCCACGCATAAAACTTACCTGCTGCTAGTTCAGCATCAGTTAGTGTAGGTTCTGCACCAGAATCTGATGGTGGTTCCCATGCTGCTGCTGTGGTGCTAATCGTCCACGAATCATGAGGTTGTGGTGAGATAAAGACATCAGTAGAACCAACTCCAAGGGTTGCAACATTACTCATGTAGGTATATCCAATACCTGCATAGTTACCTCTCATATTACCATTATAAGAAGTTTGCTTCCAGTTAGTAGAAGCACCAAGAAGTTTCTGACAGAAAGCAACACCAATGCTTTCAGTTTCTACTCCACCTGAGTCAGAAGTGTCATCATTGCTCACAACAATGACTTGGGTTACAACATTGTTACCATCTAATTGTGCAAAATGAGCCATCTTTTATATCTTAGTAAATGTTTTTAATATTTAGGACCTTCATTGTCCTGGGTTATTTAGGAAGGGTATGCAATGAGGACAATGCCGGAACCACCAGATCTTCCTCTACCGACGTAAACACCTGCTCCAGTGGCCACGGTACCGCCGCCACCGCCACCTCCGGTACTTTCTACTCCAGATTCTGCTGTGTTACTTACATCTGTAGGTCCTGATGAACCCCTTCCGCCGCCTCCAGCACCACCAGCGCCGCCGTCAGCATTATAGTTAGCGCCGCCGCCACCTCCAGCAACCCAATAAGATCCAGAAGGTCCGGGTGTTCCTAAACCACCACCAACTTGCGGTCCTGTTCCTGGTCCAGGTTGAGAGATGGGATTTCTAAACGTTGCTGGAAGTTGAACACCAACACCTGCCGCTTGAGGCGCAAGGCCACCGACAGCTCCAGCGCCTCCACCGCCGCCAGCGCCATCATTTGATGCTGGGTTACCAGCAGCACCATCATTACCTTGTGATGGAGAAACTGGTGGAGTGTTTCCAGAACCACCAGCACCCTCGTTAGGGCCGACACCGCCACCACCTCCAGATCCACCATCTCCACCAGGAGTTGTAGCATATGCTCCTCCACCAAATCCACCACCAGCAGATACAAGTGAATTCCAGCTGGAATCTCCGCCTACTCCTCCACTACTAGCTGCACCGCTGGAAGCTCCCTCGCCGCCAAAACCACCAGATCCAATCACAACAGCTAAAGGAGATGGTCCACTAATTGAGGATGTTCCAGTTCTATATCCACCGGCACCTCCACCGCCACCAACATATCCGGCACCACCACCGCCGCCGCCGACAATAACATATTCTACTGTTTCATTAAAATCCCCTGGAGCAGCGAAAGTACCAGAATGAGTAAAGGTATGAATAGTCATACCATCATGGAAACTAATAGAACCACCAGTTGCTTTTGCGGTTGATCTTATTACTCCTATTTGATATCTAACTACAACGATACCAGAACCACCATTTCCACCAACTCCAAGATTTTGACTGCCTCCGGCTCCCGTAGAACCTCCGCCGCCACCGCCTGTTCCAAATGATCCGGGAACTCCTGGATCGCCAGCTACCGGATTACTTGGACCACCACCACCTACTCCACCAGATTTAGTTGCTAGAGCAGGTGTAGCATATCCACCAGCACCACCTCCACCAGCGAAGTATTGATATTGATTATTTGATGGATTTAATGCACCTACACCAGTAAATGTGGTTGCTGTTGGTCCAGCGATTGCTACTTGAACACCAGCACCACCAGTTGAAAAATTAACTGCTGCAGGACTATCTGGAGCTCCTGCTTCACCAGCACCACCGCCACCACCACCAGTATATGATGAAACGTAAGCAGGAGTACTGCTTCCTCCAGGATTGCCTTGTGGTATTGCTAGTGTTGGAGTATTTCCAGTGCCACCAGCAAAATTTGACACCGAGCAAGCCGCACCTCCACCACTACCACCAGGAAGACCAGCCTCTTGAAACGCGGAACCACCGCCACCACCAGATGCTACTATAGGTGTTGGTCCAAAACTTGAAGAGCTTCCAGGTTCACCTTGAGTATTTACGGCGGGAGGACCGCCTAGTCCTCCAGCACCAATAGTTACTGCATATGATGTTGGTCCTGCAGTGGCTACAAGTGCAGAACCAGTTAATGAATCACCAGCATTATTTGTAACTCCGGGCAAGTTAGTTACTAATCCTCCAGCACCACCGCCTCCTGATTGAAATCTCCCACCGCCACCACCGCCACCGGCAACGATTAGATACTCAATGTTATTTGGAAGACTTGGAGAAAGAGCAGTTACATCAAAAGTACCTGATGAAGTGAAGATGTGTGCTCTATAAACTTCTGAACCTAGAGTATAATCATTAATCACACCTCCAGTTGCTGTTAGTCCTTGAGGTGCTCCAGCGGGGCCAACAGCGCCAGCACCAGCAGCATCCGTTCCAGTATTAGAAAATGCATCCAGATATGATGATAATGGATTATTTAAACAACGAATGCCCATCTTTATATACTTTTTAGTTATTTAGGAAGAATACACAATAAGGATAATGTCGAAACTACTTTGAGTTAGACATCAGTGTCGCCATTGACGATAAAGTTTACTGCTGAACCAATACCTGTTCCACCAACATCTGGTGCATTAACTTCTACCGAAAGACTATCTGATCCTGTCATTACAATCGGATAAGTTGATTCAAAGAATGTTGTTTCGTTCGATGCAACATCTATTCTCAAGAATCTATTTGCTGTAACTGCTACAGAAACTAGAGAGGTATTAGGATTCATGTAGAGCGAAACCCTGGCAGTACCAAGACCAGTGTTATGCATGATAACATTTTTAATATAGGTGGTAGATGCGATACCTACTCCACCTGCTGTTTGTGTTACACCAACAGTAAGAATACCAACCGTTGATATGCCAGTTACAGAAACTATGTCCAATAGTTGTGTCTTTTTAAGCGTCATCTTACTGTTTTCCTTTATTTATCAATTGAATAGTGATGATGTAACATCAACTTGTGTGGGTTGGGCAATACCTGTTAATAGTGCTCCAGAACCTACGAATGCTGTTGCGGTAACAACACCGGTTACATTTACTCCAGTTGATATAACTGGACCCTCTAATGAGTTTGCTTTGGTAACTCCAAGTGTACTGATTCCAGTAACAACAAGACTATCAGCAACTACATTAGATGTGTTTGCTAATCCAGTGATCGTTACATTACCAGTCGCACCACTTACACTGATATTACTACCAGCAGTAATACTTGTAACGATTCCAGTCAGTCCAGAACCATTACTACCAGCAGTTACAATACCAACACCGCCAACCGTAGCACTTCCAGTTACAGTTAGATTACCATTTACGGCAAAGTTACTAGGAGATGATGTTGCGGTATCATTGACTACATTAAATGCTTTATATGCTATAAACTCAAGAACATCACCACTCTGTCCTGGTGTAATTAATGATACAGTGCTGCCATCTGAAGCAGTAAAGTCAGAGATATCAATCAGTTTTGTTCCATTGACATAAACATCAATAAGACCTGGTGTATATCCAGAGGCAAATGCAAATGAAGTTTGTACACCGGAAAGAGTGTTTACCTGCTTTCCGATAGTAATAGCACTATCACTCGGTGCTCTTCCAATATATCCGTTACGATCTGCCATTAGCTAACCCCCTGGAGAATACCAAGTGTTACGTCAACTGCATTTGCTGTATCACAATATACTCGGATTTCATCCGCTGCTAGCATAATAACTTTACCAGCATCACTGATAACGAATGAACTTCCTGTAGGGATTGGAATATCATTAGCAACATTCGTTGATGTTGCTCCAGATGTAATCTCAATGGAAACATTTACATTACTATCGGTTAGATTCGCAAAAGTACCACCAATCAAAATAGATTTAGTAGCACCAGGTGATGTATATGCTGTTGTAGGTCCAAGGAAACTTACAGATTGCGCTGTAGCAGACCCAGTATTTGTTGATGTCTTATCAACGGTGACTTGACCAGATCCAATAACACTTACTTTTGCTCCGCCACGGAAGTGTTGATTATCAACAATATCTCCGACATTGATACCAGTAGTAGTAATGCCTGTGATTGTAGTAGCGGTAGCACCAATTGTTCCACCAGTTTTGGTAGATACGGATCCTGCCCCCCTTGTTTGTGCGTTAGTAAAAACTTCTGCCATTTTTCTTTAAGTGTTAGAGATATTTATCAATCGCTGGGCAATTAAGAACCAAGAGCGATTACGAGTCCAATAGATACACCAGGTGTAAATGTAACGGTTGCAACGCCAGCAGCAGTTGCCGGAGGAACAGCAACTGCAATAGCAGTTCCATTTGTTGATGCAAAATCAATTTGAGTGATACCTGAACCAATGTTAGATCCCTCAGATTTAATACCGATAGTTGCCGTTAGATTTGAGGCAATACCAGTAATATTAGAACCATCACCATATATTAGTCCAATAGTTGCAACACCAATGGTTGCACCAGTACTAACTAGATTAGTAATCGTTGCAATACCGATATCAGCACCGATATTGATTAGATTAGTAATCGTCGCAATACCAATATCAGCACCGGTGTTATCTAGATTGATAACAGTAGCAACACCAACGTGTGCTCCTTGTGCATCTATTGACGCAATAGTTGTAACGCCAGTAACTCTAATGCCGGTTGCTTCAATAGCACCCACATCAAGATATCCGATTGATGATACACCACTGACCTTTAAGTTACCATCATTGATAACTATATCGCCAGTCTTCACATACAGTGAAGTAGGGTCCGCAGTCGGTTGATCAATTTGAAAACTAAAAGACGGAGAAGAGGTATGAAAACCTATCTTCGTTTGGTCAGGAATAGCACTAATAATAGTGCCGCCAGTACCTACATTAAACTCTCCCAGTGATGTGGTTATACCATATGCACGGGAGAGTATGTTATCTGCAACTAAACCACCAGCAACATCAACTCTGGAAGTTGGGGCAGTAGTGCCTAGACCGACAGCATCAAGTCCAACAGAACTGACTATTAAGTCTGTTGCTACTTCTATGCCATTTCTGACTACAAAATTCTTATTTACAGCCATATTAGATCGAGGTTCACTTTCCCCTCAGTTTCTTTTATTTATACAGTTCTATTGGACACCAGTTTCTTACGAAGGTATTAAATCTATTTGCCTTGTTGAAGACTAATTCGGATCCCCCCTACGATGGTTCACAGCAGTACGTTCCCAACCTTGGCCAGCTGGATATGCTCGTCCTGGATTGGGAGGAGTCCCTAATGGACCTCCAGTCACTCTCCACTGTCTTGCGAGGACACTAAACCCAACCGGTTGGTTCTCAATTGGAGGAAGGTTGAACCAAACTCCCCATCTTCTACCACCACCCATGTTTTCAACTTTAGTCAATAGTATACCCGCAGGACCCTCGCCGCCGACAGCCTGGCGATCCTGCAGGAGTTCTACAGTAATACTAGAGTAGAGATCATTCATAGTAATAATAACAAAATAGTTATTTCGACTGTTGCCAACTCGGTCAATTCCAGATGGTGGAAGCGCTGGGCCCACTATCTGAACATCTGCAATTGCACCATTGAAGTTGATGTAAGTGGTGCTGGCGACCCTGGTGCCCTGGCCAGGACCCAGGAACGCTCCGGGGTCAAAATCATGAGTAAATACACCTGTCTTAGTTTTTACTGATGGTGGAACTGGAGGAATTTCAGAAGGAAGACTAAAGTTAATAGAAGACTTCTTCGTCGTATTTCCACCCAATGTGGAGGATGATATGTCAATAGAACCACTATTATATCCAGCGCCGCCGCCACCTCCTCCATTACTAGTTGACCCATCACCACCAGCGGCACCAGCACCTCCATTTCCACCATTACTAGAGTCTAAGGTCTTACCAGAAGTTTCACTAATGGTATATCCAGGTTTAAATCCTCGGTAAAGTGAAGAACTTTCAGTTATTCTAGTTCCATCAATATTATTAAACTGAATCTCTCCAGAACTAATATCACTACAAGCAGCAATGCCTTGATCTGCCCAATAACTTCCTCTACTACAAGTGATTGTTAATCCACCATTAGGAGCTTCAGCAATACTATCTCCAGTATAAACTGTAGGAATAGTCGCATAATCTTCTACAACAGATCCAAATACACCATTAGATACTTGCAGAGATGGAACAGTTCCCCCATCTCCAGCACCACTTCCTTTACCAATTGCACCATCACTTCTTACGCCGCCACCTGCTCCACCTCTTCCATTTGTTCCTGCATTTCCACCTTTACCAACAACCGCAATGAGTTGTGACTTTTCATAGATGAATACCGCAGAGTTATTAGAAATACCAATAACCGTATATTCAACATTTCTACGGGCAAGGAACTTAAATATACTTGTTCCTCCTTCTCCTCCTGTAAGACTAGAATCTGCTCCAGCAGATGCTTTTACATCTAACTGAATTGTAGTGTCTATGTCTACTAGATGGAATTGAATAATACCATAATCTGATCCAAAAGTAGAATCAGTAACAGTATACTCGGATACATCCAAATCTATAGGTTCAAGAGCAATATATTTGTTATCAAAACTATATCCTTCAAACTGAACAAGCGGTCTTGCATAAGTTACATCATAAGAAACAATGTTAGATTCTAGTGGTGAGTTGAGAACTCCAGATGCTGATAATACGCATTTTAATGCACCACCATACTCATCATCATCAGAAAATATTTTTAGATTTTTTGTACCAGCACCACTTACAGTAGTTGTTACCTCTTTTGTCAGTGTTACCTTACTAATAGAGAAGGAACCATCTTGTGATGCTTCAGCACCAGTTCCGTTTGTAGTTGTTCCATCAGTCACACCACCAATATATCCTGATCCACCACCACCAGCACCATCAGCACAGCATGTAGGAAAGGGATTTCCACCAGCACCACCATAATATCCTCCTCCGCCACCTGCTGCACCTGGTCCGCCTTGGAGTGCTGCTCCATTATCTTGTCCGCCGCCGCCACCAGCAGATTGTGTTCCACCCTCACCACCTCTACCAGGAGCATTACCGCCAGCACCTCCAGTAAGTCCACCACCGGAACCACCAGCAGCAGGGTCATTAGCACCACCACCGCCGCCACCAGCAATGATTACTGAATTTCCAATGGTAATTGAATCAGAGAAGAGTCCGGTGTAACCACCTCCACCTCCACCTAATCCCTCTCCACCACCACCATTTCCACCACCAGAGAATCCACCAGGACCAGCATTAACACCAGCACCACCAATTCTTAAGAGATATTCCTCATCTTTTACGAATGTAAATGTTCCTGTCGATTCTCCACCAGCACCACCAGGTACACTTCTCCCACGAGATGCACCACCACCGGCACCAGTAGCAACAAGTTTTGTTTCTAAATCATCACTTGCAGTAAGAGTATATGTTCTTCCAGTTACAAATCCATTAAATGTAGTAAGTTCGTTCCAATTCAATGTAAAATTATCATCAGCATCGCTGGTAACAGTCATTGTAGGTAATGTACCATCACTGATTTGAACTGTTCTAGTCGTAGTTCCATTTGTTAACTCAGATCCTTCTAGTTCCCACGTATATGAGATGGGGACATTAGCAGATGGTGATATCTCTGCATCTATTGAGAACTCAGCAGTATTACCAGATCCAATAAGAACAGTTGATGGTTGTTTTGTAATTACAATAGATGGAGGAACAGTCAATACGGCAGTAGATGATGTTGCTTTGTTAATACCTTCTGCAGGATAATCAATAATGTTTTCATCTGGTCCTGGATTATATGTTGCTACAACAAAAACAGGTTTCTGGTTATCATTACCATTAATACCATTAAGTGTAAACGTAGTTATTCCAGCAGAACTGCTTTCAATAGAAGCATTACTACTAGAATCTACTGAAGTATCATTAATTTTATTTCCATCAAAATACCATTGGAAATTAAATGTTCCATTCGTTTCATTATAAGGAAAGGTAGCAGTTGATATTGCTGTAAATGTAGCTAGTCCTGCTAAATTTGCAGTTACATTGACAGGATTAGTACTAATCTTAACGTTTGGTCCGTTAAGATGTAGTTCTGTAGGTACTTTACTGTAAAAGTTCATCATACGAAGTTTTGACCTCCAACGACGCCGAAGAGTGTTTGTCCACCATCAAAAGTCATAAACGAGTAGATATCTGTTGCTCCAGCAGAAACCGTGACGGTTGGCAATAATCCACCTCCAGGGAATAGAACAGGAATAGATGCAGAACTTGTCGAGTTAAACGTAGCAATGCCTACATTACGTGGTGATGAACCCTGTGTAATCTTGAGTGTGAATGATTGTGCCGAATCTGCTTTAGCACCTACCAATGTAAATGAGGTGATGTCCTCAGTAGTAGTTAGGTCAAATACCTGACCCTTTGTAAGATCAATCGTTACAATGTTACTTGAACTTGTAACTGATGTAGTGAGTGAGTAAGTTGACTGAATTCTTGCACGTCCAGGGACATCAAGTTCAGCAGTTGGTGTTGTAGATCCAATACCAACACCATTAACAGTTGTGGTAAGAATCGTTCCACCTGCTCCAACCTTAATATTTGTAGCAGTAAGAACACCAACAGTAATATTAGATGAGGAAGAATTTATATCAAAATTAGTTGTGGTAAATTTACCATTAATATTAACATCATCATCAAAACGAGCAGTACCAATAAATTGTGCTTTGTTAGCGACATAAAGGTCAGTCTTGCCTGTGCCTGCTGTACCGAGTTCTAAAGTATAAGTTCCACTTGGATTCTCAGTTCCAACGCCAACATTTAGATTATTGATAGGATAAAGTCCTGTCCCAACCCCACTAACTCCACTCCAAAGACTATCGTTCTGAAGATTAGTAAGTCCAGAACCATCTCCTGTGAATGCAGTAGCAACAACAGCACCTTGAACATTAAGTTTCGCACTCGTATTTGCTGTAGTGCCGATTCCAACTCCATTAGAATCAACGCAGAACAATGAAGTTCCAGAACCAACCTTAAGCGAACAATCACCAGGTGATGTGGTTGCGATTCCTACTTTATCAAAGATATAGGTATTTGAGTTGGTGTCAATGCTGATATTTGCGAATGGATACCATGCATTATCAGAAGTATAAACCCAACCCCAGTTTCCACCCTCAACAGGTGAAGACTTCCAAACTACGTCTCCTTGAGTTCCAGCACTAGTTGGTGTAGAAATACCAACTGTATATTTTCTAGAAACATTAGCATCACCTTGAATAAAGATATGCTGTGCTTCAAATCCTTTATTAGATGTTGATGTTACTTTCTCGTTGAACAGTACAGGTCCATCAAACTGGGAGAGTAGATTGCTAGCAGGACCACCCTCAACAATCATTGTATTTTTGACTGTCTGATTGGTTGTTTCAAGAATATCAACAGGGATGTTAGTTCCTAGTGCTGTAATATCTTCACCAGTGATAGAAGGCACAGGTGTATCAAATACCTCTTCTTTACCCGTACTGGATGAGATTCTCTTATTGCCAATAAAGAAGTCTCCACGGTCATTCATACCCGTGAATACGTTAACCCCACCAACAGTGTTTAGTTTCTGAGCATTGAGTTGATCAATAGCATCTGGCTCTCCTGACTGCTTAGAAGGCAATGCAGTTGAATAGTTACCAGGACCAAATCCTAGATATTCAAAAGTATGACCAGAAGCACGAGTGATTGAAGGTCTTCTAAGTTCAAGTGGAGAAACTGTGATTCGGATAACAACAGAACCAGAAATATGTGGTTTTGCTTGTGTACCAAACAATCCTCTGAATACCTTGACTGGATTACCAGTTACGGTAGTCTTGATTCTCATGATTTCATCATCTACTCTCAGATAATCACCAATCTTGAGGTCAAAGTTTGAAAGAGCTAGTATATTTAATTCATCTATTGTAGAATTTGCAACAGCAGAGACTAATTGTGTTGTAAGATTCTCGTAAACATTAAGAACTCTTCCACCAAAGTTTTCATCATATAGTGAAAGTGCTCCAGGTTGTGCGACCAAACCAGGATTATGTGTTCGGATTGTACCTGTAACAGATGGAATAGTCGCACTCTTACCAAAGTTAGCAACAAACGTTGTAAGTCCTACAACATCAGTAACAAGTTTGTTTCCATTGTAGATTGGTGCTCCAGCACCTGAGAAAACAATTTGATTATTAGTTCTATAGTTATGATTAGAACTTGTAGTAACTGTACCAAGTCCAGTCTTATTATCGTAAACTATACCAGATACAGTTAATGTTGGACCAGTTAATCCAGCAAATGAGATCGCAGATACAGTCTTACCAATACCTGTAGTAGAAGCACCTCTTACTGTACTGATAGAGACTGCTTGAATCTCAGTATCAGTTCCAATCCCTGTAATCCTATACAGTTGATTATACTGCTTATAAGAGAATGATGTGATCCCCGATACTCTTACAGTATCACCAACATTATCATAGATATTATCAACTGTCAGACTACCAGCACTAAATCCTGTTGTGGTTGCTGTGCCAGTGACTGTTAGAATATCATTAACAGCATAGTTAGTTCCAGGATTCATTACTTCAGCAGAAACCATTTCGCCCGAAGCATTAACTGCGATTCTTGCCGTAGCATTTTTACCAGTTGCTGAACCAGTCAGAGTAGCATTATAAAGATTCTCTCCTCCTGTTCCATTACCATAACCAGTACCAGCAGCATTGATTGATAATGTTGTGATTCTATTGAGTCCGTGCTCAATATTGGTGAAAATAGTATGTGCTGTTCCTGCAGAGTTTGAAACGATATCAGTAACAGCAGCACCAACTGATAGATCATAAAGACCTCTATCAACTGTAGTTTTTGTTAAACTATTTTGTACGTCATCAACAACAACTTGTCCTAACTTTTCAGCAGGAGCATATGTGATAGCAGTTTGTGGGTCAGAATCAGGATTATCTCTATTATACTGAGGATAATACTTCTGAATGGGTTGAGAGAACGCAAACTCGCTTCTATCTGCGAATGGAGCAATCGTAGGTGTAGAAGTAGCATCTACAATAGAAAGATAGTAAATACCATCTTGAGTGCCAGCATCATACTGTCTTACCGTCTCGACTTCATAAATGTAATAGTTATTAGGTGCTCTTACTCTTTGAAAGTTAGGCAAGTCAATCGTTCTTAATGAAGTATTATTGGTAAATGTTCCGGGGTCTCCTGTTGTAGTCTGAACAATGAATGAAGTAGCAGTTGGTGTAAGAGCAACTGTATACTTTTGATTATATGCTGAGTTACCAATACCTGTCGTATTATTAGAACTAGTAATATTATTAAGTCTTACTTCCGATCCAACATTAATACCATGAGGTACTTCAGTTACAACCGTAATAAGTCCTGCGTTATATGATGCAGAACGAACAAATCTAAAGTTCCTCATTTCACTGAGGTTGTTCATCGTTACAGTTGTGGGACTGTATTGAAGTTGAACTTCAGTATTGTTAGAACCTGTTGTATCATTGGACTCTTCTAGAATATAAGAAACTCTAGGAGGTCTTGCTGAAGTGATTCCACTACTAGAAGGAATAACCCATCTAAACTTATAGACCTTATCAGATAGACTTCTCGTATCTGCTTGTCTTGTGATATAGGTTCTTGATGTTGCTTCACCAAGAGAAGTTGTGCCGAGACTTACAATGTTTGGATAGATTGTATTTTCAGTAGAAGCACCAGAAACTTGAACATACCACTGAGAATTAGTAGTATCATACTGTATTGGGTGTCCTACATCTCCAACAACTTTATCACTAACACGACTCTCACAAATAATAGTTCCACCAAATCTATTGATCGTAATTGCGTTTCCTTCTAATGCTTCATTGAAAGAAGATGCGATCTTAATCTGATTTGAATTTACTCCATCAGTGATAGCAAAATATACTTTATTATTATCGATACCATCAGGAAGTCTAGCATTATCTGAAATAAATCTAATAGTCTCACCAGATGATAACTGATGATTATCAGTAAATGTTAATGTGTTAGCAGTAATACTATTACTTGTTCCAACTCTTCCGACTGTTCTACGTTTTATTGATGATGCTTCTTCACTACTATAAGCAGTAGAAGGCATTACAATTCTTGCCTTATACTCAGTTTCTAATCCACTACCGTTGAGAGAAATACCAACCTTTATCTCATCATTTGTTTTAGCACCAATTCTATATCCTTGAATACTATGTTCTGGTGGGTTTGAACTATTTGTTTTAGAATAAAGATACAGCCTTGAGGTATTAGCAACCGAGACTGTTTTTGCTACGTCAATTTGATTAAATTCAAGATTGAATGGTTCTGATGTAATCAGTTTCGGAGGGATAATGTGCGAAATATATCCTACGTCATCTTGAGCAAATGCTTCTTCACGATATCCTTTCGATATGAGAGCATTCTGTCCAAAGTTTGAGTTAGAGTTTGTTACGGAGAAGTCACCACCGCTTTCAGTTACAAATTGTTGAGAGAATCCAATAGCAAAGGTAGATACTAACTGACATACTGCATTATTTGATGCTTTGATATGGAAGTTGTAATATGATGGTTTATATTTTGCGTCACCATCACTGTGAATATTTGATACTGTAGTATTATCAAGGAATGATGCACTTGCTGAGTTATACTTAACAAAGGCATTATCATCCTTCTGAAGAGACACAGCAGTAAACTGTGCTACAACCATAGACTTAAATCCATCTGCCTTGCTACCATCAGCGTGCATACCGCACATGCCGAATACAGACCTCAAGGAGATATTAAAGATATAAGGAGAGGCAGATGATACTGTATCAGTATCAAGAGTAACAGAGGCAGATGCTGGTGTTAAAAATGCAGCAGAAGGATTAAGGGCAGCATTAAAGGTAAACTGAGTAACGTTACCATCTACATCAACTGCTTTAACACCTTCAACTAGGAAAGAACCATTAAATGCATCTTCTGTAGATCCATTCAGTTGGAATGCAGTATCTACATTAAGACCAGCAAGACCTTTGTTGAGAGTAACAGTAACATCTTTAGAAGGTGTGGTTCCATCTCCAGAAAGAATACTACTAATACCTACAGCACCAGATGTTGGTCCAACAATTCTGAACTCATCAATCTTAGGTTGAATATCAAGTGCAGAGGAAGGAAAGTCAGGTTGAATCTGTCTTCCAGAAGCAGAACCATATGCAAGACCAACCTTTTCATAATACATATCAAGATCAGTTCTTGTATATGTTTTATTAGGTAGGAATGTGTCGTTTAAATATACATTATTTGCACCATCAGCATACTCAAAACAAGTTAGTTTATGGTGTGAAAAATTGGGAACAAATGTAGAGTTAGAATAGTCTTTATATACGACACCATTTGGGTCGCCATCAAAAAGAGTAAACTGCCAGAAATAACATGCACCAGTTACTCTAAAAACAGCACTTCTTTCAATATTTGTATTACTTGGATTAGGAACATATTTTGGACGAATCTTAGTTTTACGAAGATCTGTTCCTACAATAGAAACTCCTCTAGGAACAATAACTCCACCATAAACACTATTGAGTTTATAAAGATCATTATTTTCTGAAGATAAATCAAAATTAGATAATGAGTTAAATGCTGTAAAATCGGAGGAAGTTGATCCGTTTCTCAGTTGATACTGACTTCCAGTTAACGGAATCCAACCTGGTCTATTATCAATATAATGTTCACCTGGAGACAACATAACAGTTGTCTTACCAAATCTATCATTATCTAAACCTGCTTGATATGAAAATCTTGCTGCTTCAATCAGTGCTCTCTGAAGAGTTTTGAAGGGTTTCGCCATCGAATTGCCCTGATTTGTAATATCATCAGTAGCATCAAGGTCATTAGGGTTAACATATAAAATGTTACCGCGAACGTTCTTCAGGAAATTATCTAATCTCGATAAAGGCATCTTTCGCGCACAATTACTTCTATTAATCTTATTTATTACATAAAAAAAAGCACCCAATATTTGGGCACTCTATAGCACAAAAGTGCTCACTTCCTTCACACATTTAGTATAATATCATCAAATATTGCCTTTGTCAAGTAAGAATTCAACAGTATTAGCAACATCATTCATAGCATCTCTCAAATCCTCTTGTCCTCCAGTATGTTGATCTCTTTTATCTTCTTCTGATATAAGAGACCATCTCCATTCTTTCATTTCCTGCGAGTACCAAAGTTGGATGTTCATTCTTTCCTTTTTATTTTATATAGTACCCATATTAAAGGGTTCTCTCTAATCTCTCCGTTGGTTGGTCTGGGAAATCTCTAGGACGACTATCCAAAGCATTATCAGTTCTAGGAGAACCTTCATTTGCCTTCATCGTATGCTGATAGTTGATCCTCTTATATCTAATACAAAATGGATCAGGCATCCAATATGTAACTTGCCATGCAATCAAAGGATTCAACTCAAGATGTTTCTCTACAGAATGATTGAAGATACCAATCTGAATGTATCCATCATGAGTAACACAGGAGTCATCACCAATACTAACTATGAATAGTTGTTTCACTCACTTTCACCAGTCCACGTTGGAAGATGAAAAGCACAATATTCGTTAAAAGTAATTTTCATCTCTTTATTAGTTAATCCTGCGTTTTTTGCTGCTTTTGGAAGATTCCATTTTGCATAAAATAACATTTCCATAGACTGTCGGGTTGCTGGTCTCATATTCGTAACACTTCAGAATTTCTGGATATAAGGAGTCGGGATAATTCATTTATAAAAAGGCAATAGAGTCAAAAAATTGCTGGAGATTTTTTCCGACCTTTTTTGAAACTAAAAGTTGATTTTCCCTCAAGATGCAGTAACAGGATCAGCATAAGCAATGATGTCTTCATCAACTACACTACGAGTCAAGTTCAACACCTCCATGAACTGGTCTACTGATTCGCAATCAATCACCTTAGAGTCCCCTACACTTGAGTACAAATAGAACTTACGAGCACAAGTATCAACGACAATCCTAGTCAGATACTCATCATCTTCTGACTGGACATAGTAGTCGTCTGGTGCGTAATCCATCTGTGCTTGGTAACTTTCGTTAGTATAGGTCAAAATGAAGGCAGCGTCAACAGGGAGTGGACAGTTTTAGTATGGTCCACCGAAGGCAGGATCAGACAAAATAGAAATAGCACTATTGTTATTGCTAATTTGATTTTCACCTTGAACCTTACTTCTTTCAAGCGCCCACATATTAACTGCAAAATTTGTTTTTCTATTTTTTACAGTTGAACCTGCTCCTACAAAACTAGCAATACCTGATCTAACATCAGCATCAGATGCATTTATTCCTCTTAAAGATTTTACTTCTGCTCTTAGACTTGTGATGTTATCTAAACCAGAAGAGTTTGATGCTCCATCAAAAGCAAGAACTGTACCTATCACCGGCAAAGGGTCGTCACAATAAACATAATCACCATATTCAGCATTGATGCAGTTAGGATGAAATGTTAGTCCAGCACCTATACCATTAGTACTACCAGATAATATTTTATATTGTGGAAGTCCTTTGGGATCATCTGATGATGCTTTAGGTGGTTCCAAATTAGGAAATATCTCGGTTATGATTATATCCTTATACATATCACCGACACCAGCATAGTTTGTAAGGTTATTATTTGTAAATGCTGCTCCAGCAACAAAAACAGTTGCCCCTACACCTGTAGAAAATGTACCTGTCCAATCTTTAAGGAGAAGATTTACATCTACTCCTACCTCTGCTGTTCTGGGCAAAACAAGAACTCCCGATGCTCCTCCACCTTGAGTTATGACTGCACCCTCAGATATAGAACCTATTCTTGATGCAATACTGGCATCAATCTCAACACCAGAAATATTAAGATTTATATAGGTTTCTCTAAAAGAAATAACACCATCTCCATATTCAGTGCCTCCAGATACTTCTGCGTATCCTGGAGCACCATACATTGTTTCGACTGCTGCTAATGCACCACTAATACTTGAATAATACTTTGGATGACTTTCAAAATTAGAAAGATTGCCTATACCAGCGATCTCACCTTTCTTTGAGTTCAAAGGTGTATCAAATTTGGATATAATAGCATTATCAATTACATTAGCTGGTTCTAAAAATAGACTATATCTAAATGAGTTTACACCTAATGTAGTCTGCTCTTCAGTATAGTTTAAAGATTGAGTCAAAGATGAGTTCTCAGCTTGAAGTAACCCAATTGCTTTGCCTTTTCCTTCACCTATATTATATGTTGTAATTCCGAATCCCATTTTACTTACCTCTTATCGTAATCATAACCAGCAATAGAGAAACTGCTATTATCTCCAGGATAATCTGCAGGTGATTGCCCCTCATATTCAACATGGAGTTTTTCATCTGAAAGTCTGTTTGCCCATACCTGATAGAAACATTTAATTGCACCTCCAGCACTGTTTTTGACGATTACATTTTTACCCCATTGAATATCTTCCACAAATAGTTCTTGGAATGAACCAATCGGAGTGAGATTGACTGTGATACTATCTTCATCTATCAATCCTTTCCAGTAATCTGGAAGTTCAATAATACTCTTACCATCTAACTTACCTCTGACATAGATTGGTCCATCCTCTGGACCCTCCACACAAACGTGCCTCAATCTCCAACCTTTTTTATTGGGGTGAGGAATATCAAATGATTTCTTCGCGGTATTAGCAATAACAGCTGCTGCTACGTCTGGAATACCAGGAAGAGTGAATGTTCCATTTATAACATTTGCTCCATTATGAGTATACAGTCCATTAGATATGATATTTCCGTTAGCAATGATATTTCCATTAGCAAGGATATTTCCTACAACATTAACATTTCCTGTTAGATTTGTAGTTGATGCAAATATATTAAATACAGGAATATTACCATATGATGCCTCTAGGGTCATCATTTGAGTTGATACAAAATCACAATGAAATCCAACATAGTTGAGTTCATTATTGAATAGATATGAACCTAGATCAAGATTCTTAAATGTATAATCTCCTGGTACTAGAGTATGCCAAACTAGTTCTTTTGAAGCGACATCATAGTTATAGTTCAGAGAGTCAAACTGTGGACCAGCAAAAGTTCCATAGTTTTCAAATCTAAACGGCAATGTGCCTTCAGCACCGCCTGGAGGGTATGGAAATAATACCGCCATTAATCAATCTCCGTTACTAACTTGGGCACGTCTTTTCTTTCAGCAAATATATGATAAAAACAATCAAGAGGATATCCAGGTTTACCTTGAACAACTACTTCATTGTTGGTGATTCTTTTAACATGAAGACCTTGATCATTTCCTACAGGAGTTAGAGAAACAGAGATTGATGTTTCATCAACTAAATCTTTCCATACTTCTGGAAGTTTGATAGTATTAGCATTCTTCAGTTTTCCTCTCACATATACCGAGTTCTCTGGGCCCTCAAGACAAGAATAAACTAATGTCTTATTGGGTATAGATGGGTGAGGAATAGCAAAGTTTTTAACCTTAGCCATCAACACTTCAGTATATATTATTTTACTCTTAATTACTCTAACTGTCAAGAGTAAGTCAACTTTTAAATAACTTTTGATACGAGCAAAAGATGTAGCAATAAAAGCATAGAATGGAGGAGGAATCATCTCAAGATTTCCTGTCTGCCCTGCCATCATGGATCCTAGTTCAGTAGGAACACCTTTTCCTGCTATTCCAGGAAACTGTGTAGGGTCTCCAGTAATAGAAGGTCCTTCAGTATATGATGATCCTCTTACCTGAGTTGGACCTCTTCCAAGAACTTCTGGATTTCCGCTTCCAACATTAAGTTGTTTGCCTACAAATAAGTCTGGTACTTTCATAATTGTGCTTTCATTCGTAATTCGTTGTCTGATATTCCACCCTTGGAACCAAGACTGGTTTTAGATATTGCTGCTCCATCAGCAGCATCAATCATTCCACCAAATATATTTAACACAGCTTTGCCGATGATATCTACAGTTTTCTCTGAAGTTATCTTTACATTTACTTTCGCTTTAATATCTACAATTTGACCTGCATCAAGAATGATTTTCTCATTAGCAGATATGTTTACATTACCAGTCTGTCCATTATATCCTTCAGCAGTAAGTTCAATATCAACACCCATAATCCTTACTTTTCCACTTGGTGCATTTAAAACTAAATCTCCACTAACTGCTTCAATATAAACACCAGGAGCACTTTTACGAGCATTGTCTCCTGCTCTAATATTGCAAGTACCAGTCGATCTTATAGTAGTTGAATCTTTACGCTCTTCGTCACCAGTCCTACACATCTCAATGTAATGGCGATAGTTCATAGCATTACGAAGAAGAATTGCATCAATACAATTACCGTCAGTTATAGATCCGAACTGCAATTCGCCATCCTTAGTTCCGAGTCTATATGAATCGTAATTAATTTTATCTGCCATTATTCTACGTTAGGGTTTGAATTAAATGTATTGAGTTGATTCTCGTCAATAAACTGAGACGTATTAAAGTCTCTGTTATTAGCAGCATCAAGAAACTTATGTGAAGAATCAGAATGCTTGGCACCTACCATTTTTCTACCATTATGTTCGTGATAAGGACCATAGTAAGGTTTTCCATCTAGATATCCATCAGCAACAAGACCAACACAATCAACAACATTAATAATTCTGTCGTCATCAGGTGTCTTATCACCAACTCTATCTACACATAGCTTTGCTCTTAGTTCAGCATTGTATCCTGTTTCTGATTGTATGTATATTCTGGGAAGTTCTTTAAACCCTTCACCAGTTTCAATGACCTTCACTTCAGTAACTCTACCATATCTATCTATGACCGCCTCAGCAACAGCACCTCTACTAGGTTCAATAATGACTTTATCTCCCGGAGTATATCCAAAACCAGGATCTATAACAACAATTTCACAAAGATACATTATGATTGAGTATATATCACCTGGAGGTTGTTCAACATCTACCAAGTCTGGTGTTGTAAAACATCCTGCTCTTTGCATAACATAAGGAGAACCTCCTTTAATAGTTTCTTCTCCTCCCTTTCCATCATTAGTTGTAGTGACTACAGTTGTACCAAGAGGGAATGTAACAATAGAACCTGCCTCAGCACAATAGTTATTTCCAGGTGGAATAGGAATATCCCATCTACCATCAGGTTTCTTGATTACAGTATCTTCAGATTCAGCCCAAGTTCTACCATCTCCTCCAGTGCTACCATCAGGTCCAGGTATAAATCCAGTTCCTGGATCTATAACAATAATATCTATAATCCCTACACCACCACCATCATAAACAATGGGTGGTGGTGTATATGGTCCGCCGACGCCTGCTGGAAGTGGTGCTGTTGTGGCTGATGGTCCATTACCAGGACCTGTAGGTCCTGGATCACTAACTCTAAACAAGACACGTCCATTATCCTTACGGAACTTGCCTCTATTAACAAAAACCTGAAGATCTAAGTAGTCTCCGTCAGAGAAAAGTTCTATGGTTTCTGTTTTAACAACTTCCTGCACTACACTAGAGTCTGTAGCATCAGTTGGTATAAAGAAAGTTACTTCATCTTCACCTTTACTATCATAACTTCCTCCATCATATTGTACAAGTTCATAATGTCTTCCTCCTACATCAAATTTAACCTTACTTAATGCTAATCCAGCTGTATTGATACTATCATCCCAAGAAAGTTCTAACCTTACTTCCCCAGATCCGATTATACTTCTACCATCTTGACTAAATTCCGCATTTCCTGATCTAATTTTAAGTTTTGCATTACGATCATTGGCATCATTGTCTTTAAAACCAATCTCCTTATCCCCATCTCTTTCAAACCCGCCGGTAACTCCATCATACTCAAGTTGTATAGTTGCTTTACTTCCTGCTGTTCCTTGTACGACTCTTTCGACAGTTTGCTCACTTACTACAACTTTTCTAACAGTATCATCCAAAGAAACTGTTTTCTGTTTGTCTGAAATCTTCAGTGGATTGCGAACTACTTCACCCCATTCTTCATACCCAGTGACTAAGTAATCCTTATCAACTTCCATGCATCTTATTTCTTTAATAGCACCTACAAACTCTGCTCCTGATGCGTCAGAACCTGTAAAGTTAAATGCATCCTCACCAGTTCCATAGTATACTTCTCCCTCATCTTGGATGAGTTTGAATTGTATTCTACTGTCTTGAACTGCCGATCTACGAACCTCAAATTCAACATCAACACAAGTTTCTCCAAGATCTACCTCACCACCTACAACCCTCCCAGAGTTTGATGCGGGTGATGCTTTTACAAAACTAGGACCTATGCCATATGCTGGAGAATCATACACTTGTCCTCCAGGATTATACGGTGATGTTGCTATTGCACGATCAGATGCTCCAGGGAATGGATATAAGTTAGGAGCAAATGGTCCAAACCTAATGTCTGGATTTCCTCCTGCTCCACCAACACCAGTTCCAATCAATCCACTAGGACTATCATCATCATCTAAAGGAACAGAACCAAAAACTGGTTTAAGTACAGCACCTTTTCCTTTACCACACTTATCATAGGCTCTTGCTCTTGTATTTTGACCATACCCTGCGCCAAAACTAATCATATCAACGCCAATGATGTCACCAGCAGCACCGATAACTAAGTTACCAGCAGCGCCTGCTCCACCATCTCCAAACAGTTGAAGTTCAGGACTACCACATTTGAATGGGTCAGTATTACATTCTTCTAATCCACCAAACAATGATTGTGGATCGAAATCAACAAAATCCTCCGCATTATTGAGGGCATCTAATCCAACCTGTTTTGTTTGTACAGCAAGATCTTTTGCTCTATCTATTACTGCTGTAATGTCCCCTGACTCAAGAGGTCCAGCACCATTTCTAATGTTCCACTCATTAATCTCAGAACACTCTGGCCTATCATCACAGTTTAGGAATGAAAAAATATCATCAATCAATCCAATAATATCACCAGCTAAATCAAGTCCTGCATCTGCTATTCCAACAACGCCACTAATAGCATCTCCTATTCCAGAAAATAATCCATCAACAATACCACTTAAAGCACCGAGCACACCACCAGCAAACTTCTCAACAAAACACATTGGGACATTGATTACTTTGTCGATGGTGCTCTTGATGAACCCCAACATCATATCAAAAAGTTTATCAATCAACTTTCTAAAGAAGCAAGCAATAGTATCTAAGACAGTATTACTTGTTGTCTTTACAATAAGTCTTTCATTAGGAAACGCAAGGTTATAAACTTCATCTAATGCGGCTTCTATTTTCCTATATACTTCTTTTTCTACTTGCTCATAAACCCACTTCATTGCCGAGGCAATCCACTTTGCTGCGTCTTCTATCTTTTTATTGATTGCAGCTTCTCTCTCAGCAAGTTTTTCATTAGCACCTTCTGCTGCTTTATATACAGACTTTCTTATCTCCTCAATGTCTTGAATAGCATTTCGGATTCGGACCTGCATTTTGCTTAAAGGCAGGGGATCACATGATGTGGGTTGTGCGAGTGGTTGTTTTCTACCTTCAGCAGGACCTTCCATGTCTACAAGACATCTGTCCTTTAAATGAGGATTACCTCCTACGGTGACGTTATCATTAACTGGGGTGCCTTGCCCCTTTGCACCAGTTTGAAGAAATGTTGTGCCACCAGATCTTGCTCTCAAACGAGCTACAGGAGTGCTTTCTGAAGCATCAAGACCAAGAAATGGGACAAACTTTGTATCAGGAACATTTTTCATCACCGCCTGATATTCATTATAACCAATCACACCCATGATAGTGGGTTGTTGTCCATCTTCTCCATCTAAGAAGAATCCATACACAAAGTCTCCCTGCTTTATATTACAGGTCTGCGAGAATACATTACCACTACCAGCAGTAACAGGATAAACTACGCTTGCCCAAGGCAACTCTTCATCTGTTAACTCAGATGCAACCGTAGTATGGTATCCCATAATACGAACTTTAAATCTTTCTCCAAATCCATCTTGTTCATTGTTAGAATATATTGCTGTCCCGCCACGATTCTCTCTCCAGGTTTTAGCATCAGGAATCTGACCAATCCACCAATGGAATCCGTCTTTACCTACATAATGCCTTTTAAATAAACCTTGCTCGATCATTTCTTATTCTTTTCCATATGAGTCACGGACTAATCCAAGACTTGTTATTGTATTGTCTGCTGTTAGTTTATGGCAGACGTGAGCCACTAAGTATTTACCTTCCGTCTTCTTATTTATTTCATCAGTATCACCTGCTTTTTGTTCAGGAAAAGCACAGTATATCATTTGTCCTGCTCGAATCTCAAACATACCAGGAATTGTAATATTAGTGATGATAGTAAACAACTGATTATATCTCATAATAGATTGAACCATTGATCGATTAGCATCAAAGTTAGATTGTCCTGGATTATCCTTTACATACTTTAATTGTTCTTCAGGAGTATCTCCTGGAGGATTGTATCCAATATCCATAACGCTAGTCATTAATCTAGAGGGACCTGACGTAAAGTCATCATTGACTAAATCAGCACTGTAAAATCTACCTGCTGTTTTAACCTTCCCCTTCTGTTGAGTACTTCCATAATCAATCACATTATAGTTGAAAGAAAATGGGTCATAATAAGTTGACCGGTTTCTATAAGTTCCAAGACTTAGATTCTGATGAAGATCAATGTCTCTCTCAATATCATAATCATAGATTGGCGCATCATATCCATCCTTAAGACCAACTGATCCTGTATAAATCATTCTCTTGCTTGCAGATTGTTCCAATAGTTTATCTACTGATCTAAAGTTAAATGAGTCCCGGTCTTGATAGAAAAGATATCCTGCCGCATTACCTACACTTACATCAGGAACTGCCTTCGATGCTAACCAAGTACAAACATAAAAAGGTTTTCGACTGTTACCATAAAAGTTATAGTCCAAAGCAGTCGGGTCTATATTAACAGGTTTTTCACTTTTTAAAACGTCTTTAACAATATTTGATACATTAGTAGATATCTTTCCTTGATATCTTTTAACAACTCTAGACAACTCATTAGACAGAGACTCAACAGAACATAGGTCTAGAAAGTAAATATTTTTTAAACTATCTGGTGAAGCATTCCTTACACGATTCACATAGAGTTCAACTTTAATAGTGCTACTACCGGAATCACTCTCTGGAGTAGCATCTTCAATCTCAAGGTCAACTCTTTCTCCTCCTCGCACTGGAAGAAGATCTAGTATTCCTCCTGGAGATTCAATTTTTTTATTACTTCCAGGTTTAACCGCACCAGTATCTACAATGGTTAATGTGGCAGTTACCGTATTAGATAGAATACTCTCATAATATGAAACATCAACCACACCCGCAGTAATATCTATAGATTTACCTGTGTTACCAGTGATAATACATTTTACTATATTACCAGATTGTAGTGGTGATATTTGGCCCCTTTTTGCTTCTAACATTATCCTTGCTTATATAAGAATCCTAATAACTGTTGTTTGTAATAACTATTTACCACGTCTCTGGTAGACGCTGCCATTAGAACAGGACTTGAACCACCACCTGCTACAACAGTTTGTTGTTGCTGCTGTGAAGGTACAAATATTGTATTCTCTCCACCTTGTTCATAAGATGTACTCTTGCTCACACTTTCTGGTGATGTTGGAGTTTGTTTTAACTTAGCAAGTTCAACTGTTTTAGTAGCAGAAGATAATCCAGAGTCAGATAGTTTTCCAATTGCAAGATACTTAACATATGGATTGGGATTTACATCAGTTCCACTACCACCACCTTTAGTTCGGACCTCAAAGTGCAGGTGTTCTCCACTACCAATACCAGTGTTTCCAATCTCACCAATAATTTGCCCATCATATACCTCACCCTGTTTCACATTGTATGATGCTAAGTGAGCAAAGAGAAAATCATAGTTTCCACATTCAATAATAACTGTTTTACCATATCCATTTAAGCTTCCTACTAGTGATACTTTACCAGCAAGTTTAAATGCAACATAGTATCCTTTCTGTCCACTAGTTCCAATATCAATACCAGCATGATGCCTTCCATCTCTCCTACCTCTATTTGATGTTCTACCAACATCTCCTGACCCAGCACCAATTGATTGAAGATTGACTTGAGGAACAATATTCATCAATGAACCATCAGTTGATATTGTAGACAAAGCAGTGCTTGTTTGTGGAATCAAAAATGTCTGTGCTTGATCAGTTAATTTAGCAAGATCTGCTTTATTTGTTGCTAGGTTTTGTCTCATGATATTACCGAAAGCAGTGCCCGGTGCCAGCATTCCCCCTGTTGCCAATAATTTTTCAGCACTTTCAATCTCTTTTTGAAGTTCCTGTATCCTTTTTGATCGTGATTGCTGCGCTTGTGATTTTGATGACTTGGATGTTGTTGGTTCTTCCTTACCTTCTTTTACATTTGATTTATCATCAACTTTTCCTTTCTCATCTTTGCTTGGTTGGAACAATGCAGTAACCATTGCTTTACCCATTGTGCCAAATGCTCCAAGTAGTCCCAAAGGACCCATAAACATCTTAGGATCAAGTATTTCCTTACCACCCAACCCTAAGGGAATCCACTCTGGTAGTTTCATTTTAGGAAGAGATTCCCAAAATCTTGAAACAACACCTTTCATCCAATCTAATATTTTACCACCTACTGTTGCTACTGCCCCAACGGCATCCATTATTTTCTTACCTGCTGCTTTTGGATCTTTATTAACAATAAGTTCGTAGGCAGCAGCACCCATTACCTCACCAATCAATCCGCCGATGATAGGTCCAAGAATAGGAATCGGAATACCAAAACCTAGGAACTCACCAAGTCCAGCACCAATTGCTTTGAATGCTGCTCTACCAAGTCCACCAGTTTCGGGATCAGTATCAAGAGCATTCACAGCAAAGACAATCATTGGTCCTATAACTGGGATCCTTGCTCCCTTCATAAAATTACCTGCTTTCTTTATAGCAGGACTTGCCTTTCTTAAAGATTCGATTTCCTTTGGATTAACAATACCGAATAGTTGCTTTAAAAATTTATTAGCAGATACACCTGCGGTATAAGTTCTTCTTTGAAGTCCTGCTCCTTTTTTAAATAACGTACCAGTTTGAAGATTTGCTCTAGCACTATTCAACCTAGCCCTTCCTGAACCAGGTTTAAATCTTTGATTTGTCTTTGCTGGTCCAACTCTTTCAAGTTGATCTTGATAGTTTCTACCCTTAGTCGCTATTTGATTTCCTCTAGCATCAGTGCGAGAGTACCTACCAGCACCAGAAGCAACCTGCCGAGCAGCACCAGCTCCAGTAGGAGTAGGGCCGCTTTGTTTAGATTTTTTAGGTGTAGGTGGAAGTCCACGCAATAGATTAAATTTATTTCTAGCAAATCTAAGTATTGATCCTCCAAGTGACCTAATACCTTTAAGAACACTACCAGCAATCTTTCCGATTGTCCTCCCTACTGTTGCTACTAACCTAAAGGGTGCTTTGATAGCAAACTTAAGCACACCTTTTATTGCTTGAAGACCACCTCTTAGAATCAGGAATGAAGCATAGATATTATTTTCAAGTAACTTAAATGCTACTTTCATTTTATCAACATTATTAATCATCCATAGGATGAGTCCACCAAGTAATATGTTGGTGAAGAAGTCAATGATGTTAAACTTATTAGCAACACCCATTGCGGCAGAACCAATGCCACCAAGATTAAGTCTTCTCTTCTCTAGATTTTCTTCTCTTTGTTTCTTCTTCTTAATAGATGTTACTTTCTTTTTGTTATCTACTTTCTTCTTATCAACTAATAACTGCTTCTTAAGAGTCTTATCAAGTTGAGTGGTAGTCTTAACAATGCCCTGCATTGTTTTAGTCAGACTTTCGTAACTAGTATTCTGCTGTATATTATCAACAGAACCTACATCTTTAGATGTATTAAGTAGTTTCTGGTATGAAACTCTTTGTTGAGTTTTTCCTTGAGATACTTCTGCTCTCTTAACTAAAGCACCACCTTTAGATTTTACTTTCTCTTTCTTCTTTCCCTTTACAAATTTCTTTGCTGCTTTCTTCACACCTTCCTTCGCTGCCTTCTTGGCCATCTGGGAAGTTACTAATCTTGTTGCTGCGCTAAGAAGAAAAGGTATCGCCATATTATCCTACGATATTATAGATTGATTTGATGACGATTAGTTCAGTATTCCTAGGGTCAGTGGCAGAAAACTTAGGTAATGTAGATTGTGACCCGCTAGACGCACTGTTTGGGTTAGCACCAGGGTTCTGACCACCAGGAGGTAGTATGACTACTCTAGTGCTTCCGCCTGATGTAGGGGCACCAGGAATGCTTGCGCTGGGTTGGTTAGATGATGCTTCAAATGCCTTAGTGATTGAGTTACTATATCTAGTTCCAAGTGTACCAAAACTATCCTCTCCAGATGAAGCACCTTTTAACCATTTTTCGGCATTACTCATTCCTTGATTATGAGCATACCCGAGAATAGCAAGTTTCTTTTGTGAATCTGCTTTTTGAAATATGCTATTTCTCATCAAATAATTATAATTTGCTTTAGTATACGCAGCAAAAAATCTTTCTTGAGTTTGAGGACTTTCTCTAAAAGCGGATCTAGCAGCAGGAGTATGTCCTGGATCTGAGACACCTAGTAATTTCGCAGCATCAGTCTTTGCGTCTTTGCCTAGTTGATATCTTCCATCGTATCGTCCTCCAGCACCTCCTTTAGCGCCATAACCATTATTAGGTTGACCAGAAGATTCTATTTTTGCTACTGATTCTCTATAGATATTAAATTCATCTGGTGTGAATCCCATACTTCCAACCATTCCACCATTTTGGAAACCCAGAAGATTTCCTTTGCCCATCTTAGGTCTGTTAGTTCCCCCAGCAGCAGCATTAGCAGCAAGTAGATTGTCTCTACCATACATGTCTCCTGCTTTATTACTCATCACAACTTCACCAGGAGAGAGTGCTACCAGTTGCGTATCAGCACCCATACCAGAGATTTTTTGACCTGTTGAACCAGTTACCATTGAACCACCAGATAATCCTGTGACTGGTTCTGGTGCAGCAAATGGATTTTCATATGGTTCTATCATAGGGATTGACAGAACTGGTTTGTCCTCCTCTTTGATATTGTCTATAGGGTCAACACCAAAGAGTGCTAATGCTTTATTAACATTATCTTCTAGAGCATTAAAGGCATCAAAAATACCACCAATAAAATCATTAATAGGTCCTAATATATTTTCATTTGTCCAAGTAGATATAGAGTTTATAAAATCAATAAACTTATTCACAAAATCAACAAACGGTTGAAATGCTTTTGATGGATCTTTTAAGATTTCAATAAGACGAAGTAATGCTCCACCTAATAATATATTTTTAAAGAAGTCCAGAATCATATCAAAGAAACTGCCAGCAGGTTTCAATGCTGCCTTTGCTGCACCCTTAAACTTATTATCTTTTTCAGGTGTTTCTAATTTTGTTTCTCTTGTCTTCTTCTTTAATGTATCTGCTGCTGATGCTTCTTTCTTTTCACTCTTCTTTTCTAACTGAAACTGTTTGTTGAGTGTATCAACAATACTATTAAGGTTCTCAGATATCTTATTGACTTGTGGGACTAATGTATTTTCAATAAACGCAGAAGAATCATCTGGTTTTATCTTTTGTATTTCATTTATTACATCATCCTGCAGATTAGTTTTAGGAGATACTGCTGCTTTCTTAGGGACAGAACTTTTTCTCTGAATCGCACCAGAAAAGAAAGCATCTGCTTTTACTTTCTTCTTGGGTTTGGGTTTGAATCTACCTGTCTTTGACTTGACTCTCTTGAACTCATCTGTAAGAAGTTCTACTTCTTCAGTAGGCATCTGACTGTTGGACATTCTACCAGCAGCCATCTTCTCTCTGAGAAGAGTTTTATATGTATCGTAATCTATATCACTAACATCATCTAATCCTAAAAGTCTCAGGATTATTTCTTCAATATTATCTTCCTTAATTGATTGTTTCTTCTTTGCCTTAGAAGAAATAGCAAGCGCAGAGGATCCACCAGAAGGATTAGACTTCTTCTTTCCTAATATGCTATTCAGTAGATCGTCTAGACCCTCTGGGATTTCATCCATTCTGTCTTGCCTTTGACTTTTGCTCTTCGTCCTCTAAGTGTTGCTGTAGAAGTGCGACATAAACATCACGCTCCCAAGGCATCATGTTTTCAATCTCAGTTAATGAATATTTATGGTACTGCATAAGGGCAAAATTTAACTTGTAATACCCCTCAAGATCCATATGGATCATCCCTACGCGAAAAAACTGGATAAACCCTCCAAAACGACAGTACCTTTTTTCTTAGTCTTGGGATTCTTTACTTCAATTTCATGCGATAGTTTAGGCATAGTATTGAAAAACTCTTCAACTTTTTTAAACTGAAGAGAGTTCATCTGCTCTAAGAACTCATTAATCTCATCACGACTACAATCTTCTGCTGCCCAGACATCATCTGCACTAAAGATTTTATCAATACATCCACCAATAATTTCAAAGGATTGATCCATTGCTGAATCATCGCTAAGGTCAAAGTTGTTTTTGATGAACTGGTCAAGAGAAGGATACTTCATCTCCATCGTAAGTTGGTCATCCAGTTTAATCATCTTATCATGGTCTTCACTGAACTTGACTTCAATCTCATCAAGATTAATCTTGACTGGAACTTCAGTCTCACCATCATCAGGACAAATGATATTGACTTCTACTTCTTCTCCGACAGACTTACCTCTGATATTAAGGAACAAGAACTCAATGTCAAATGTAGGAAGGTCTTCTACTTTAATGTTTCTTGTAGAAATACAGTTCTTAATTACGGTTTTGATTGCTGTAGTAATCTGAGTATTATCTTCGCTCTCTAAGGCAAGTACTAAAAGTTTTTCTTCTCTTACAAGGAAAGGTCTATACTTAATCTTTTGTTTGGTCGAAGGTAATTCCAACTCATATGTCGGTGTTGAAATCTTAGGTAAGGGCATAATGTTTTAGTCAGTCAGTCGGTATATTTATTAGGTAATGATTGTCCTAAATGCATCAGCCACTATAGGCGGTTTAGGAGTGTCTCTTCCTTAATTAAGTTGAGCATCTATTTCAGCGGCTGCTGCGAATTGTTCTGTTAAAGATGCTGCTGTAAATTGATTTCTTACACTAGTACGAGCATCGGTATTAGCACTAGAAAAATCAGTATCTACAACGTGTCTAATGTATGAGAACTGAACATTAACTCTTAGAATATCACTTGGACCATAACTTACAGCAGACTTCTGCATTGCTTTAGGGAAAGCACCAACATAAGTATAGTAAAGAGCAGGTCCTGCTATATCTTTTTCAAACTTAGTCATATAGATATTAGATTTATATCCACCACCAATACGACTATTAGAAGATTTAGGATAAGTCATCCTATAGATAGCAGCTTCTCTTTTATATGAATCTGTAGTTCCTGTAACACCTTGACCTACAATATAATCCATCCAGGTTTCAAAAAACCTAATCGTATTATAGTTTCTATCAACATAAAATTGAACATCAAAAGTATCATCATAGATTCTACGATAAGCAAATTGTTCTCTTGCTCCGTAGTAATCACCCACCTGATCGTGAGTTGCTAATGAACTACCGGGAATAGATGCTTCACTACAAAGAAGTTCAACATTCTTTCCGTCAGTATTATATGTAAACCCTCTGGCTTTCAGAAAATTTAATACATCTCTAGGTGGTTGTAAACTTATAGCATAAGAAGAAGTTTGAGCAAGGTTCATCACCCTACTCTTCAAATCAGATGTTCTAATTCCCTTTGGACGTGGGCCAGCCATCTATAAATAGACTCGATTACTATACTATGTAGTAGGGAAGTGGGAGAAAGTATAAAGTCGATATACAAACCATCTAATCCTGAGAAGTATCAGGGCAATGCTAATAATATTATTTGTAGAAGTTCTTGGGAACGTCGCTTCTGCAACTGGTGTGATAACAATCCTAACATATTAAAGTGGGCATCAGAAGAGTTTAGTATCCCATATGTTTCTCCTATTGATAATAGAATTCATCGCTACTATCCAGACTATCTGATTGAAGTTAAAGAAGTTGGCGGTAAGACTAAAAAATATGTGGTTGAAGTTAAACCAAAGAAACAAACACAACCACCTAAGAAAGGCGAACGTGTCACTAAATCATTCATCTATGAAACCAAAACTTATGCTGTGAATCAAGCAAAGTGGAAAGCAGCAACCGAGTTCTGTATAGATAATGGTGTTGAGTTTAAGATTATCACTGAAGACGAACTAGGTATCAAACCTTATGGATCAAGAACAAGAAGAGTATCTAGAAAGCGAAACAAATAGACTTGAATATGTTCGTGATGATATTATAAATCAAGGTGAACCTGATGATATGATGTTTGAATTGTTACAGGTTTTGACTGAAGAAGTATTAGTTCCTGAGGTTGGAAGATACTATACATTCATATATCAACCTAAGACATCAAGGATTAGATATGATGAACATCCATTGATTGCTTGTGTTGGTATCTTTAGATGGGGTATTAGAGGTATTAACTATCACTGGGGAACATTTAGAAACTACTCTTGGGAAGAAGTGATTGGAAGGTTTCATGTCGTATATCCACTTGAACTTAATGATGCTAGAGCAATCCCGTATCAGAAGTTTGAAACTTCTAGATAAATAAAAATAAAAAAAGGATATGGCATTACCAGGAGGTTGGGCACAATCTAAAGACGAAGATGAATATGAAGCGAGATTGTCTAATCAAACTTTTATAGATAAAGATGGCAAAAAAGGAAAGTCAACATTACTAGTAGTAACAAATAAACGTAGTGGTGATTTTAAGGTATATGAAAATAATACAGACACTAACAATCTAATATATGAAAACGTAACAGATCCAGGAAGTAGCGGACAACGGTTAGCAATAAAAAATAGTGAGAGATATGCTGATTTCTTTACAAGAGATACCGCATCCGCAATAAGAAATACTAATATTCAGAAGGATGTTAAAGCAAAAACCATAGTGATTGCTAAGGAGACCGCAGAGAATCAATCTGATAAGGAAGCATTAGCAGAACTATTAGAACAACCAAGATACAAATCTACTGTAGGTGCTGCTAACTCTGCAGCAGTGACTACCCCTGTAGACCCACCTGTTGAAGGTGCAGATGTAGTATTAGGAGGTATTACCGATGCTGCAACCACAGATGGTAGAATAGATGCCAATGATGGACTGTCTAGTACTCCTTTAACTGCAAATAATTTTAAAGATATTGTTAATGCAAAACCATTAAAATATGGTCCAAAGGATCAACAGTTAATTTATCCTGAATATATTCCTGATGGATTAAGCTATGATCACATACAGTTTTCTGCATATGAATATGTGCCTGCTGGTCTAGGTCTAAACCCCACTGCTGCTGAGGACAGATATGCAGCAGCAGAAAAAGTATCAGGTACAGTTATATTACCAATGCAACCCAACTTCTCAGAGTCAAACTCTGTAGATTGGGGTGGTGATATGCTGAATGCTATTCAGTCTACGTTAGGAGGTGCCGCTGGTGGTGCTATCGAAGGAATAGGAGGTTTTAGCGGTCAAGATTTGCAAGCAGTAGTAAGCAATTTCTTTCAAGACGCTGGTACGATAATATCTGATGACAAATTCGGTCCATTTGTTGCTGCATATTTTGCAGGTCAAGCAGTTAAGGCAAATATTGTAGGCAGAACTAGAGGTGCTGTTATCAATCCAAACCTTGAACTACTTTTCAATGGACCTAAGTTGAGAACATTCAACTTTAGTTTTAAACTAACACCAAGAAGTGCGAAGGAAGCAAAAATTATTAGAAAGATTATTAAGTTCTTTAAAATAAATATGGCAGCACAAAGGTCTAGTTCAAATCTATTTTTGCTAAGTCCAAACATATTTAAACTTAAATACATTAGTGGGTTTGATGGAAAACAAAACCCATATATGAACAAGATTAAACCTTGTGCTTTATCATCCTTCAATGTGAACTATACACCTGATGGTTCATACATGACTTACAATGATCCAAAGGATCCTTCAATGACTTCTTATGATATTGGTCTATCATTCTCAGAGATTGAACCAATATATGCTGACGATATCGACAACGCTAACGACATGAGTTATTAAAATGCCTAATCCTTACTTCCAGTATCTTCCAAACTTTGATTACGTCAGCAGGATTCCTGGTGCTAAGAATATTAATGACTATGTTCAAGTCAAAAATATTTTTAAAAGATTTAAAATAAAATCAGAAATAGTTAATGATCTTGCATACTTTACTAAGTATAAGATTATTGGTGACGAAAGACCAGATCAAATTGCCTATACTTATTATAACAATCCATATTATGATTGGGTTGTTCTATTATCAAATAATGTTATTAATGTAGCAACAGAATGGCCATTGTCTCAAGATTCATTCTACAACTATATGATAGACAAGTATGATACTGAATCAAATTTTGCAGAAGTACATCACTATGAAACGATAAAAGTACTGACTAATAGTAATAGAGTTATAGTTCCTGCAGGTCTTGAAGTGCCATCTGACTATAGTATAACGTATTATGATAGAAGCATTCCAGGTATGGTTACCAAAGGAAGAATCACTCAAGGGATTACTAATCAACAATACGAAGACAAGATTCAAGATAATATAAGAAATATCTTTTTAATTAAACCTCAATATATTACTACTATCCTAGATCAAATTGAAGATGCTATGCGATATAGTTCTGGGTCTTCACAATATATTGACGATAACTTAGTTAAGGGTGAAAATATTAGAATCTATAATTAGAAAAAAGTAATAGGGTCAAAAAATTGCTGGAGATTTTTTCCGACCTTTTTTGAAACTAAAAGTTGATTTTCGCACAAAAAAAAGAGGGGCATTACCCCCTCAGAATATTAACCTTAGTTATACTTCATCAACTATCAGCAAGTTTTGCAAAGTAAGACATAGGATCATCATCGTCATCAGAAGTGGTTGTTGTTTCAGTACCCTTTGATGCTTGGTAAGAATCTTCAAGCTTTCGCATGACATCTTCTTCACTGACTGCCTTTTGTTCTGCTGCTGCGTAGTTATCATACTCCGTTTCTTCCTGTTGTGCTGATGTACGAGTGGATTTAGTACCCAAAACATAATCAAGACGCTTCTTCAAGTCATCATATGACTTGAATTGATCAGAAGCAACGAAGGCAGTCAATGAATGCTGCTTCTTCCAGATTGCTTCAAGTGCGTCATCATCATCAAGAAGAGGTGATTGACGATCGAACTCTGACTTATCATAGTTCCAGTAACCATCTTTCTTCTGCAGTTTCAGTTTAAAGTTAGCACCACCCCAGAAATCAAATGGATTGATGGGTGTTTCATCTTCAAACTCAGGTTGCATTACATCCATAACCTTGTCAAAGATCTTCTTGCCGAACTTGTAGAGGAATACTCCGCCCTCGTTCTGAGGATTGGCAGGATCTTTTACGACATAGATGTTGGCGTAGAAAGACAACTTACGCTTTTGCTTACGGACAGTTTCCTTATCCTTATCGCTTCCGCTGTTCCAAAGTTCCCTATTCAATTCTCCGATAGGGTCCTTACCACCAATGGTGGTCAGCGAGTTCTCAATATACCAACCGCCAGGTCCTTGGAAGGCGTGAGAGAACAGTTTTACCCAAGGGAGATCTTCTCCGTCAGGGGCAGGAAGAAAACGGATAACGGCATATCCATTACCAGACTTATCCATTTCTGGTTTCCACAGACGGTCATCGCTACTGCCGCCAGTGTTATTCATCTTTTCTACTTCCTTTACCAGTTTATTGGTAAGAGAACCTAGAGAAGATTGCTTTTTGAGATCCGAAAAACTCATTTGATAAACTCCGTATTTGTTGTATTTGGTTTGTGTCCCGTAGCTTGGTTGAGGTTTGGGTAGCCTCTTGAACCATGAACTATAAGATAGTTTTAGTGGTTTGTCAAGCAGACTCATTAATAGTTTTTTTCATCTTTTCAATGATGTTCGTCATATTAGAAAAGACATAATTAAGATCCACATCAGGAGGGAATCCTAGTTGTTGAGCAGAAGATAAAATATTATCCTTCATTACTTTTGCTTCGGGATCATCAGAAAGAGTCATCCTAGCATATAGAATTTTTTGTTTGTTCAACAATTCTTCAAGCAGTTCAACATGTTCTAGTTTGTCATCATTATTCATCGTAGAAAAAGAGAAAACTTTTCCATAGATTCTATCTTGAAGTTCTGTGATTGCTTTCATCTCTTCTTGAACAAAGTTTGAACTAAAGAAACTCATAATCCTCCGCAAATAATTTGTTTCAACATTTTCTTATACTTGAACACGTCTATATGTATAAAGGAATTATACTTGGATATTCTCATAGAAAGAAACTTCCATACAGGATCCTTTAACTTTTTATCATAGTCATCTTTGAATCCAATAATCTTATTCAAGATAACAATTGACTCTAAAGACAGGTGTCCAGCAAGGTGCTCTTTGATGATCGAGGAGTGCTTAGTTCCCTCAATCACCAGCATAGCATCAAAATCCTGACCTGTAAACACGTCTTCAATTTCTGTTTTAAATGTATATGTTAGTGACTGCAGTCGCTTCTTCCAGTCGGTAAAGTTTTGCTCACCATTACGGACAATCTCTCCAATCCATAATGATTGAGGGTCATCACAAGATACAAAATTAGATACAAAGAACTGAACTACTTCCTCATCATTCTTCTGTCTACTTAGTTTCTCAAAGAAAAATCTATCACGTCGTTTATAAAAACTATCTAAAGATGCACGAGACTTACCACCATATCTATGGTAATCATAACTCTCTTTAGTGAAATGGTTTTTCAATCCAAGGTAGGATTTATAGCAGTCAAAGGGAGTCACTTTCGGGATCATCTACTTCTTCAAAGTCAATAATGTTTTCAAGTTTCACAATATGGTTCCCATCTATGAGATAGGTATGTGATTCATCAATCATTCCCAAGTATTTCAGTTCATCTTCAGGAATATTATTTTCCCTAATTGCTGCTAGCATTCGATGATGTCTGAGATCTTGGGATGATATCATAGTGGAAGTTTAGCGTGAGAAGTCTTCTTGAGCAAGTTAAGTTCAATTGCTTCACACTTCAGTTTTTCCTTCAGTGGCTTAGATATAAGTTTGGGAATAGATTCTACATCAAGATTGTTCTTCTCGCAAAAGAATACAATCGCATCAATATACTTCATACCTTTATTAGTATGAGCAATAGATTCAATCTCTTCAGCAAACCTTCTAGAGCAATAGAACTTTGTCTCTATTAGATTTTCGATTTCTTTGTTGTCAGGACTTACCATATTCCTGGAGTTTAAATTCAACAAACTCTCTAATATATTTGGAGAGAAGTTGGATGTACTTTTTCTTGTCATATTCTTCATAAATTGTGATCTCACCATTTTCACACGACATGATAATGACAAACTTCTTTACCATTATACCAGTCATCTCGTATAACATGCAAGCATATGCTGCACATTGTACAAAATGATGGTCAACCCATCCTCTAGGTTTGGGTTTCTTTGATGTTTTAAAGTCAATGACCGCAAGTTCACCGTCATATTCAGCAATACAATCTACACTGCCAGCAACACCTAGTTCATAACTAAACAAAGACTGTTCGATAGCATGAATGTTATCGATTTTATCAATCTCTCCTTTTGCTTGCTTAAAAAGAAACTCAGACAGTGGTTGTACTGTCGGAAGATTTTTATTGCGAAGATAGTATTCGGCAAGGGTATGCATATCAGTGCCCCTGCTAGTTGCTTGCTTGGTTATCTTATTTGCTTCATCATTACCAACTTTCTTTCTCCAGTTAATGAAGATTTCTCGATTGTAATGACTAATAATGGACGTGATTGATACTAACTTTTGTCCATCGGGGGTGTCATAATACCTAACTCCATCAACCATCTGTCTACTGAGAGATGGGTAATCAATTTCAACATGATTAAACATTACATACCTAGTTCAAGTTTAGCAATAATATACTCTTTGACGAGTCCACTTCTACAGATATCTTCTGCTTCAAACTCTACCATACTAAATGAAGGCATGTTCTTAAGAATACGAATGAAATCTACGATACCATTTTTCTCTGCTGTTTTAATCAAATCAGTTTGAGTTGCATCACCACAGAACATAATCTTACTATTCTCACCAACACGGGTGATCATAGAGTCTAGTTCATGGAAGTTTAGATTCTGGAACTCGTCAACAATAACAATAACATTATCAAGAGTAGTTCCACGAATAAAGGATGTACTCCAGAAACTGATTGTGCCTTGTGCCTTGAGGTTAGCATAAAGCATTTCAAACGCATTGTCATCAGGCATCTCAAACATATACTTTACCATATTCTTATATGGAATCTGGTAAAGAGAGGACTTATCTTCATGATCACCAGGAAGAAAACCAATCTCTCTGGTAGGCACAAGCGACCTGACGATGTAGATTTTATCGTAGGGTGTACTAGGGTTCAATACATCTAGGATAGCATTGTAGAGGGTAATAAAGGTCTTACCTGTTCCTGCACATCCATATGCTACAAGGTTCTGATCTTTCTTATACTCTTCAAAAAACTTTTCCTGATTCTCAGTAAGTGGTTCAATCTTTCTGGTGTAATCTAGATTGATTGGTTTCTTTCTTTTCATTGTACGATTGCTCGTACCAAATGGAACCGGGTTGTCTTTCTTTTTTCTGACAGGCATAACAATCAAATAGGTTTTACTATAGATCCAGGAGCTTTAGATGCTTTACGAAGAACATCATTCCATCCGGGATGTGATTTTTTCAGTTTATCATAAATTTCACCAACCTCTCCAACTCCAGGGAATGTGGAAGGATCAGAATAGTCACGAGACCAATTTGGATTGTCCTCTCTCCACTGATCCCAGTCATGAATGCTCATCTTCACTTCTTTTTGTTCACCAGTTTCGCTGTTAACAACAGGATATGACGGCATAGTCACCTCTTCAGTGTAGTATTTAGACCCATTCTAGAGCAGCACCAATGATTGGAAACTGCTCACAGAAGACTGTCTTACAACCTTCCGCAATAATCATATGTTCTTTCTGAGTACCATTAGAGGCTCTCAAATCAATATAATGCATCCAAGAACGAAGTGATCCACTCATGTAGAGTCTAGTCCCTACAGCAAGGGGAAGCACCATTCTAGCACACTCCTTTGCCACACCACGTTCTAGCATCTGTTGATACAATGCCATGGAAGAATCAAACAAAGTCTGCATCTGCAACTCAAGATTCTGTTGAACAAATGGATCAAGATCATCAGTAGAATTCTGACGATTCTTTATATCCTGACGACGCAGTTCAGGCAGTTCGATCTTATCACTTAGCAAAGATGAATCTGCATAGCGTTGTGAAAATTCTTGAAAAGTAAATGAGCGATGACGCAGCACTTGAGCTGCGATTGCTCTAGAAGTTTCAATTTCAAGCGTCATAAATGACTGTTCAAAGATACTCCAGTGCTTATGTTTAATACAGTACTTAAGTAATCCTTCAAAAGAATCATTACCTTGATTGGATGGGTTACTAACTCTGGCACAGTAAGCAATATGTTTTTCAGCATCAGGTGTTACTGATACAAGTTTTACATTATTCATCTTTCTTAATTTGTTTGCGTAATGAATTTAATCTGGATATCCATCATCATCATATGCTTCATCATAATCGAGGATAGGTGCTTGATATTTAGTATCATATTTGTAAGACTCAACATCAGAATAAACTTCAGACTCCAAAGCATCAACTAGAAGTCTCAAATTTCTGACGATAAGTTTAAGTTTATCCTTTTCCATAAAAAATGGGGACTAGTCGGGTAGTCCCCATAATAGCATCATTTATTGGACAATGCAAATATCAACTCTTAGATGCGAACTTACGTTCAATTCTAATACCACGATACATTAGATTGTGGTTTTGCTTTTGAGTTTGCTCTTCCAACACAGCGGCTTTGTATGCCTCTTTGTCGTACTGCTGTCCCCTATAAGTGATTGTAGTCATTGGTTTACTCCTGAAGTTGGGTGAAAGTTGAACCTTCTCTGCATAAGCAGGATCCGTTTTTCCCGTTCCTTCAGTCGTGTGCGTCCCAGATACACTCAGGTGTAGATTCCTTTACTACCTCTACCAACTCTACTTTGAAAACATTAGAGATATTCTCATTTGCTTCCATTCTCAGCATGATTGTATCAGCTTGTTGGCAGGTGAGTGATGTATAGAAAAATAGTTCTAGCATGGGATGAACGGCTCCGTTCCGCGACTTACTTGCGTCCCACCCTAGAGTGGGATGAACGACAGGTCTATTATAGACCTCATACATTATTTAGTCAAGGGGAGAGTTAAAATCCCTCTTCCTTTGCTTCTTCAATCATTTTAGAAACATAATTTTCTGTACCATTGATAGTCTTAATAGTAAACAGATTAGACTTCTGATATTTTTTAATCTTCTTATACTTTTTCATAAGAACACTAATCTCATCAGAAGACATATCAAAGTCTACATCAAATCCACTACTCATTTCTTTTTGCTCGATTTAGTTTGTGGTTGTGGTTGCTTAGGATCAGTCCAAAGTTTTGGACTTACAGTTCCAGCAGATTGTGTGATGTCCAACAGTCCTTTCTTATACTGATCATAGTAATGATCAAAGATAGATACTTTTTTTGAGCAGATTACAATATCATATTTGATTTCTTCTTTATCACTATACTTAACAAGAAAAGCATTGTTAGGTAGCAACTTATCTTCTGCTAAAGTTGGGTCGCAGTTAGTCTCATAAATCTTCAAGACCTACCTCCCCATTGGATGTCAGGGAATGCAGTTTCAACAGCACCTTTTGTAAGTTTGTACTTAGATTGAAGTCCTTTATCCTTTACAAGACAAAGCAAATCTGCTTCTGCAGGATGAAGACCTTCAAGAATCTGAATGAACATAGATTCTCTACGAGTCTTGGAGAGGTTTGGATTACCTCCTTGTACAAAGTGGTAGAGATTCCTATACTCTTTTCTCAAAGAGGTGTGGTCTGTACCGATAGGAACATCATTCTTCTCATATGGCACATCTCCTTCAGGTAGAAGAGAGACTACAGTATCATCAAAGTTCCAAATAAGAAGAGATTTGAGTGCAGCATTTGCAAACTCTTTCAATATTTCAACTTTTTTAGTTACCGTTCTCTGCTTACTAACATGATCAAGGATCTCATGCATGAAAGGATTAGGTGGAAGTGGTGACTTAGGCATAGTATTTCAAATCAGGTTAGGTTATTTATTCTTCCCCTTCAGAATAATCTTCAAGGGTGTTTTCAAATCTTACAGCAAGAATATCATCTGGTAAAATTTGACCGTGTTCATCGAACATTTCAGGATGGGTAGGTATGAAAGTTGAGTTTCTTTCGATCACATATTCTTTTAGTAGGTATCCGATTACTCCTCCTACTAAAAGAAAAATCACAGAAATTATAGTTGATAGCGTTAAAGTTACTGCTAACATTTTAATCCTCCCCTTTTAGAGATTCTTTTGTTTTAACATCTAAACTAAAGTCTAAAAATAAGTTAATCTCTTTCTTAAAAAAAGGAAAAACTCTTCCGAACTTTATCTCAAAAGTTTTGGGCGCGTTTGGTTTTCTCCTTTTGTTTCTAAGTAGTAACTCTACACCTCGATTGAGATTCAAAGGTGGGTCACTGTTAAGATTATTTATTGGTCTTTCGTTTTCGTCCTGGTCTTTTTTCTTGTTCATACTTCCATGCATCCTCAAGTATACCATAAAGATATTTTCTTATTTTTCGTGCCTCTGGTTTTCTTATATGCCCATATCCTTCACGAAGTTGTTGATGCATTCCATCAGCACCACCTTCAAGATATTCATCTAAGTCTAATATTAAGAGATTGATTTCCTTTGCAGTGGAACTTTCAATAAACTCAGTTGCGTCTCTCTTGGTAGCCTGAATACTTTTCAAGTACTGGTACATGTTTATCACATATTTTCCTTGAAAAGCATGATCAATTGCGTGTTCTACGATGTCATATAAGTCTACGTTATCCATCAGACCAGTTTATTTTCTTTCAGGTATTTAACAGTTTCTTGACATCCCCCAAGTTTTTGTCCATTTGATAACACCTGAGGAAAGGTAGAACCTGGTCCAAACTCAGCATAAAATTCGCCCTTCTTATAATCCCTATCAAGTTTATATTCGACAAAAGTAAGTTCAGCAAGTTGAAGGGCAGCAATTACTTTTGTACAGAAAGGACATCCATTTTTAGAGTAGACTGTGAACGAAGGTGAGGTCATAGTTTTGTTTACTTTGAGGTACTATTTACCTGTGTAGCATGGTGAGGTTTGTGCTCCCTTCCTAAAGGTTGGGAAGACTCAAAAGGATCCCGTGATTTGTTTTTAATCACAATGAAAGCATCTTTATTATACTTACGCTGACCAAGTGGGGATGACCACTTTTTGTTATAACCCTCGGGTTGATCAATACCAGAAACAACAGTTCCTCCAATCTCTACAACAATATCATCATTATTGTCCCACCCAAGAGTGTTCATTGTCTCTGCAATTTTAGAAGCAAGCATGTAAAATAGACTACTCCTTTAAGTTTAACAGCATTATTGTTAGTTGTAAAGGTCTCGTACTTCTCCAATAATCCAAGACCGCATACCAAATGGAGTATCAGCAATTAAGGTCTGAGTCATCTCTACTGCATCTGGTGGCACCACTAAACAGAATCCAATACCAAGATTGAATACATTACGCATCTCATCTTCAGTAATGTCCCCTGCCTTCTGAAGTTTATTGAAGATTTCTGGTCGTTCCCAAGCATCATAGTCAACGTCAACTGTAAGACCTGCTGAAAGGCATCGTGGGAGGTTCTCAGGCAGTCCTCCACCTGTGATGTGTGCCATGCCTAGGATAGGAACTTCATCCAACAGGTGCTGAATGAGACGAGCATAGATGGTGGTTGGTCTCAATAGTTCTGGCATCTCTTTATAGAAGATTTTATTTCTCCACAGCATATCATTAACAAGAGTGTATCCATTACTATGAAGACCACTACTCTCAATACCAATGACTACATCACCTGCTCTGATGTTACTGCCATCAACAACATCATTCTTCTCTACAATACCAGTACAGAAACCAGCAAGATCATAATCAGTTGCTCTGTAATGCTCTGCCGTTTCTCCGCCAAGGAGTTCCATATCAGACATCATACAACCAGTAGCAACTCCACGCACAATGTCACTGACATTATCATCAAGTGTTTTAGTAGAAACATAATCTAGAAAATATAATGGTTTAGCGCCAGAACATATAACGTCATTGACGCACATAGCAACGAGATCCTGACCAATAGTGGTGTAATCATCAGCAATCCTACAGATATTAATTTTAGTTCCGACACCATCAGCACCAGATACCAGCACAGGTTTCTCATATCCTGATGGGATCTCCATCATTCCATTGAACCCACCAATATTAGGTGCCAGTGCTTTGATATACTCTACAAAGGAACGACCCTTAATAATGTCAACACCAGAAGTTTTATAGTCCATCAGTCTTCCATCTCCGAAATTGTATTGTCAAGTGTGTCAAGAATACTATCAATAGGACCAATATTTTCAATATCACCAAGCAACTTGGCAATCTGTGTACAAACAATTGGACGCTCCTGTCTAGCAGCATATGCTAGTGCATTGCGTAGATGTGCAGATGCTTCGTTGAGTGATTGTTCAACTGAATTCGATAGTGCCATTAGTAAATTTCTCCTTTAGCGATTTGTTCGCGACGTTTTAGTTTCCATACTATGTAATCCATCGTTGGTATACACATAGGGTTCCAACCAACAAAGGTTGTTGACTCTTCACTGGGTATCTTCCAACACTCAGCATCATCATTGTCAAGGTCTAGTGATTTACGATATGCATCATCACCATACATAACAACTGCTCGTTCTGCTTCATTCAAACTCTTGAAGCAATCAAAACAATTCTTTCTAATCTCATCAGGGATGTGATGTTTCATTGGATTGCAAACGCAGCTTGTGAATAGTAATAATTAAACACAGCATATCCTTTACACTTTACAAGTGACATATTATCAATGCGTTCTTCAAGAGTATGATGTGATGG
>Ga0209535_1000161_pt1 | contig 43638 bp, 28 predicted proteins | sample LinPmetageLP28_FD_184041 | JGI IMG/M metagenome (GOLD analysis project Ga0209535, IMG submission 184041) | Marine viral communities from the Pacific Ocean - LP-28 (SPAdes) (version 2) | ecosystem: Environmental > Aquatic > Marine > Oceanic | place: Pacific Ocean | collected 2009-08-22 | reverse complement strand
TTTATCAAGCATTCAGTATATTAACATTTTTGTCATGTATCTGTCTATCATGATCCTGCCAATTACTAAAAATATCTTCGCCGTGGTTGATTAGTTCCTGCTGTTCGCTTAATTCGAAGTAGTCTGTAAACTCTGTGCCGTTGATTATTATTCTTCTGTTCTCGTTACCGAACACGTATACTATAACCTCATCATCACCCAGTGATTTACCTATTCTGCTGTCTTTAACTCTTGTCCATGCCCCGTCTTCCTTGACCATGTGTGTTCCAGATACCTGTATTCCGTTGTAGTCATACAAGTTGTCTATCAAGAACTTACCTGTTGCGAAAACTTTGCCACCAACTGCTACTGCGTCGCCTATGTCCACTTGCTCGACCGGTTTCAACGAACCATCATGCATCGTTATCATCGTGCCTGCTATGAAACAACCGCCTCCAGTACCCTCTCCGCCTGAACTTGCCCCTCCTTCACTGTCACCAAATCCTGCCGCTGTTGAGAGAAAAATTATTCCTGAGTTGAAAATTGCCTTCCATGCCCCGCCTATTTTCACATAACCTGCTGTGATTTTTTTCCATGCTGTAGCGTCATTGCCTAATTTGAAGAATGCTCGATCTATAGCCTTCCATGCTCCGCCTACTTTTAATTTTGCTTGCACACCTATGTTGAATTTGATAACCGCTCTTCCGTCTTGGCCTGACGAGCTCGGATTGCCTCCAGATGCCACTCCTGTTATATAATCTGCGTCACTTGTGCCTCCTGTCGTGACACCTGAGCCATTTTCCTCTGATCCTCCTGAGGGTACCAAATTTGACCCAGACCTTCCGCCTGTTCCGCCATTGTCACCTGCTCCGCCATCTCCTGATTTACCTCCGTCGGCACCTCCACCGCCGGCTCCGCCACCAGCACCATCTCCGGTGTGGTCCTTGCCGTTCTCTCCCCGTGTGCCTGGAGTGTTGGTTGTTGCTGAATTTGTGTTTATCCCGGGTGTTCCGTTTGAGTGCTGTCCCGCTCCTGCTCCTCCACCGCCGCCTCCGGCAATTGCAATCGCTACGCTATCGATTAATACGACAGTGGCTCCTCCGCCACCTCCGCCCGAACCTGAGTATGGGTTGGGTCCAGCGTTACCGCCTCTGCCACCTGAAAATCCTGTCTTGCTCTTTCCGTTTGTACCACCTGGTGCACCTCCTCCTGATGATCCGCCTGCTCCACCACCGCCCACTGCCACTTCTAGTGTTGTGTCTATCTGCGCCGCTGATATTGTGTAACTTGTTTTCTTTACATGGTGTCCGGCCGCACCTGGGCCACCTGGGCCACCAGAGTCTGAACCACCTCCACCGCCGGCTCCTGCCCAAAGGATTACATCAATAGATGTAGTGCCTGCTGGAATATTTGCCTGTTGTAGTGTACCTGTGTATCCGAATGTCTTGACGACTACTGACATGGGATTACGCCTCCCTTACGAACCAGAGATCCCCGTTTGAACCTTGTCCAGATGTTGGTGCTGAAGTCTCAACGTACCTGTTACCTGCTATGCTGTTGCTACCGTCATCACTTATGACCGAACCGCCCCATAGGTTCAGTGACTTTTGCACCTGTCCTATGCTTGGCACAGTCCTTGTAGATCCCGACGTTGACGATGTGATGTCAGATCCAACTGCGGCCAATGTCACCGAATCCAGCGTCAGTCCACCTGCCGATGATGCCTTAAGCACTTTGCTGTGGTTTGCACCACCATCGTCTGTTGCATCTGCTATCGTGATTACCTGGTTAAATGCACCTGTCTTGCCAGCCGCCCAGTATTGTGCTGATGTGTCCCAGAAAATCCTTGCCTCGACGCTAGATGCCTGTTCGACGATGAGTCCACCGTCCACATCTGATGCCTGGCCTGAGTTTACTTCTATGAATGTGTCGGTGTACGTTGAAACGTCAACACTTGACTTGTCATATGACCCTGATATTGTTAAGTTACCTGTTATTGCGACATCACCTGTGATTGCTGTTGCACCTGACATGGTTATTGCGCCAGTTGAACCTGTGAATGCCAGTGGTGTCTTGGTTACTCCACCATCATTGATAGTGAAACTTAAATTCTTGTCCTGGGCAGTCTGTGCCACTGTCACATTGTTGCTCGACACCGATACCGTCAGTTCCTGTGCGTCACCAACAATTAGACCTGTGTCGTTGTCAATGGTCAGAGCACCTGTCGTGGTGTCCGCCGCGTTTGACCTTAGGAAGTTGGCACCACCCTGTAGTGTCTCACCTGGTGATGATGCATTGGTAGTGTCTGATGTGTTTAATGTTGCCGCCTGTGTGCTTGAACCTTCGAACACTGCTCCCAATGTTGAGTTCAGCGTGATTCCTGCTTTGATATTAGCGAATCCTGTTTGTGTCACACTAGGTGTAAAGGTCGCAAGTGATAGGATTGCTACCCTTGTGTTGCCTGCATACATGGAAGATACAACCTTGTTACCACCTGAGCTTCCTAGTATCTCTATCTTCCAGCCCGAAAGTTGCATTCCTTTAGTGTAAACTGGACCAACCAATAGAAACGCAGAGCCTGTGTGAACATATAGTTGATCATTTGTTGAATCATGCCATAGGTCACCCGCTGATGGGTTTGCTGGTGCACTTGCACTTGTTTTTGCACCTCCTGTTGGTTTGAAGCTCGTGCCATCGTAAATTTTTAATCGATTGGTTGCTGTGTCAAACCATAACTCACCTTTGAGTGGTGATGGTGGTGCCGATGTTGATGCAGAATTCTCTAATAACTTAACCAGGTTCTCGTTGAGTCCTTCGCCGAACCCTGAAAAACTTTTTCCAAACAACTGCAACGTAGTGGTGTTATCGGACGTTCCATCCGTGATTGTGGTGATTGCTGTTCCGTCTGTTTTGTTAATTGTGTACGCCATTTTATATATTTACCTTTAACTGACTGCCGCACTAAACGGTGTTGCTGGGTTGGCTCCTGCCGCCACCCGCATAAGTCCTTTGACCACCCATTTGTCTGCCGCAATATCTATTAATGTAAGTGTATCTCCTACCAATCCACCCTGTGTTCCACCATTCAAAGTGATGGTGTCTGATGCCGCCACTGTTGGGAACGACGATGCCGCAGTGCCATCCTCGTCTAGGTATTGTATTTGTCCGGTGATTGTGTTGTTGGCATCTGGACAAGCAATTTTGTATGTGTTAGAAGCCATAGTAACGCTTACTATAAATTCATAAACATTTCCTGATCCAGTTGCATCTGGTAGTGTAAGCACGACGTCTGCGTTTCCGCCAACCTCGCCAAGTAATAAGATTCTACCGGCATGTTCTGCCGCTGTGATGGCATCCGTTGCTACGAATGTGTGTATGGCTTGAGCAAATGACCCCGAAAGTGTTACATTTGAATTGATTTTGACATCACCTGTTCCTGAGGCTGTCAACACGAGACTGTCGTTGGACCTACTTGCCGTGATCTCATTGTCGTTGATTGTTACACCCTGACTTTTAATTTCTGTGGCGTCTAATGTGTCAACAAAAGCAGTTGCGTATCTGTTGGCATCTGTGCCCACGTTGTAAGTGGAGTCAGCAGTTGGCAACAAAGCTCGTGAGTTGAGTGTGCCTGTCAGCGTTCCTCCAGTCAATAGTAAGTTAAGACTTGCTCCACCTGTCACTGTACCTGCAACATTTCCTGTGACATTTCCTGTTACGTTTCCTGTGACATTTCCTGTGATAGGTCCTGTGAATGCTGTTGCGTTTACTGTGCCTGTCACATCTAATTTCGTTGTTGGAGTCGTGGTACCTATCCCAATCCTCGCCGCCGATCCGTCCATTGTCATTAATGTTGTGGTAGTACCGCCATCGTTGACTTTGAAGGTGATGTCTTGATTTGATGTAATGTTCTGTATGATGACGCCTGTACTGTCCACCGCTAAATTCAAATCACTGTCGATACCAACCGACAGCCCTGAATCATTGATGACTCCCAGAGTACCACTAGTAGTGTCATTGGTGTTAGATCTCAGATAGTTGGCCGCCGCAACGTTGCCTAACTTGTCTGCGTCAGTGGCCGTCCCTGCGAACTTCAGATCAGATATAGCAGTTGAAAGTGTTAAACCTTTTGTTATACTTGCAAATCCTGATATTGCCGCTTTTGGTGTAAACGTGTCTTCTGATATGATGGCAATACGGTTTCCGTCATTGAATAAATTAGTAATGTTTTGGTCCGCGTCGGTGTTATCTTTTATAGTTGTAAAGGTGAAGCCATTTGTGTTAGCACCCGAAGAAGTTGTTGGCCCTATTAGTACGTTAGCAGTTCCGTTGTAGAAAAAAAGTTGTGATGTGTCTGAGTCTATCCAAATGTCACCTGTGACTAGATTGGATGGAGCCGTTGCTTGATATGGCACTGTGGCGCCGGCCGGGACGAAGTTGGAGCCAGTGTAAACTTTCAGTTGTGATGCACCACTGTCATACCAGAGCTGTCCCTGTATGGGTTTTGTGGGTGCTGTGCTGTTTGAAAAATTTTCCAGTATGTGTAGGAAGTTCTCCGCTATGGATTCTCCATACCCTGCATATCCTTTACCTATGAAACTGAGATCAGTCTGAGTGTTTACCACACCATCCTGCACCGTGTACGAACCACTACTTGTTTTGTTTACAGTGTATGCCATTAGTATCCTGTGTTACCACCTGACGTAGTTCCACTGACTGTGTTTGATGTTGACAGTGCAGTTGAGCTAGTCTCGGTGAATGTTGTCAATGATTGTATTCTCAATGTGTAATCTATCTGTATAAGTCTGTTCAATGATTTCTGTACAGGGTGGAATATCACGTGTGTCAATAATTTGTTTGTGGATCCGTTCTCTGTTCCTTCAAAACTCTTGAGTCCTAGTTCATCGAACACATAGTCACCGTTGAAATCTGTTGTGTTGTCGAATGCCGCCTGTCCTGTTGGCTCACCGTAGTCCAAAGTACAAGTGACAACGATGTCTGTGTACTTGTTACCCGCTGTGTGTCTCACCTCCATCTTGTTTCTTGTGATGTCTTTGTTGGTGGCAGAATTATCATCTATCACTTTGTAATAGGTTTGATTGTATAATGATGCATTTGTACCGGTTGAATTTGGAGTAAGGTACGTTATGATACCTGTTGGGTCAACACTTGTGCCACCGTTGCCTAACGCTATTTCATGTATGAAACCTGTGGATTTATTCGCCAATGAGCTGGCCAATGACTGAGACATGTTTTCATAGTGTATCGCGTTTCTCTTGTCTACGATGACCTCACCAGTCTCTGGATCTGAAATCTTTATGTGCCCCGTCATCATAACACCCGTGTTATCCTGAGGCTTCTTATTGTCTTCTTTTGCTTCTGTTGGTTTGTTGTCCTGTGTCATATAGTATATTTATTCAAGTGCATTTGTTGGTTATTTTATAGTTTCCTCAGTATGTTTATCACCCATAGTAGGTCCGTGCCAATCTGCCCCTACATGTGTTGGTTTTACGCCATTAAGCCAATGTTGAATTGAAATAAAAGCACCACCATTTTTGGATGCTATTGCTCCATGAAAATCATTAGGTTTTACTCTTATAGTTTTATATTGATGTTTAGGCATTCCTTGATGTTCTTCCATAGCCATATCATTATCTATTACAGTTTGGTCAGAATGATTAAAGTTCATTCCATATAAAAATAGTTCATAACTATCCACGTTAGGGTGTCTATGTCTAGGAATATAACAGTCAGGCACACAAATGAATAATTGTATTTGAAATTGACCTTTTCTGTATAAGACAAGTCCAGTTATATCCTCAACAAACATCAAAGGTTCATTGAAAGGCACTTGAATTTTATTAAACTTATCAGAGTTGACGTATTGATCTTTAAACTCTGTCAACACATCTTTATTTTGATTTAAGGTTTCCTGTGTCATCTAGTGTACTTATTCAGGTGCGTTTGTTGGTTCATCCGCTATGAATTTGGCCTGTTGTGTGAGAGTAGCCTGTAATCCTTTACCATCCGCTGGATTACCATCTAGTGCCGTGTACCATACCTGTCCTTTCTTGTGTAATACCTTTATCTGTGTTCCCGAAGCGGGTGCGGTGCTTAATGTAACCGCAGTAGTGCTTCCGTCAACAGAATAGTTTATGGTTGATCCATCCTCGCTAGTGAGCAACAATCGTTGGCCACCAATGAATATGTCTAACTCGCTAGCGGAGGATAATGCTTGTGATAGTGCAAACGTCAGTGTACTTCCGTCGCCTGTGAAGGTGTTGGTGTGTACTGTGTCTGCGTAAGGGATGGTTTGAGTACCAGACGCATCTACCACTTCCGTGCCTGATCCATGCTCCTTAATTCCTGTTCCAAGTGTTCCACGTCTTAGTTGTCCCAACGTGTTACCTGATAATGTGAAGTATTCTATTCTCTCTTTGTCTATGAACACAACTCCCGGAACGTTGGCAGATGCGTTTGGTGTTGGTAAAACACTTGCATCCTCGACTGTTATGGTCTGCGTCCCTTCTGTCATGTCTATTGATAGTTTTGTTGTTGCAGTTTTAGAGATACGTTTGTAGAACGTCCTGTTCATCATGTCTTTGAATATCCTGAATCCTGTGGCGCTGACCGCTGAATCAACTGCGAAGTACATAACGTCAAGCCTGTCTGATGATGTTATTGTTCTTCCTCTCACTGTGATGGTGTTTTGGTTGACTATTCCTCGATCACTTATAGTGTAATCACTGCCCTGTAAGAGTTGCACACCGTTCAGCCACACATAAGTGTAACCTGCATTCAAAGTGTCAAATCTCAATTTGAAAACACCTGATGATCTTCCTTCAAGGACTTCTCTCCTCTGTTTCATACCAAGAGCGTTGTTGAATGTTGTAACAGACAGAACGTCATTGGTGTTAAGACTGTACGGTGATGTAATTGCACTCGGCACTAGCACTAGGTCTGCGTCAGTTCCACCGTCAAGGAAGTACTGATTATCCACCAATGTGGAAATACAAACCACATCTGTTGCTGTGGGGACAGATGCAGTTTTAAATTCTACGTTTTGATTTCCTATGTCCACTGTGTAGTCTGTGTTGAGATTTTTCTGGACACCATTCACGAACACTTCCACTTGTGACGCTGATGAAATGGTTTTGGCAGGATCAACTGTTGAATCATCTTCCAATCCTGAAACCACACCATATGTGTAAGTGCTTCCGTCTCCTACATAGTATGTGTTATCTGGTCCTCGCAACACCCTGCCATTCAATTCAACAATGGTCAGTCCAGAGAATGGACCTATCGCACCAGGTGGGAAAGTTAAATCATACCTGTTCGTTGAACCATCATATGTTATTGCTTCATTCCTGACACTTGCAAAACTTCTAGTGCTCGTCGTTGATTTGTTGAATCCCGCAATCTGGATAAATGTGCCTGAAGACGGTGCAGTGTTGAATGTCACCGTTATCGTGTTTGCAGAAGTGGATGTTGTGAATGCAGTTGTAGGCACGCCATCCACTGTCACGTAAATGTCGGATGTGGATGAATCTAGATTGAATTCTCCTCGGGTTGATGTCAGGTAAGCGGTTGTGGAACCATCCCCTGTGAATGTATTCAACACTCTGTAGTTCTCCCCAGATATCGCAAAAACTTTGGTAGATATTTCGGTGTAGTTAGCGGGTGCAGTATCAAATGTAATTGTTTTATTTCCAACATCGATCGTGTAATCTGACACTGTTGAATCTAATGCACTGCCTTTCTGTACAACACCATCAACTGCCACAGTCACTGATCCCAGTGTGCCTGGGAAGTCACCAATGCTGAACACTGTTGTGACACCATCACCTCTGTAATTCCTGTCTGATATGAAAGGCACACCAGACTCCGGTGAAGTGTAAACTTTGATGTCTACCGTGTCGAATATCTGTCCTGGAACAGTTTCCTCGGGTGCGTAACTTGTGTCAGGAGAAACGAAATCGTCTCCCTCTAATATGATATCACTTGGTGCTTTTCCCAAGGCTGAAGTAAACAGGCCTCCTTTGACTATGGAATCTAATGTCCTGTCATCAACTGGTGTCAGTACTCCGTCGTCATCAAAAGGTATAAATTCAACCAATGCATTCTGTTCTGCAGTCTCACTTATAGTAAATGACACAGTTGAGCCATCACCTCTGATCACGTCTGGCAGTTTTTTCCTTGTGCTGTCGTCCTGTGTAACATACACCTGAAACACCTCACTACTTGCAGGTGCAGTCGCAAATGTGTATGCCGCCGTAGAGCCATCTGCTCTGAAAGCCTTAACTCTTGAATCTCCGTAGTTGTCCCATGGGAAATTATACCAACCCTCGTTGTCCCAACCGGCTTCTTGCGAGAACAGTAGACCTGTCACCATAGTACCACCGTAGTCAACCCCGGTCATGACTTGATCTAGTTCATTGCCTGGCATTCCAGATCCTGGAGTGTAGAAACCTTTTGTCCTGTCGGCCGCTGTGAGACCTGTCTCGTTGCCGTACACCTTGTACACGCTTCCTATGTTGTCATCAAAGTCTGTGCTTGCCGTAAATGCGTTTGTGACTTTGTACAGTTGATTGTTGTATCTCAATAAGTCGTTGTAAGCGTATGCCGTGGATGCTGTCCAATCCACCACCCTGGATATGCTTGACACCCTGTCAAATTTAATTGTTGTGTCAAAGTCCCTGACAAGATCATTGTTCAAGTTTGCGTAGGCCTTGGCCGGGTCCGTTACTGTTGTACCGTCTGTCTTTCCACCAGATAGAACAATGGTCGGTGTTGTGGTGTAATTTGCGCCAATACCTGTCACTGTGATTTTAGTGACTGCCCCACTTTGTATCGTTGCTGTTGCAGTGGCCCCCGTGGTTGTTGGCGTCACATACATCTTGAACACAGTGGACTTAACATCTGTTGATTCGATTGTTGAAGCAGTTGGTCCGTAGAATGTGCCTGGCAATCCATCGAACGTGTACTTTTTGGTAGTACCCGAACCCGAATTCTGTGTGTCATGGATCTCTGCCTGTTTTTCACTGGTGAACAACGGATAGTAGTATCCGAACTGTCCACTGGTTGCACCGCTTGAACTAGTCGCCTGTACTTGGAATGGTCCCGTTGATCCCACTGTGCCGCCCAGTATGGTCACAGTTGGTGCAACTTGATAACCTGATCCACCTGACGTCACTGTGATAGACTGCACATACTTCTTATGATAGTCGTACCACATCTGGTGTGGGTATTCTGTCAACTTGTCTGAGTCTCCCTCGACGTCTATGCCTCTTATCTTGCCTGTTATTACATCATAGAAAGGTGGGTTGTCGAAATCGGTGTATACGCCGTCCTGTGTCTCAGTCTTGTCGTAACTGAGTTTGTACTCTCGTAATTTTGTGTGGAACGGTTTGACCTCATTGATGTAACTCTCTATCCAGGAATCTGTCCCAGTGGTGTATGCCTTTCTTTGGTCCAATTGTCTCACACTGTTCTTCGCGTTGATGAATGATGTCTTGAACATCCAGTCCACGTATGTCTGCTCGGAAAGTACTTTTCTCAATCCTGTGAAGAACAGAGTGTTGTATTCTACTGCTAGATCATTAATAAACAAGTCATCTCTCAATGCAGTCAATATCCTCCTGGACTCTTCATTTGGTTCTTGGTCAAAGAAGTTTTCATCAAATATGTCCTGTCCTGCGAATCCGAATGCGTCCTGTGAGTAGTCATAGAGGCGGGTGCTCAATCTAATCGTGCCGTTCTCTGTGCCGACGTTTTTGAAGCCTTCTGCTGTCTGCATGAAGAGTTTCCATCCGCCAGTGTCTGCGTTTGTCACTTTGACGTGTTTGCCTATCGCTAGATCTAAAGTGTCTAATTCGTATTGGAACTTGACCTGTTTGTCAATTGGCGTGTTTTCACTATGGACCATTTCGTGTATTGCTGGGTCAGTGCCATACCAGTCGGTGTAACTCCAGTAGTTTGCGGTATTGTATTTTTGTAGTTTAGTCCTAGACCATTCTGTGCCGTCCCAGTTGTATATTGCCCAGTAGTTGTTTGCAGTCTCGTCGGCTTTGACCAAATAATTCACTGTGCCTGATAAGTCTACTGTGTTTACGTATGTCAGCTCAGAGTATGTGTCAACAGAAGCGTCCCATTCAAGACTCTGTGCTGTTGGTTCTGGATCTGCAGAATCCAAATTGGTCAGATTTATTTGACCTACCAATTGATTTTTCTTCAACACCGTGTTGGCGTAGTCTATGATTTCTTTGAATGCCTCGTTCCTGTTGATGTACCAACTCTGCCTTGGCCTTGAGTTGTTACCATACCTCTCATTGGCAGGGAGATCCGGATCTGGCACAAGATCCCCTGTTAAATTTTTACCTATCAAAGAGTCCCACCAACGTGTCTCTATCTGTGATCCTGGTCTGAAGTCCTTGTCACCTTCTCTGACCAACTTCCAGACGCTGTGTGCGTCTCCATCGAACGAATTCGACCTGTAATCCATGTTCAGGACTATTGAGTCTCCCGCTAAGCCTTTGATCTTGTTGAGTATAAACTTGTTTGTATCTGTTACAGAATAGTATCCGATGTCGAATCCACCCGGATTTGTAATTAGGTTGGCAACATATGCCACGGTGTTTTTCCTTTCAACTACGCTGTTCGCAGGTATGTTGGTCTTGCCCTTGACCCAGTAGTAATAATAATTTACAAGGCTATCCAGGTTTGAATCATACTTCTGTGTAACCGTGTACTGTGAATCATCTCCGTAAAGCGCCGTGCCTGACAACACCTGTGTGGCCAGTTCACTCCTTAGGTTCCATTCGCTAGGTAAAATCCTTGATTCTACCCACTCGTAGATGTCTATGCTAGAACCTGGGAAAGTCTTTCCCCAGTGGTTAAATTTGTATTCCTGTGTGTCTTGCTCGTACCACAACCATTTGACTGTTGAAAGATCCCACCACACCTCGCCCACATGATTCTCAGCCCATGGTGTGCTTGTGTTTGCATTATCGCCCACGTTGTAGGTAGCAGGATCCCATGCGGTTTTGATGTTGATCTCTCGGTCTGCCACACCAAGTATTCTGCCCTTGACAGGATCATAAAGATCGTAATAACCTCTTATCTGTTTGCTCCCTACGTCAAAATCAAAAACTTTTCCCAATTTTTCTGTGTCGATGAACGGTGTCTCTGTCACAATGTTGTTCCAAGCGTACTTGCCGATCTCTGTGAGATCGTAGCATGAAACGGTACCATCATTCACTATCTTTGTGCTTCCGTCACCGCCAGTGTTGCCGTCGTCCTTCGGTGCACCAACGAAAACCGAATTGTCAATGATGCAGACGCCCCGGCCGAAGTCATCACTCTCTGACATGTTCTCAGACGTCAGTCTGTCATCAATTATGTATTTGGTGTTGTACATCGTGGCCGTGAATGCCCCTCCCGATTGAGTGTTTGGATCCACTATGTTGGTATCCTGCAGGTCGAATGTTGTCTCTCCTGAATCGAATTTCATTTCTCTTGAACTTGCAAAATTTTCCGCTCCTATCACAAGCCGCGTTCCGTCGTCGTTGATGTCTAAACTTGTACCGAACTTCATGTTCGCATGCGAACTTGGTGCACTAATTGTTTGCTGTAAAGTGTAGGTATTTGTAGAGCCGTCTGCATTCCATTTGTAATAGTAGATGGCGCCCGAATCAGGATTTGCTGTTCCGTCAAGTCCTGGTGCACCGATCACCAGCGTGGTTCCGTCCTTGCTCATTGTCATGGAATCACCAAAAGCGGTATTCAGTGATGAACCGTCACTGGCCACTCCTGTTAAGGTCTGTGCCAGTGCAAAGGAATTAAGTGTACTGCCGTCATTGGTCTGTGAGGTCTTTATGAATATCTCCACTTTGCCTGCGTTGCCAGGTGCCAGTGAGCTCACTGCCAGTATGTCACCGTTATCGTTTGCTTCAACTCTGTGTCCGAACCTTTGTCCTCTGCCACCATCTGGTGCCTCTATCGCTGTTTCAGACGTCCATGTGTCATACGTGGATCCGTCGGCACCGACTCCCCAAGTGTACATGTACACTCTACCTGTATCCGTGGCATGTCCCGGCGCAGAAACGAACAGGTACTTGTCCGGTGTTGCCCTCGTTGATGCAACGCCAGGTTCAGAAATTTTATGTGCCCAACCAAAGTTTAGGTCCACGTTCGAACTTGAACCATCGGTAGGTGCTGAAATTGTGTTAGACAAACTGTATTGGAATGAAACAGGATTCCACAAGTAGATCTTTAGCAGTCCAGAATCAATGAATCTGGTGCTACCGTCGGGGCCGATCGCATTGGCAAATGGCGCACCTGCCACAACATAATTATCGTCTGTGCTCATGGACAGTGATTCACCTAGCCTGCTGGTGTTGTCGTTGTTGTCCGTCATGGTCACTGTGGCTTGTGCATTGAAATCATTCCCAGGTGTGGACTCTGATCTGAATAAGAAGTGTATCTCACCTTGTCCCTTGCCTGGTGCGGATGCTATCACAGTCCTACCGTCATTACGTGCCACGATCCTGTGTCCAAACTCTTGTTCCGCGGTGAAATTGTCTGGTGACAGTGTTAGTTTTGTGGAATAAGGATCTTGCTTCTCGTACACACTCCATGATCCCGAACCGTTGTTGTCCGCATACACCTTGTCTCCCGGTTGTTCGATTGATTCATTTTTGTCTACGTAATCATCATAGTTCAACGAATCATTTACATTGTCCATTGACGGCAATCTCACAGACACGAACCTGTATATGTTGCCATAACTGTCCGCGGTGGATCCGTCCTCCAGTTCTGGAATAAATGCCACGTTGCCTATGAAGTCAATTATCACCGTTTTGTGATCTGGGGTTGATGCAACCTGGTAGACACCATTCAGCGATTCTTCTTCACTGTTTGATATGCCAAAGTAATCGGCCTCGGCTGTCGTGGCGCCTGCAGATAGCAAATGTGATCCCGTAAACGTTATCTCTACCTGTGTCGCATTGTTGATCAGGTTCAATGTTGCTATCTTGACCCCTGCGTTCGATATCCTGAACACGTCCCAATCGAAATTACTCTTGTTCGCTATCCATACAAGGTCATTGGGAGTGATCTGGTTCATATCGAGGTTGTTCAGGTCCGCTATTTTAAAAGCAGTGTGTTGCACCTGTGTCAGTTGCGGATATCCCGCTGTCTTGAAAATCTGCACTGTGTCACTAGTGACTCCTTGTTGGCTGTAGTCGTGTCTTTTAAACGTGCTTGAAGCGTCATACTCCACAGGCTTGTAATAAAAATCAGACTTGACTACACCATATGATCGTTGATACTCTTTGGAATCAGACGTAAGGTCTAATAATTCAATGCTCTGTGGATCAGCATTGATCTCACTGTCTTTCAATGTTATTTGTACATTTTCAATTGAATCTGTGTTACCAAATCTACCAGTCCTTATCATCCATTCTGGATACAGGTCCAGCGAAATGTCCTCTCCCTCGTACTTGGCTTTAAGTATTTTGTCTATAGCGTTCTGAGTGCCCTTCTCCCTGATATATCCTTGATAGAATTTGTACTGTGACACATCATTGACAAATAGGTTTTCCAAGTAATCTCTACTCTGGTATCCAGTGAGCCTCTGGGCTAACTTCTGTTGTGATTCGTCAAAATTGTTTGTCTCAAGATTGTAAAAGTCATTGAACTGTGAGATCTTGTAGTCGAAGTTTGGTATCAGTTGTGGTGCCGGCTTGTTGCCTTTCAGTGTCCAGTTGGCCGTATCAAACTTCGATCCCGAATTGTGATTAGTTTTTGCCACATAGAACTTGCCTTGGTATTCAATGCTGTTGCCTATCATGTAGTCTGTGTTTGCTGTCCAGTATGTCACTTGGGCGGCATCAAAAACGAATCCAGGTGCGTAGTAGTCGCCAGTCCATCCGGCAGTCTTCCACCCAACTACTTTCAGCCTCTGTTGCCTGAATCCTGTGAATGGATCATATATTTTGTCTGCGAATGCTGTGCTGTTGTCAAACAACAAGATGTGTTCCTTCTGCACAGTGTTGAGTGCGATATTGTAAAGTCCTACTGTGTCAGACTTCACGGAGAGTTCAAACGTTTTTCCCATACGCTTGGTGGAGATGTCACTTACATCTATCTTACGACCTCCGGCATCCAACAACGAGTAGTCGCCTGCGAGATTACGCAGTTTGCCTACTATGCTGTTGTTTGTGTCCAACTCGAAACCGTCTGCGGCGGGTGACACTGTTATGGCACTACCTGGTTGCCACTCCTGTGTCGTCCAGAATAAAAATTCTCTTACTGCATTTCGCCAATTCAGCGTTTCTTTCAATTCGTTTGAAAACTTGTCAAATCTGAATCCTTGTTTGTTCAAGTAGTGTCCATATCCTCCCAGGAAGTCTGCTACGTCTTGTATAGTGTCCAACACATGACCATAAGGTATAGTCTGTGTCAGCTCTTGATATACTGAATACTCTTTGATGACAATCGATCCTTCCACAGATACTGGGGTTACAGTTGTTGTCTTTACTGGGTAGTTGAAGTTGAAATAAGGTTTCACTGTGCTGTACCCTAACACCTTGTATCCTCCTAACACTGTCGATCCATCCTGGCTGATGTCTGTGTTCTTTTCTATAAGCACACCCGAATATTGGAAACTTTCAACAGGATTAGAGGTCCTGAACATGATCTTGTAATTCTCGTCTGGAATGAATTTAGAGCCCGATGTTGAGCCAGGTGACACACTGTCTGTCAATACCTTGATATTATCTTTGTCTGTGAATCCTCCAAGTTTGTAGGCCAGTTGCACAGCAAGATTCTTTTTCTTGTTGTAGTAAAATGTCTCGAGATCAAGATTCCTTGCAACTAGATGATTGACTATTAACGGTTGATATCCTGCTGTCTGATACCTCGTGACTACCCCTGTTGCATTGTTAGTCTCTGTTTCTAGATGGTATTTGGCTGTTGCCAACGAGGTCCTGACGCCTGTGTCTTTATCTATTTGATTTCCCGCTGTATTCGTTATTAATCTTGAAGGGTCAAAAAATACTGAGAAAAATTTTGCTGGCCTAGTAAGGGCGAGAGTCTTAATCACTGTGAAAGGATAAGAACTAGATCTTCGCCATGCCGTTTCCGCTGGACCTTGATCTCCAAACTTCCATGCGTTCCGTCTTCCGGGAATGTCGTAATTGCTAACCACTTGCGCCGCCAAAGGATCTAGCAAGTTTCCAGAAGCGTCAACCGGTAGGTGATCTCTGATAGATGGCTTGCCGTATCGCCCTGGTTCTGTTGCTATCGCATTCCATAGGACATCATTTCCCGACGTGTATGGTGCTTTACCGTAGGTGGATTCCCAATCTGTGGGTTTCTCCGAATGGCCAAACATCTCCCATGGCCTCACATGTGGTGCGTCTGTGTCATAGAAATATTTGTATATGCCTCTCCAGTGTCCTGGTAGGTTCTCATCAATCAGCCTGCCTTTAGATCTTGCATAGTTGTAGGTGAATGGTGATCCTTCTGAGAAAATGGTGTTGTTAATGTATTGAACGCTGTTACGTCCCGCCCACTGATAGAAGTCTGGTCCCATCACGTGGTCTATCTCATGCAGGCTGTATTCAGTTGAAGTAAAAGCACTAGGTAAAACATCATGTATGTCCAGCAACGTTGAATCATACGTAACTTTGATGTTGTTGTAGATCCTTTTTTCCAGTTCTAATATTAATTCGTCTCTTTCGTCACCATACCCTTTGATAATAGATCCGTCATGCTTCCTGATGACCGCCGTGTCAGTCAAATAAGTTGTGTCTGTAAATGTTTCAGGCGTGAATTTTGGATACATTCCAAGTTTTGTTGGAGATGGTGGTAGGTAACTGCCTGTCGTGTCTGCGTAGTCCTTTATCACAATCTTGTCACCTTCTGACAATGTCTTGCTGACAGTGATACTGTCGTCTTTTGTGCTGAACGTGTAGTCTGCTCCTAAGATCAATTGAATGCCATTTAGGTAGACGTACACTGCCCTGTTACTCAATGTTGTGATATCATGTTGTGAGTCAAGTGCATATTCTGTCTGTGATGATCCAAGAACTGTGTAGTTCCTAGTTGATACGTTCTGTCCCCACCCAATCATGTCCTCGTAATAGAAAGGGAACGTGCTTTTCCTGCCTGGTGTGATCGCGGCAATGATCTCGTCAACCCTGTCCGCGGCTACGCCTTCGTACGCTTTGCCTGTGGCGTGTGTAAGGAATGCATTGTACCATTTCTCGTACTCCTGACTGGCATAATCAGTCGCATTCACAAAGTTGGCATCTTGGTCTATGAGTCCAAACATAGCAGGGGGCAATGTCCCTTCATGCTGGTGTATGCTACCACCCTTCAGTCTCGCATCTGGCTTATCTCGTAGATTTGATACTCCGGGTATTGCACCTGTCAGGTCTTGGTTCCTATCAAATATGTCCTTTACATGATCAAACACTTGTCCTAATGTAAACGTGCCCAACTGCTGGTTAAGACTGTTCGTAGCCAGATTTTCAGGCACCTCGTAAATTCCTTTGTCGGCAACTTTGTCCGCACTGCTGTATCCTGCTATCCTGATGCGATCATCGACATCAAGTTTTTTTGTAAATTTAATAAATTTGTTTTTTGTCCCTGTTTCGATTGTGTAGTCAGTTGCAAGTGTTTTCCTTGACCCATTGACCGATACGGATACTTCAAGATCTGTGAGGTCCGCAGAATCCTTAAAGAAATCTATCGGAAATAATGTTCTCTCAGTTGAATCTGCTATAAATGTACGTACCACACGCTGTTTGCTATCATTGGTCCTCTTTATCCAGGCACTACGTGAGTTGTGTGCGTTTCTGCTCGTGGTGTAATGCAGATGTCCTTCTGCTAGATTTTTGGTCACTGTCTGTGAACCGCTCAGGTAAGTGAACGTGCCTGACGTGTGATCCGAATCAAATACTATGTCTCCAGCGTTGTTGATTGTGCTATATTTGACCTTGATTCCTAACACGGTGTCTGTGGTCGCTGTGTCTGACGTTGCAAAAGCGAAGACCTTTGCTCCCGCGAAAGTTGTATTTGGATACTTGGTTGTGTCATCGAAGGATGTGTGATCGTTGTCCCACATGCCAAACAATGGTTGTTGGTTGACTCCTGTCTTCTGTTGTGCCTCTATGAAAGTTTCTGATGTGCCATCATACCTGAATGTCTTGCCTTGGTTCACTGTGCCAAATTCTATGAATATGGAATCGTTGTCCACTGGTTTGGTGTCAGAAGCCTCCGTCAAGTTTATTACCTGTACTGAACCTGCTGTGACAAAGTTTACATCATATATCTTGTTCTTGACTAATTTATCCGTGTCTGCCGCGAACACAATCCTCATGCCATCCGCTAGTGCCAATCCGTCAACAATGTACCCTGTTTGCTTGGCCACGTTGCTGAATGCGTCAGTCGTGACTGTGTCATACAATGTGACAGATCTTTTTGCCACCGTCCCGTAATTGTATAATGCCAAACCGGAATCAAATTCTATGATCGGTCTCTTGGCCCTGTCACCCTCGTTGAGGACAGGAGTGAATCCGCTAGCTCTAGCAGTCTCCTCTATCACAGACCTATGAAACCATCTGTTGTATCTCGACCATGCATTTTGGTCCAATGAATCTCTTTTGATTGTGATGTAATCTGTTGTTTCAGGTGTGTAGAACGCCTTGGCGTATGGTCTTGTGTCGTATCCTACTGTATCGTAGAGTACTGTGGATTCGGTTGCATAACTGGCTGGCGTGATTAAATCCTCCACATCTGTCAGCGTTATTGCATCGCCGACGCCTTCCACATAGTATTCCTTGTCTTGGTATGATGAAGCAACCAATGATTTTGTAAATTTTATCTTCATACCGTTGGATAAATCTAGAGTCCTCAGGCTGTAGTTTTTGACGCCAATAATGTCATCTTCAACATCAATAGCGGTTGTGGCAGAGGCAGTTTTAATTTGTAATATGCCGTACATGGCGTTATGCTTACCGCACTGGTAATATAAAGTGTTTGGTGCACTTGTTGGTACCGTGAATGTTACTGTTCCGTATTGGGCGCCATTGTTTGTGACACCGGTGTCATAGATTACTGACGTAGAACCATCAGACGCTATACCCGATGGATAAGGCTCAGTCATAATATAGAATGGATGGCCTGATGCATTTACAGTGAATTTGTATGTGTTACCCCTGTAAAGTGTAAGTTTTGGATTGTTTTCATTTTCCCTGTGAGTGAAGTTGTAGGCACCTTTTGCCAAGTTTGCCACGGAGTATTCTGCAACTGCACTGGGTCCAACGGAATCTATTTCTATTGTGGCAGGTCCGTTTGGTATCCAGTAGTATTCCCTGTAGTTCACTAACTTGTCATAGTCAATGGCTGGATTCCAACTGTACACAGTCTCCTTGTTGAGCCTATCGTGATTGTTGGTGTGGCCACCAAGGTACTTGATCTGGTTGATGTAGTCATCATAGGTGGCCGCAAACTTGACCTGGTCTTCTGGGTTGACTGACGTGGTATCTCTGTCTGAGTATGTGACCGCAGGCTCCAATTGATAGGCAAATCTATCTCTGCTGGTTGCACCTATGTAACTGTCGGTTACTTCTCTTGTCGTTGCATCCTGTCTTCCTATGAAACCATCAAGCCTCTCCAGTGCACCTTTCTGAACCAAAGGATCCATTGTGCTTGAAAGGAATTTCTGGTTTGCATCTGTCCTGTAGAATGCAGGAAGGTGTTGTACCGTACGTCTGTACTCGTTGTTACCTTGTTTTACAACTTCGTTATTACTTAATGCGTTAATTTCTCTGTCAGCCATTAGTATCCTGCTCCACTACTGCCGGAACTTGATCCGGAACCTGATGTAGTAGAGCCTGACACTGCTGATCCTGATGTGTTGTTGGTCGTGGTAGTTGATGTCGATGTGACCACAGTACCTGAAGCCGCTAATTGATTGGCTCCCAGTGCTGTTATTATTGACACATCATCAACGGTGGCCCCACTGATGAAAATCTCGTCTGCCGCTAAGTTTATCTGGAACAGAGACCCAAATGTCTGTCCTGATTGGTTGGGCACAATCACAACAGTAAGTAAATCTGGAGCAAGTTGATTGTGTATGAAAGCGGCTAGTTCTGTAAAATAAAAAGGATCTCCAAAATCCCAGTTGTCCAGTGCGAAGAAATCATTGATTGAAGAGATGATTCTGGTCTTTATGACTGCGTCTGAAACATTGGTCTTGGAATTTTTTACAACCTTGAATGTCGCCTGAAGTTGTTCTTCGGCGTCTGTACCAAAAAGTATCTTGTATTTGACAGGATGGTATACGACTTGATCTGATAAAGATTTAAGAGGGTTGAGGATGCCTGAGTAACTGATCCGCAACTGATCTTGTGTGGAAGGTGCCGGCTTAGTTCCACCGTCTTGCAACCATATCCTGTACAGGTTGTCATATGTCCTCTCCAATAGGTACACGTCAATTATGTTAGAGACACTGGGGTCTATCCTGGTCTCTTGTCCTGCATGATGTTTGTATTGGAAAAATATAGAACTTCTGCCTCTTCTTGCCCTGTAGTCAGTGGAGGTTGTTAGTGTTTTTGTGGTCGAACTGTAGGACTTGATAACATCCTCATCACTGTCATAGAAATAAAATAATTGTCCGTCTGTGTATGATGTTGTGGAAAGATCGATGTCTGTCTCATTTTTTGTCACTACAAAATTACTTGCCGCGTATGGTCTGAATCTCTCTATGTTATCGTATGAGATGTACTTTTCCGAATAAACAAATTTAGTTGATTCCGATGTGGTGGGTTCGACGAATATATCGAATAGTTCCGGATTGTCCACTACACCATCATCGTCGTCATCGTGGAATCCAACCTTGACTTTCCTGTTGTCATTGAACCCGTCAATTTCCGTTACAACATCTACCACTTGCCACGTGATAGGATAGCCCACGCTGTTGCCTGTTGACACGATGCTGTTGGTCTTCAAAATCTTTACTGTGTCCTTGACACTCTTGCCAGTGGTGTAATCGTATATCTTTTCTTTTACATCATAGTGAAATTTGTTCTGCGACTCCGATTCAAAGAAATAATCTAATTTCCTGTATTGTACAGTGTATGTGTTTCCGTCGTTAGTGAACTTGAACCACCAACTGGCGTCTGCGTTTGTTCCTGCAGTTGATCCTTTGTTATCAAGACTGAACACTGTGCTGGTGCTTAGGTTTGTTGATGTGATAACTTTCCATGTCTCTGAATCTACATCATACCTGAGTCCGAAATTCTCGTAGGCCTCTATCCTGTCTATAAGATCAGTTTCCAGTGTTGATGAGAATGCTGTGGTGAATTTTGGTATGATTGCGTTGATAACACTGCCGTCGGGCACTATATTATTGAGTGTGACAGGTCCCACTCCCGACTCGAGATTACCTGTGCCGCCGTTGGCTCCATCTAGCACCACTGAACTTATTTTTGCCCATTGCCTATCTTCGGCGTTATCAGTGGTTGATGTTACTAGCACTCCGTTTAAAAATTTTCTTGTGTCAGGTGAAGTGAATTTAATCAACGCACCTGGTTTTGCAAACTTCATTTTGGAAGTGGCTGAATCACCTATGACCAATGCGCCACCTGAAGTGAAGAATCCCGTGTTTGTATTCGTGGACGTGGTCGTGGAGTTCCATGTTGCGGAAAGTGTGCTGGCGTCCTTGGTGCCATACTTCAGATAGTAGAACTGTCTGGCGTAGGCTTCTTTCAATTTTGCTTCAACCGATGAGTCGATCGTAGACTGGATCTCGTTCCTGTTGTTGAATGTGAACGTGAACTGCTGTGTGGACTCCTCCCTGTACAGTATTCCGTCCTCAGCGAACACGGTGACGTTGGAGTATGCACCCGTTGGATCAAGAATCTCCTTGGCCCTCGATATGCCTGATGCTGACCTGTTGACCGATCTCACCTTGACAATTTCCTGAGATGCACTCAAAGGAACCACTTGATAGTCCTCTGCCGTGATCATCCTATTCTGACTATAGTAAACCTGTCCCGCTTTCTCTTTTATAGAATCATTTGTTTCTGCGGCCGCGGCATTGTACACCGATGACTTCAAACTTAATGTCATACCAAGTGACTGTTGTGCTCCGTTGGCATCTGTGTAAGGCACGTTTAAAGTTATGGCCTGCATGTCTGACGGTTGAATAGCGTACTTGGCATTGTCACTGGTCCTGTAGTATGTTCTGAAATTTCCCAATGGTATTGTAGAGAAGTTCCCGTCTCCAAACACAAGATCGATTGCGTCGTCAGTTTTGGTGACAATATTGTAAGAATTCCTATCTGTTTTTGACAACGAATTGTATATTGCATTATTTCCTGACAATGAAGGCACAGGAGTCCAAGATTCAGACAACTGTCCGAATTGATCTAATTTATAGAGCCAAACATCGGTGTCGTTGATGTTTTTTGTTTCAAAACTTTTGACATAATTTGTGGTTGCTGTTTCGACTGAGAATTCCTGGGGTGCCAACGTACCCTGTTTGAACAGGAAGAAGAATCCTGTGTTGTTTGAACTGTCTCCTGATCCGTCTGATCTGTAGGTGTAGGTCAGTCCTGATCCAGGTACAGGGGCGGCTTCATAAATGCTTTCAGATTTGTTAATTGAGCTAGGCACAATTTCAAATGATCTTGTCGTTCCTCCAATCGACTTTTGGAATTTGAATATAGGTAGATCCAATTGGTTTGAACTAATAGTGTAAACTTCAGTGGTGATACCGCCGATTGAACCCGCTTCTCTTGGGTTTCCAAACAGTTGTCCTGGTTGGTTGGCCGCGTTTAAGATTGTAGTAAACTGCTCTCTGTAGTTTGAGTTGGCCGAATCATTCCAGATTATATTTTCGTTTGCTAGGTTTGTTCCTGTACTATCCCTGACATCCTGCGTAGTGGTAATAGAATCTACCTTCAGCATACCGGTGGCAGGTTTGTTTCTCTTGGCGTTGTAGTTGATCAACCTTGCTAGCCTAAGAATTGAATTCCTTCTCTCTGCTGTTTCAAGGAAGTTCTCCCTTGCATTCAAATCGACCCTGAACGATAGTGCCTGTGATATGTATGCGATAAGATCTATCAGTCCAACGTACTCAGAACTCTCCACAAAGTCATTGAAATCGTCTGGGTAGTTCTCTCGCAGATATGCCACCATTGTCCTTCTCAGGGTCTCGAAATCGTATGATTTGAAATCCGCCTGCTGGAAGGCCTGGTAGATCTTTCTCCAATCTTCCGCTACTAATAATCTGTTCTGTCTATCTGTTGTGGCCATTGTAATTACAATGGTATTTATGTGTTAGGAAATGTGCGTACTTTAAGATAGACGCATTAGTGAGTTTTCGTCGAAATTGAATTTCAGTTTCTCCGTGATATTCAGTGGCACATACGTTATTGAGGCCTGTATGGCTATGCCCTTGTCCGCTTCGGTTACTAGTATTTCCGATGTTGAGATACGTGGATCTGCGTTGAGATTTGCGGTGATGTCTTCAACAACAGCGGCTTTGAGGTCTTCAGTGAATGGTTCGAATATGGCGTCGTATATGATGGTTCCGAACTCTGGATTCTCAACCCTTTCGCCCTTACGCACTGATAGTCTGTTGATCAGATCCTGCTTGGCAACTTCAAAGTCGTACAGTTTGAAGTTCTTCTTGTCAGCACGTGAACTGAAACCCTTGAAGGTCACTGACTTGTTTGAAAGGCCTGCGCCTCCCGAACCTGACCCTGAACCACCATATGCCATTAATGTAATCTCCTAAATTCAACATCTACTTTACCATAATCTACGGCATAGTAGCCTGTGTCTGTCATTGTTCTCGCCCATGGAACCTCCTGTGCCATCACGCCCTCGTATGTTCCGTCGGTATGCTTGTATTTAAACGAATATATGTTGATGCCCGCGGGTGACTTGCCAATTAATCTTATGTCTTCCTTGAGTCTTGCATCACTGAATTTGAAACCGGAGAAGGCACTTTTTATTGAACTACCCAACTGGCCTAACTTGACTCCAAGGTTTGTCCCTACGTTCTGTAGGAAATTCTGCCCGGACAACTGGGCATCAAAGGCGTTGAACAGTCCTACCTTGGTTGCCAGACTTTTAATCTGTGTCATACCCACTATATTTCCGCCAATCACGCTCTGGTAGTTTTGTGTTATGCTTGATAGGTTGGCTATGGTTGCAGGAATGTTGCCTGCGGAAAGATTTCCTTTGAGTCCCTTGACAGCATTCAGACTGCTGTTGGCCAGGTCGAAGCCACCACCTATTCCTTCGAAGGTATCTTTGCCAAGTGTGAACAGTTCACCCGCACTGTTGACGAACACGTTGTCCTTGAACAGTTCCTTGCTTACTCCTGTGAAATTATCTATCACCTGTGAAGTGACACTGTTGGTTAGATCTTTGATATCTGTGTTGACGTTGAATCCTTTAAATTTACTGGAAATGCTGTCCTTGATGTCGAACGGCAGATTTACTTTGTCAGCGATTCCGTAGAACTCGTCGTACCCCGATACATAATCAGTCAACAACTTCTTGGCCTTCTCGGCATTTGTGCTTGTACCCATCGCTTTTTTAAGAAATCCTAATTGGTCTTCCTGGGCCTGGGCGAAACGAATAGCCGGGTTATCGCTCAGTCTGTTTAGATTATTCAAAAACTCTGGAGTTCCTGGTGTGTTGGCCAATTTTTGATGCTTCTTCTTGTCAGCGGGGTTGTCAGGAATGATCGAGTCACCGGCTATAGCACTGGCCCTGAACATGGGTTCGTGTGTCACAAACCTGTGAACAGTCGTCTTGGTCTTCCTAGTGAATGATTTCAGCGGGCTGACGCCTTTTTGAACTAATTCCACGTCACCCTCTTCACGCAGTTGCATGCCAACTTTCTTTTTTGTGAGCCATGATGGCCCCCATTTGTCAATTCCTCCACCTGCAGGTCCCATTGGTGCATTCAAGTGCACCTGTTTACCTTGTAGGTGAAACTGGCCGACGGCCGCGTGTAGTTGTGATCCCAGTGTGAATGATGATATAGCCGACTTGGCGAAACTCTGTATGCCTCCGGATGGTGAACTTTGTAAAACCCCCTTCTCGCCGATGGTCAATATCGCATCAGCACTCTGTAGCATCTCCTTGGCCGAGCTCATCCTGATCTGTCCGTTTGCGTGCATGTTGATGTTGGAGTCAGAGTGTAGGTTGAAGTCACCCTCGGTCCTCAGGTTAATCCCCCCAATGCCAGAATACACATCTATCCTGCCGTTTCTCTGCATCTCGATGTATGCGTTGCCCGACCCATTGGCTATGTACACCACACCATCGGTGTCGTGCATCAGCAACTGGTGTCCAGACGCAGTCCTCAATCTTGTAAGTTGGTTCGTGCCGTCTACCGCACCGTCGTCCATTACGAACGTGTGCCCAATTGTCCTTGTGACGTGATCTTTGGTCTCTGCGTCCTTGGTGCCAACTTTCACTCGCGGAGTCGAAGTGTCTTTCCTGCCTGGTGTGCTGATACCAAAAACCTGGCTAGGTGTTTCCCTACGTGCCGAGCTAGAGGTGTTTCCCCTTATATCGTCTGCACTGAGTCCTTGCTTCAATAATATTTCGGCCAAAGGATGTATGGGCCTTTTCAGTTCGTCTATACCCTTTGGTGTCTGTCCGCCACCGGGATTAACTTTTTCGTTGGTCCTGTTTACTTCACCTGCTGGTACATTCAATGTACCATAAGTTGATTTTTTGTCGCTTTGGAATCCTGCATCCGCTCCCTCGAATGTGCCATCCAGGGCGTCGTGCGTGGATTTGCTTGATGCAATGCCGGGTGTCATTTGATTTGTCAACGGTTCCTGCACACAACCGATCCAGAACGCTTGTTCCATCTTGCCTTCCGCGAATATCACCAACACCCTGGTGCCTATGTCAGGTGGCACTGCCCAGAATCCATAACTGTGCTGACTGTCTTTGTAGTCGGTGGCTCCTTTGACAATGTTTTTCGTGTCTTTCGCGCCATAGAAAGGAGAGAGGTATTCACAAGTGATAAGATTTCCACTGACCGGATCATTGGTTTTGCTGAGGCTGGGAATGTTGACCTGCAGTCTGCCCATTTTGAGAGGATCAATGTTGTTCATGACCACCCCTATGTATGGTCCAGGACTGGTTTCCGACCATGACTTATCTATGCCCGGTGCCTTGGATGTCGATGCGTGTCCCTTGTAATAATCTCTGCCTACCATTATGATGATCCTATCTCTCCACTAATTATGTCCTGCCGCCTCTGTTCAAACTGATTCACGAGCCCTGTCACCACACCGTCCTTTATTGTTTGTTGCTGATTTTTGGTCACAGTGACTTTGTTGTCCTGGTTGTTGTAACGTACCATTGTTAAATTCTGAGTGAATTGGCCATCCGTGAAATTGTGTTGGACCTGTACCACCTTGTAGAGTCCAGAGAACACCTGACGCTGGTCGTCGGATATTTGGTAAACGCCGGTCTTGTCATTGAAATCCTGTGGTGTTTTGAAAACCAAATTTACCACTGCGTCTGCAACATCATAATTGTAACATTTTAGTTTTGGATTCCATATATTGTTTTTCTGAAAATGAAAAAAGTCTATGTTGTTGTCTTTGCTACTGCCATTGTTGTTTACTGGAGTGGCCGGGATAAACTGACTCTGTCCCAACCATGCCGGATCACCCAATATGTTCATGTTGATTACCACCATGTCAGCAAGTGGATTCGTGATGGCGTCGAAGAACTGGTCCACCCTGGCGTCCGCCTGTCCTGTCCTGTTGGAGGCACTCTGGTGAATACCTGTCTCACTTTTGTTTGGAAGAAGTCCCTTGTCATCAGTGTTAACGGGAGAACTTGTATCTTTATCTGTTGCATCCTTGTCAACGTTAAATCCAGTGGTGCCTTCCAGTGACTTCAACCTAGATTGGAAGTAGGCCACCTTGTAGTTGATGTCCAGATCCAATATGTCCACGTTGTCGCCCGTGAAGATGTAGTTGTATTCTTTCGCAACGTATTGCTTGTACTTGTTGTCTTGGTGCACGCCAGCCACGGCCAGATTGTATGCATTGATGTAGTGCGGCTCCACCACTATGTTTATGATCTTGGCGTTGGTCTGTCGTACGGAATCAAAATCTGTCGTCAACTCCACGCCCGTACGTATTCTGAAATACTTGAAATGGGTTGCAAGGCCTGAGTTAGGATCGCCTATGGTTCCCGAGTCCGCGCCTTGGATTTTTCCGACCCATTCGTCAAAACTCTTGGCCTCAAAGTCTGGGTGAGTCTTCATAAGGTCTTCCAACAATTTCAAAAGGCTGACGCCTGGATTGAATCGTATGTAGTCCATGGTGAATGCATCTGACACGTTTGCTTCTCCTGAAAATTCTTTCCTTTGTGTCATCCCGGCCTGATGCAATACCTCGTATTGGAGTTCCGCCCCGGGATTGAGATCTTCGCTGATCGATATGTTGTACTGATCAGGGAACACGTTAAAGCCTTTGGTCTGCTCATCCTTGTTCTGTTCGTTCAGTATCCTTTGCAGATCTGCCACGGCGTCTTGGAACGTGGTGACTAATCCGCTTGATGTTAATGTGCCGCTGGTCCTCGGGTACATGAAGTTGTTTACCAGTCCGAACTCGTTGTAGGGTATTGCTTTAATCTTGTATACGGATCCTGCCTGAGTGACATCTATGTCCATTGTGACCAATTTTATCGGAATAACTCTTTTGGTGAAATTGCTATCGATCTGCATGTCTGATCCACTCTCATCAAAACCTTTGAATTCTACAGTAAGCATGTATGGTGCATCCAAGTGATCTATAAAGCCGTTGTTGGCCGCGGCCGCTTTGACCTTCTCTATGAGCGTGATGCCGGAAGGTTCGACCAACTCCATGTTGATGTACGCTACACTGGTAAGACGTCTCTTCTCATTGTACCCGGGGATAGATGTCAGTTCAACGCTTTTGAAATAAAGATCGTTATTTTTGATGAATTCCAGAGTGCTTCTGTTGATGGCATCTTGCATGCCCTTGTTTTTTTTGAGAGTTGCTTTGGTCTGTGCTGAAAATCTTTGTCCTTGTTCACTGGGAGGTCCTTCGTGCCTGTTGGCGTCTGGCCCTATGCCACCACTCTGGACTATGATGTCGTGTGGTTTGCCTTCGAAAAACTGTTTGGGATTCCTTAGTTCTCTGGTGCTGAGTGCGGACAGTGTGAACAGTGTGTTGTATGAGGCGAACTTGTGCAACACGTTTGGTTCAGCGGATGACCGAGCGTTCTTAGAAGTCGTTGCCATGGGTTATATCCCCAGGTCTTTGAGTAGGTTCTCTTTCTTTGGCAGTTGAACCGTCACTCCTGGTTTGAAATCGTATATGGGATCCTCTATCTGATCTGGGTTACGCTGAGCGAACACCCACCAAAGTCTCGGTGTGCCATACAAGTCATATGCAAGTAGATCTGGCCTGTACGCATAGGTTCTCTCTATAGTGTAACTCTGGTCGTCATCTTCTGCAGTGAGCGTCCGAGGAGTCAATATGTCAAGATAGTTTGCTATCTCCTCTGTTTCAAAATATGGTGATGTGTTAGCATACTTGGCCATTAGATAAATCCAACCTCGTTGCCTTTGCCGTTGAGCTCACCACGAACGAATTTCTTCATTGAAAAATCTCTAACAGATTCTCTGCTGTAGATTGGTGTGATAAGCACTGATATATTCGAAACTGTTGGTGCCCAGGATTGTGCTTCGCTACCGTTGGGGTCAAACTCGTCGTAAAACTGTTGTTGATATACCTCAGACTGTTTGGTCGAGATATAGTCGATTCCTTGTCTCAACTCAACGTTGAACGAGTTAACCACAACAGGTACCCTGTTGAACATGTGATCTCCGTATCCATAAAGGTGCAATATCGGTGGCGGATTGCCTTTGAGTCCATCGAGGCCCGCATCACTGCCAAAAAACATTTTGGTCGCAGTACGCAAGAAATTCACTGTTGCGACCCAGTGTTTGGCATCCTCACTGTTTTGCACTGGAAATTCTCCAATGATATTCAGCGAATCAACCTGTGAGTTCTGGTAAGCCTGGTGTGGGAAATTACTGTGTACCATACTCATTGGATTGTATGAAGCCTGGTGTTGTATTTGCATCATCGGTGTCAAAGGCCAAAAAATTCCTTTTGATGACGCTAACGGTTTCATAATCGGATTATTGTCGAAATCAAAGAACTTTGTCAGTGGGCCATCTGGCACTTGTAGACGCACACGCCAGTCGGTCTTGTCGCTACGTCCTGACCATTTTGCCCGGGCATTTATTATTCGCGAGTCCGTGGAAATACCTGCACCAGTGAGCCTGGCCAGGGCCCTGTTGAATATGCCTGTCCCTACGTTCTTGACTATTTTTCCTATTTCTCCAAATGCCATCTTAATGGTTGCTTTCCTTTGTAAAATTTTGTATACTTTAACTGTATTTATAGGCATTATTCTAGGCACACTTAATTCACCATACGGCACGATTCAACAGACCTGTTTGTGGTCATTTTCAATAACATAAAGCAAAGGAACCATGAAGAGAGTCAAGTACCTAAACAATCGAGATCTGTTGGCACAGATACATGCCAGCAAGAACACCTACTGTTCGTATGTTACACCGGAAGATGCCCAGTATGATATCATAGTGCCAAACTTGAAGAAAGTCAACGTGAGGACCATTGCAGAGGCAAAGAAGAACAAGGCCAAGAGACTGACCCAAGAGGCATGGGAACAGGCCAAGGCCGAGGGCAAGAAAAAAATTAAACTGGTCGACTACACAGTATCACCAAGGAAAATCGACAAGACGGATCTGGTTTTCAGGGTCATGATGTTTGACCACGTGCCCATGGATGACCAAAGGAAGAAGAACCCCAAGACCACTGCGGATCATCACAGCAAAGTCAACTTCCCCCCTTTCCAACACTACAAATTAGACACCAAAGGCAAACTCGTGTGCATGGGCAAATCGCACTGGGTTGGCGGAATGAGCAACGGGAACTTCTCCGTGGATCATGGAAAGATGACCAACCAACTGGCCATGATGTACATGAAGTTGTGTGAACGATATGGTACCAGGGCCAACTGGAGGGGTTACACCTACAATGACGAGATGCAATCACAGGCACTGATGCAGTTGAGTCAGATCGGTTTGCAGTTTGATGAATCTAAGTCGGACAATCCTTTCGCTTACTACACCGCGGCGATCACGAACAGTTTTACGAGGATACTGAACATAGAAAAGAAGAACCAATCGATCAGGGATGACCTCTTGGAGTTCAACGGCATGATGCCAAGTTTCACTAGACAGACCGAGAACGAGGTAGCAGGCCCTTCATATCAGAAAAAGATGAAGACCGCACACGGGGACGTCATGCAAGTAAACAAAACCGGAATTGCAAAATTAAACAAGGTCCTCAAGAAAAAAGGTAAAATTAATTCTGAGGACTTCCAATCTGTCAACTCTAAAAAGGTCGACATGACCAATCACAAACCTATTGTAAAGAAGAGATGGTAACACATGTTTTTTAAGAAAGTAGCATGTTTCACGGACATACACTTTGGCATGAAGGGCAACAGTCGTGTACACAACGACGACTGTGAAGAATTCATCCATTGGTTCATAGAACAGGCCAAAGCAGAAGGTTGTGAGACCTGTATATTCTTAGGTGACTGGCATCACCATAGAGCCAGCACAAATGTTTCCACCATGAACTACACAGTTTCTAACATGGAACGACTAGGTGCGGCATTCGAAAAAGTCTATGTAATCATGGGCAATCATGATTTATTCTACAGGGAAAAAAGAGAAATTAATTCTATGGAATTTATTAGAAATATTCCAAACATACATCTTGTTAATGAATGGATAGTTGAAGACGATGTTGCAATTATCCCATGGATAGTGGGAGATGAATACAAGAAAATTCAAAAAATGAAACAACAATATGTGTTTGGACACTTTGAACTGCCATACTTTAAAATGAATGCAATGGTGGAAATGCCTGACGTTGGAGGAATACAGACGGATCATTTTGCCAACTGTGGACAAGTGTTCTCAGGACACTTCCATAAAAGACAAATAATGAAAAACGTAACTTACATGGGCAACGCATTTCCACACAATTATGCAGACGCATGGGACGACGATCGAGGCATGATGATCATAGAAATGGGTGGCAAACCTAAATATATCAATTGGCCAGAGATGCCTAGATACATCACTATCAAGGTGTCTGAACTACTAGAAGATCCAGACAAGTACCTAAAACCAAAAATGTATGTGCGGGTAACACTAGACATAAAAATCAGTTACGAGGAAGCAAACTTCGTAAGAGAAACATTCATAGACAAATACCAGTTGAGAGAACTACAACTGATACCTGAGCAGGTAGACAACGCACGGCAACCACTGGTGGAAGTGCAGAAGTTTGACAGCGTTGATCAAATCGTTGTCAAACAATTACAAGGAGTAGATTCGGAAGTCTATGACAAGAACGTATTGACAGCAATTTACAACGATCTAGATGTCACGAATTAGTAAAAGAAAATTGATCAGAGTCCTGAAAGGAGAACTGGAAGAGGATGTAAACAAAGAATCATTGCTGGATCGAATGGCAAAGCCCGTTACACAAGAACAGTGGCTAAAAGGTTACAAGAGATGGGTTGAACAGCACACACTTTCAACGCCTCCAGAAGTTTACGAGGCAATAGAGAACTTTGGCAAAAAGAAACGTAGAAGAAAAAAGAATGTTAACGATTAAAGAACTTACAGTAAAGAACTTCATGAGTGTGGGCAATCAAGTCCAGGCCATTGACTTCTCTAATAAGAGCCTAGTACTGGTTATTGGTGAGAACATGGACCTAGGTGGTGATGATGCCGGTGCTAGGAATGGTACAGGTAAAACTACAATCATAAATGCATTGTCATATGTGTTCTTTGGCGAAGCATTGACAAACATAAGAAGAGATAATCTTGTTAACAAGACCAACGAGAAGGGCATGTTGGTGGGGGTAAAGTTTGTAAAGAATAATGTTGAGTACACTATTGAAAGAGGAAGGAAACCACAAATATTCAAGTTCTATGCAAACAACATTGAACAAAATACACAAAGCAACGAAGCACAAGGTGAGAACAGAGAAACACAAATAGAAATAAACAAATTAATGGGCATGACTCATTCTATGTTTAAAAACATAATTGCATTAAACACATACACACAACCATTTTTATCGACCAAGGCAAACGAGCAAAGAGAAATAATCGAACAGTTGCTTGGTATAACACTGCTGTCACAGAAAGCAGATCTTCTGAAAGAAAAACAAAAAGCAACAAAACAGATGCTGACAGAAGAAAAATTAAAAATTGAGGCCAGGGTCACTAGTAATGAAAAAATACAAGAATCCATAGAGAGTCTGCAGATAAGATCAAACGCTTGGACCAAACAAAAACAAGATGATGTAAAAAGTTTCCAGGAGGCGATTGCGGAATTAGAGAAGGTGGACAGTGAGATAGAGATAGCCAAACACAAGAAATTACAGAAACACGCCGAGATGCAGACTGCATTAAGAAGTCTGCAGAAAGAGAGGGCGTACCATGAGGATTCATTGACCAAAGCCGAAAGCACGGTGACCAAAACTCAAGCAGATCTAGAATACACTAAACAACAAAAATGTCCCACATGTGAACAATCACTGCACGACGACAAGCACGAGCTCTTGGTTGGAAAACTTAAAACACAACTTATAGAATCAACAGAATACGTAACAAAATTAAAAGGCGATCTTGCAGAAATACAAAAAGGCATTGACGAGGTGGGAGACCTAGGGCAAGTGCCAGACACGTACTATGACACCATAGACGAGGCATACAATCACAAGGGATCGTTACAGGATCTCATACGACAGTTGGATCAGACAGAGAAAAAAGAAGATACCTATGCAGAACAGATCGCAGAAATGAAGAAATCTGCGATACAAGATATCGACTACGAAAAAGCCAACGAACTAGAAGACCTACACAGACATCAAGAGTTTTTGTACAAACTGTTGACAGCGAAAGATTCATTCATAAGAACAAGAATCATAGAACAGAATTTAACATACTTGAATCAGCGATTGGCATACTTCTTAGGAAAAGTAAAACTGCCACACACGGTCACTTTCCAATCAGACCTAAGTGTGCGTATCGAAGAACTGGGCAGAGAACTGGATTTCGATAATCTAAGCAGAGGTGAGAGGAACAGATTGATATTAAGCCTGAGTTGGGCATTCAGAGATGTGTGGGAAAGCCTTTATCAACAGATCAACTTGCTGTTCATTGACGAACTTGTGGACGCAGGCATGGACATATCTGGTGTTGAGAGTTCCATGGCAGTTCTCAAAGACATGAGCAGGACACAGAAGAAGAACATATTCCTGATCTCACACAAAGACGAATTGGTAAGCAGGGTAAACAGTGTACTCAAGGTTGTAAAAGAGAATGGTTTCACTAACTACGCAAACGACGTAGACATTATAGTATAATGAAATACTAATATATTCCTTACCGATATCTTACGTAAAGACTCGTCCTGCCATCTTCTTCAATTTCCTCGACTCCATGATGACTGTACACTCCATTATACAAAGCATATCCATAATTTGCTTTGAAAGGAAAAGTGTATAGAAGTTCGCCTGATGAATCATACAGAGATGTGCCCTCGTTGTCGTTACTCAAATAAACCTGCAGATGTAATTTAATACTGGCATTATCAACGTGGGGTGCGAGTTTGTATCCTTTGCCGTCTATCCACACATCAACAGAATCAAATTTGAGAGTTGTGTTGAATTTTTTTCCAAGTGCGTTGGTGATAGATGTGTTCATAAAAAACACCGTGAGTTTTTTCATGACTTCGTTGTGCTTGGATAGTTTTACTCTGTTGAGATCTTCTTGATTTTCTAATTTCTCGAAATTTTCTTGTTTGCCAAATTCTAGTTCATAGTCATTACCAAAAAAGTTTGGGTATTCTTGGTAAATTATTCCCCTAACAACTTTCAAGGAGGATTTTTCTATTGACAGAACCACATCTTGTGTGCTTAAATTAAACATATGTTAATTAATTATATCGTACGACAATAGAAGGAGAAAAACATATGTCAAATGAAACACATGATGCTATCATGACAGCGATTCAAACTTACTCAGAAGAGAATGGGAAGTTTGTTGATAAGGGTGTGAAAGCCTCTGCAACAAGAGCCAGGAAGGCCCTAGCAGAATTATCTAAACTGATCAAAGCAAGAAGAAAAGAAATTCAAGAAGTTAAGAACGCGGCCAAAACAGCGGCGTAATCAATAATTGAATTGCAATTCAATTAACCCTCGGCTTTGAATAGTCGGGGGTTTTTTTACGACTTGAGGATTCCCTTGCCATGCACCCTGACACGGATGTGGCCATTGTAATAATCTTTGGTTTCCAAGACCTTGCGTGAGAACTGCTCACGTGCTTCCACATAGGATAGTTCCGCTTTTGATTTACAATAGAAAAGTATCTCCCTTGTGAATTTGTCTTTACCAAGTTTATTGACATCTATCGTTAGATCATCACTCGATCCATAGTAATCCTGCCAGTCAGAATCAACTTTGTATCTACGCTTGTTCTTTTTGCCTTTGAGAGGTGGACGAGATCTTTTGAATCTTGCTAATTTTTTCCCAATATACATCCTGCCGTTGGTGGTGTTGGTTATGAGATACACGAACCCAACGATCTCTTTCGGTATCATGGTCACTTCGGTATTTTTGTAAATCCATCCCATCCTAGTTTTTACCACAATGCAAGTCACACCTGTACAACCTACCCTCTTTTATTGTTTTCTTACGCCATGAATCCTGTACAAGTGAAAACCAAGTCACTGCTTTCTCAAGTCCGTGTGTAACGCCGTTGTTCTCAGCATTGTTCATTAATTGTTTCAGTTGTTCGTTGCCGTGGTACAAATCATCGTTGTACTTTTGCGGTGAGAATCCTAACCAACAGCAAGGGTATATGTCTCCTGTCGAAGACATGAATATTTTTTTATCACGCAATGCCTCACACACAATTCTGTTTTTCTCCTTGACATCTGATCGCCAATCGTGTGCCGCCTTCCACTGTAATAATTCACGGGCATCTAATGGTTTCCTGTGTGGCGGTGTGCCAATGGTGTGACTGTGACTGCCGTCGTTGTTGAACACGAATGCATTATTTCTTCCGTCGTTGACCAGTTGAAAATCATAGAAGTTCATTTCCTTTGCAAGTTTGCTACACTGGGATACCTGGTGTTTGTTGTGGTCAAACACAATCATTTTCCAAATGGCCCTGCCCCCGGCATCCATGAATGTTTTGGCGTTTTGTATCACACGAGAGAATGTCGTCCCGATCCTGTGTAGGCTGTGTGTGTCTTCCATGCCGTCTAGGGCGAAAAGCACCACGGGATCGCTGTCGGCAAGTTTCCTCCAGAAGTCGCTGTTGCGAGAATGTCCATTGGTGTTTATTTCTATTTCCATATTTTTGTTGTTGTGCCTGAGGTATTCCACTATCTCGACTGCTTCTGGATTCATGTTGAAATCGCCCAAGTTTCCGTTGAATTTCACATTTTTGAGTTTGCTGATGAACTGTTCGTTGAAAATTTTTTTGAAATTTTCAAGGCTCATGTTTGTGACTTCATACCCCGCGTTGTGTTTCATGCCATAGAAATTTCTCGGACACATAGGACATGACGCCACGCAATGGCTGGAAATTTCTAGATCCAAAGATTTTATTTCGTTCACAGAGAGCATAACTGGTATTTAAAGCCAAAAAGATTGACCTAGAAAGAAAACTCGTATAAACAAGTGCGATAGGCAAACTACAATTTCTTAAAAATTTCCAACAGGCAAACATAGCATCGCAACCAGTGAGCAAGGAAATGCGGCCGACAAGGCGACAGGTGAATCCTTAGATGCACACAGCAAAAAATGATGGGGCTCTTAGAAAAAGTCAATCCCCAGGTTTACCAAGAACTATTATGCAAGGGTTTGGTAGGCTCGCGTTGTAATGAATGAGCAAATGGGTACAGCACAACCGCCCAACTCCGGTAGCGATGTATAGTGACTGCGAACTCACCACAGGGTTCAAGTCGGTTCGGCTAGAAATAGCCGAATTGTGACTGCTCATCTACCACAGGGCACGCAAAGTGCGTACACCGTTAATTTCTACTTTGCGTAAGCGTAAATCTATAAAACGAAACGAGCGTAAGCGAAGTTTCAGATGGCGTAAGCCGTCTCTGACAACACCTTAAATATCACGCAATGGAACTACTCTTTGATCACACCCTCGGCAAACAAGAACACCAGGACCTAGTGATATGCCGACCCATGGCCATCGTGGACGTGGACGAGGAACACGAGGCGCTGGAGCGAGGTTGGCTGGCGCTGGACCACCCGGTCATGAACCGTGAGGTGTTCTACCAATCACGTAGCACACGCATAAACCTGGACCTGTACAGGCCTAGATACAAATCACACACCCACAAGGGCGAAGAGATCGGCCTGAAAATAATTGACGCGAGCGAGATGGTGAAGTTGTTGGGACTGCCGCACATCTACCAGCAGTACATGGAGAGGAAAAAATTTGGCGTGGACTACGACCCCTTCTCGCACTACAACGCCCGTGACCAGTTCATGATATTCTACACCGGCACCGCTGACAACATCTTGGGATTCACCAAGCAGAAGCGTTACAGGTACGAGGACGAACACTACAGCACCATAGACACCTACGACAGCAAGGACCTGGCGGGACTGGAGAGCGTGATACACGCCAACACCGTGCCCATATCAGACATCACCCTGGACATGGAGATCGAGTGGGCCGCCAACAACTACATCAGTTACTTCTACATGGGATCCGGCTACGAGCTGTCATCGGAGTACAAGGCCAACTATCGCGGGTTCGAGTGGTGGACGGGCACTGAATGGAGCACCAACAAGCGTCAGTATCGTCGATTGTGTAAGCGTGATTCTAGGATCGAGTCTTTGCGGGATCTCGGAAACCTTTCACTTCTTTCAGATAAGTCCTAGACCAATTTCGGTAGTAAGGGCCTTTCTCCAACATGCTCGAGAACCTGTTCAGTTTGCTCAGTCGCTGTGCCAGGAACAATATGTAATGGCCGTTGTTGAGTTTAACCGTCTTGACCTTCTCTGGTATACGGGGATGGTCCTCCAGTACGACCACATCACGTGGCATGAACGCCCGATTCAGTCGGTGAGCTATCTCCACTGTCTCCTTAGCCGTGTACTGGTCCGGTTCCGCTATGATCACCAACACGTCCTTCTTGTCGAAGTCGAAATCCCATACGTGTGTGAATATTGTGCCGAACTCGCCGATGCCGTCCAGTTCCAGGAACTGCACCTTGCCATCCACAATGGCCTTCTGTGCGAACGGGCATGGCGGTAGGTCGCCGAATATGGGATTGGGTCGGGTGACGAAATCCTTAATCCAGGTCCTGATCGTCTCGGTCGGTGTCTGTTTTTTCTGTCGAGTCGTCATGTATGTCCTTGATCCTTTGCAGTGCCTCCTCCAGCAGTCGGTCTTTGGTGTCCAACTTGGCCTCCAGGTCCGCTATCTGCTTGTTCTGTTCACCTATCTTGTGGCCAACAGTCTGCACGTCCTGTGTGGCGTGTTCCAGTTTGATCAACACCTGCTTCATCCGTGCCTCCTTGCTCTTGACTTTGGCCAAGGCGTCATCACGGTCTTTTGTGATTTCAATGATTTCTGCTTTGAGTTCCTTGACTAGGTCTTTTTCGGACATATGTAAGTGTTAATTATGTGCATTTTTCGATACCATTATAGTATACTATATTCTAGAAGAAAGGTTGACCGGTTTTCTTTGCTGTTTCCAAATTTTCTTTTATGAGCTGTGAGGCAATCTCACGTTCGTCGGGCGAGATATTCAGTGCTTCTTGCCAAGTCATGCCACCACGCATATACCAACATATCTTCATCAGTTCCAGTTTGAGGTTCTTGCCCTGTGCTTCGAGACCTTTGAGGTATGAGACAATTTCAGAGTTATCCCGTGTCAGCAACGTTAGACGAAAAAATTTGAGTTATCAAATGTCATCGGCACTTCGTAAGTTGCCGGCACCCCTTGCTTGATCTGTTCGTCTGTGCCTTTGATCTTAAGGTTTGGAATCTGTGTCTGATTTCTGAGCTGTCCCAATAGGTCTGATATCTCATCCACTGTCTTGGCATCAGTGTTGTTGCAGTATTCTATGATCTGCTCCCTGTCTACAACTTCTTGACCGTCCGGTGTCACTATCTTTTGTATACCATCAACCAATAGTGAGAAGTTGATCTTGTTTATCCTGTCAAAGGTATCCCTGTACACCTTGGCCCGGTCGGCGTCGGTGAGTGCGGAACTGTCCAAAGCACCATACATCTTTTGAGATTCGAAATTTGCCAATTGCACCTTTGTCAGATTACGGTAGGTAAGAGGTGCCATGTGTATCTTGAACCCTTTACTGGTGGTCGTTGTATCTTTGATATCAATCCTGGCTAGGTCTTCCAACAAAGCCGGTACATTTAAAGTGTGTTCTTGTTCCTCGTTGGTTGTGGGAACTCTGAATTTAATGTTCATTGTTTCGCCGTACGTGGCAATCCTTATGGCCAACAACACAACATCTGTGTCATAGTTTACCATTTGCCAAGGATCTAAAAAATTCGGCACACAAGACTTAATTACATCGACCGTAGCCTGTCCGTTAATCATAGCGTCAGGTGTCTTGAATGCAAGTTCGTCTTGGGCGTTCATCGGCAACACTGGTATCTCTCCCGTCTCAGTTGGTGTGAACACCTCAGGTGTGTAGTAACGCCCCTTGCTGGGCAGTTTGATGTAAACCTGGGGTTGCCTGTAATACTTTTCTAGTGGTCTTTGTTCTGTCATTTTAATGTCTATAAATATACAATATATTAATGTGCGTGTCAATATTTATGTGCGTATAAAAAGGGCAAAAATAAAGTCGTATGGATAAAGAACTACAGAATCTACTGGAAGATGTATTGAAAGAGCTGAAAGATCTCGCCATACACCTTAGGGGATCCAACAAGGCCATGAAGAATGGCGCGAAGTCAGCCAAGGATCAGATATCGGTCCGAAAACAAGAATTAAAAGTACTCAAGGACAACGTCGAAGCCCGTAAAAAGGCAGGAAAAACAGTCAAAGAGTTCGAGGCGCAGATCGAGGAAACCACAGACGAGCTGGAAGTATTAGAAAAATCATCTAAGTCCGCCGCGGCATCGTTTTTAAGTTTCCCTAAGAAAATAATCAAGGCAGTGATGGCACCAATAAAAGTGATGGCCAGTACTGCTTTAGGCTTCACAGACATAAGCAAGCCGATCACCAGTCTTACAGATGCCATCAATCAGGGCATAGACGAAATACCAGGAATAGGAAAGATCAGTTTAGGACTGGCCAGGGACTTCGATGCCACCAGAGAAAGTTTTGTGGCACTGTCAAAGACCGGGGCCGGGTTCAATGGTAATTTGTTAAAACTGTCCAAAGTGGCCGCCGAGGCATCCATACCGTTGCCCAAATTGGTGGACCTGATCACCAAGAACAGCACAATACTAGGTGCTTTCTTTGGCACGGTGCAGGCAGGAACCAACCAGTTCGTTTCACTGGGCAAAGGGCTCAGAGACATGACCGAAAGGGACCTTTCAAGGTTTGGTCTGACCGTTGACGAGACTTCCGAATTTATGATGACATTCCTGGAGGCGGAGAGGTCGAGGGGTAACCTGCAGACATTCACCAACACCCAATTGATCCAAGGAACAAAGACATACACAGAGAATTTGGCCAAGCTCAGCGCCATGACCGGTAAGAGCATAGACGTGCTGAATGATGAACAGATGGCCGCAAACAGCGACGCACTGTTCAGGGCAAAACTTGCCACGATGGACAAAGGCACGGCGGACATCATAACCAAGGCCTACTCACAGATGGGTCCAGGGCTACAGCAGTTGACCAAGGACATGTTGGCGTTCGAGGGGCCGGTATCCTTGATAGGTAGGGAGATCACAGCGGCCACGTCGGGGGACATACTGAAGCCACTTCAAATGTTGATCAACAACGCCGGCAACGATGATGCACTCAGACAGTTCCAGAACTCAGTGGGAAGTATAGGGGAGAACCTTCTCAAGAACGGACAACCATTCGCTGATGTGGCCATCCTTACCGGAGACTTCGCCGGTGTGTTCGCAGAGTTCGTGCCACGGATCAGGAAGCAACTAGATGAAAGAGGCCTCCAAGGAGTGCTTGAAACGTTGAACACAAGTGGTCAAAAAGCAGTTAATGTTATCAGCCAGTTCGACCGACTTTCGGCAAACTTACAAGACATGAGATTATCCACGACGCTCCCGGCCACGATAGGCTTGGTTTCAGGCCTGAGTACCAAACTGGGAGAGATGGCGAAAGAGGGCGGCTTCCTTGATAAATTTAAAGATGCCATCACAGGGGTCACAGAGCACATTTACAAGTTGTTGGGCGTAGAGACCAGTAAAAACCAAGGTGAAGGAGAAACAAAGTACAAGAAGGAAGGCCGCTTCGATGCTGACATATACACACCCGGGAACCAACTTTTCAATACACGTGGGGGTAAAAAACCTCTACGGATGCGGATGGCAGATCGGGCCGCAGAAATGGGTCTGAATGATGTGGAGAGGACACCAACGCATAACTATGATATCGGAAGTGCCGGCACCCCCTCCTTCTACCGTGGGTCCGGTGGATTTCAAAATTTTGGTTCAGGAACACTTGCCACGCTACACGGCGAGGAAGCGGTCGTACCCAAGAACGACATAGGACAACTGGCAAGTCTATTGGCAGAAGCAACTGCTACCACGAAGACCACAGCAGGCGACACAGTGACCAACAATACCACATCAATTGACATGACAAAACTGAACGCAAACACACAACAACTCATAGGCTTGACCGAAAAAACCGCAAACCACTTAAATATGCTAGTAACGATAGGCGCTATGACAGAAAAAAATACCAAAAAAACTAATAATACTCTTGCAAACCTGTCAGGAAGTCTAGTATAATAAAGTATGGCTTGGAAAAAATATTTTAAAGACGCTAACCTCTCTCCCATATCAGGTGAGAAGGTGCCCAACTTCGCCAAGAGGAACTACAGTTCTTACTTGCCGGACGTGTACACAGGACACCCCAACAGGATACAGCGATACTTCCAGTATGACCAAATGGATTCAGATTCTGAGATCAATGCGGCACTGGACATCCTGGCAGAATTTTCAACACAACAGAACACAGAGAACGAAACTCCGTTCGACATAGTGTTCAATGACGAGTCAACAGAACACGAAGTCAAATTATTGAAGAAGGCCTTACAGCAGTGGACCAAGGCCAACCAATTCAAGAAAAGGATATTCAGGATATTCAGGAACGCACTGAAATACGGAGACTGTTTCTTCGTAAGAGATCCAGAAACAAACAAATGGTTGTACATAGACAACGCAAAAGTTGACAGGATCGTTGTTAATGAGTCTGAGGGCAAGAAACCCGAACAGTATGTGATCCGAGACATCAACCCAAATCTACAGAGATTGAGTGCTACACAGATCACACCCAACCAAACATATGGTGGTGGTGGAACAACTGGCGGAGGCACAGCGGCATACGGTTCAAGTTATGCCAACGCAGGTGCAACCAACAACATGTCAGGCTTTGCAGGCGGAAACGCAGGCGGAAGATTCTACAAGACAATGAATGCGTACAACATAAACGCAGAACACGTCATTCATATGTCAATGTCAGATGGCCTAGACAACCTATTCCCATTTGGACAGTCGGTACTAGAACAGGTTTTCAAAGTCTACAAACAGAAAGAATTATTGGAAGACGCAATCATAATCTACAGGGTACAGAGAGCACCTGAAAGAAGAGTGTTCTACATTGATGTGGGTAACATGCCAACACACTTGGCCATGCAGTTCGTTGAAAGAGTGAAAAACGAGATCAACCAAAGAAGAATTCCAAGTGCATCGGGCGGAGCAAACTTCATTGATGCAACATACAACCCAATGAGCATAAACGAAGATTACTTCTTCCCACAGACAGCAGAGGGTAGAGGATCTAAAGTGGACACACTGCCAGGCGGTACAAACCTAGGTGAGATAGATGACTTGAGATTCTTCACCAACAAACTGTTCAGGGGTCTGAGGATTCCAAGTTCTTATCTACCAACAGGTGCGGAAGATGGTGGACAACAGTACAACGACGGCAGGGTAGGTACAGCATACATCCAAGAATTGAGGTTCAACAAGTATTGTGCGAGATTACAATCAATGCTGGCAGAAACTTTTGACAGTGAGTTTAAACTTTACATCAAGACCAAGGGTTACAACCTGGACAACAGCATGTTCTCACTAAAACTTAATCCACCACAGAACTTTGCACAGTACAGACAGACGGAAATGGACCAAAGCAGAGTGAACACGTTCTCACAGGTGGCAGAACTGCCTTACATGAGTAAAAGATTTGCACTGAAAAGATATTTAGGATTGAGCGAAGAAGAAATGGCAAGAAATGCCGAACTATGGGCCGAAGAAAACAACGTGCCACAAAAGAAACAGACCAAATCAAATGAATTGAGAGGCGGCGGGGTGACACAATCAGGAATATCAAGTGATCTAGATCAATTTGAAGAGCCTACAGCAGAACCAGACTCTCCAGAACCGGGCGGAGTGCAACCAGGACAGCCGGGAACAACACCGGGTGGACAGACACCAGGTGGAACAGGTGGTGGTGGACAGGTATAAGGATTAAATACGATTATGAAATTGAATGAATTCTTCACATATGGCGCAGATGGTTTTGAACAGGACAAAACCTACGAACCTGAACACGATATTTCAATACTAGATGCAGAAGACACTAGGAAAACAAGATTAACACTCAAACAAATCAACTCTATGAGGTTGGCATCAGAGGCACACGATGCACAACAGAAGGAAGAAGCAGTTTTTGTCCAAAAGATGTACGGACAACCTGCACAAGACGATAACTTAGAGTTATAATGTCATCAATAGCATTCGTACTGGGTAACGGTCAGTCCCGTAAGGGCATTGACATCGATGATCTCAAGGAAAAAGGCACCGTGTATGCCTGCAATGCAGTATACAGGACACACCAACCACACTGGTTGATCGCAGTTGACCCAAAGATGATGCTGGAAATTGCAGAAACAGATTATGTTATACACAATAAAGTGTACTCAAATTACAACGCACAATATCAAAAACAAAACAAACTGCTGGATCACGTTACTTGGTCAAAACCTAGCCTTGGATGGTCAAGCGGACCAACCGCATTGAAACTGGCCTGTGACCAAGGACATAAGGAAATCTACATATTGGGTTTTGACTATCAAGGACTCGCTGTTGATGAAAAGAAGAAGAGATTCCATCTCAACAACATTTATGGTGACTCACGCAACTATAAAAAAAGCAACGATGAGGCCACTTTCTACGGCAACTGGATGAATCAGACCAAACGTTGCCTAAATGACTACAAAGACGTAAACTTTCACCGTGTGATCTCCGAGGGATGGTTTAAACCCAAGGACATTGCAAGTGCTGACAACATCAGTCACCCGTCGAAAAAAGAATTCCTAGTAAAATTTGATCTACAGATCAAAAATTAACAAAAATACCTCATTTCTCACCAGTTACAGCACCGTTTTGGCCTGTAAGCAGTAAATACAAACACTTATAAGTACAAATCGACTATACAAAGGAGCACGTGTAAACATGTCAAACAATAAATTTGAGAGTTTATTAGAATTGCTAATAAACGAAGAAAACGATAAAGCAGAGGCTTTATTCCATGAAATCGTAGTAGAAAAATCAAGAGATATCTACGAGAATCTAGCAGACGAAGAAGTAACTGCTGAATCAAAAGACGAAGAAGTTAAAGAAACTGAGGAATCTGAGGAGTCTAAAGTAGATGAAACTGCTGAAGAAACTAAAGAAGAAGGAAAAGTTGAAGAAACTTCTGAAGAGTCTAAAGACAAACAAGTAGACGAAGTTGTTGAAATCGAAGACGAAGCAACAGAATCAGAAACTACTGAAGAAGAATCAATTGAAGAAGTAGGCGGCGACGCAACTGACGAATTGGTTAAAGACATCTCTTCTGAAGAAGAAGGCGAAATGGACAAAGACATGGGCATGGACAAAGATGCTATGGACATGGACAAAGATGGTCAAGCAGATGCAGATCATGAGCATGACGATGTCGAAGACAGAGTAGTTGACTTGGAAGACGCTTTAGATGAATTAAAAGCAGAATTCGAAGCAATGATGGGCAAGAAAGACGGTGAAGAAGAGAAAGAAGATGAATCTTTAGCACCAGAAGTTGCACCAGAGTTGACTCCAGAAGTTGAAATGGAAGGCAAAGACGAAAAGAAGCATGACAAAAAGAAAATGGATGAATATAAAATCCAGAAGTCAGCGGACAATGCCGACCATTCAGAGAAGTCAGCAAAATCACCAATTGAAACATCTAACAAGCCGATGAATACAGCAAG
>Ga0209535_1000160_pt1 | contig 43641 bp, 55 predicted proteins | sample LinPmetageLP28_FD_184041 | JGI IMG/M metagenome (GOLD analysis project Ga0209535, IMG submission 184041) | Marine viral communities from the Pacific Ocean - LP-28 (SPAdes) (version 2) | ecosystem: Environmental > Aquatic > Marine > Oceanic | place: Pacific Ocean | collected 2009-08-22 | reverse complement strand
GAACCAGTACTTGAACCAGCTTCGTGAACAACAAGATAGTTACTGCTTGCAGTAAAAGTAAGGTTAGCTTCTGCGTTCATAGCATCTGTGCCAGTAGCAGTAAGTATTCTGTCGTTACTACCATTAGACATAAAGTCAGATACATCTACTGAAATAGCATCTGCTGCTACATCAATACCAGTACCTGCCCCAATGTTTAGAGTTGCGTCACCTGAAGTAGCACCGCCAGTTAATCCTGAACCAGCAGTTACTGCAGTTATATCTCCAGCACCTGCTGCTGCTAATTCACTAGCTATATATGCTTTTACAGATTGTTGCGAAGGGGATCTGTTGGCATCATCAGATGCAAAATTATCTTCATCTACAATAGCTCCAAAAGGGATTATGTCACTACCGTCACGTATATATAATTTATTAGCACCTGTGTCGTATGCAATTTCGTAATTATCTAAATTACTTGTAGTGGGTGTACCACTACCTCTTTTCAATAATATCTTATTAGCCATGTAAGCTCCTAATTAAAATGTTCCACCGTCAAACGTCGTGTTTGCGAATCCTCCAGAAGCTGTAATAGCTCCAGTAAATGCAGATGTACTTGATACTGCTAACGTACCAGTAATAGCTGTGTTTTTATTTAAAGCCCATTTAGTACCCGAGTGAACATATTTAATACTAGCTACATCACTACCAATAATAATACCAGCGTTATTAGCTGCAGAAGAATCACCAGCTCCACTAGCTATTACAATATCTTTATCTTCTACTGCTAATGTAGCAGTGTTAATAGTAGTAGTATCTCCTTGTACTGTTAAATCTCCACTAACAATTAAATCGTTTGCAATAGTAATGTCATTTGATAATTTATCTCCAGTTACTTGGTCGTTAGCTATATCTGCTGTAACAATAGATCCTGCAGATATAGAAGCTGTACCACTAGAACTAATAGCTATATCTCCACTAACTGCTGCAAATAATTTATTTTCAATTACTTCTAACTGCATTTTTTCTGTATTGCCAGTTTGAAAATCAACTGTAACAATATAATCATTGTTAGCTACAGATGTAACTGTACTTAATTCATCTAGATCTACACTTAAACTATGAGTTGTTCCTTCTCCACTAGTAGCAGCACTACTATCTATACCTACTCCACCAGTTACTGTAGCTACATAATTTCCAGTTGTTTTAGTTCCTAATGCAACTTGATTGTCTTGTATCTGTGCTGAACGCACTGCATTATTTGCAATCTGCGCATTGTCAACACCGTCATCTTTAATCGTAACTGCACCAGAACCTGCAACTGCAAAATTAGTACTACTAAAACTTGCTAAACCTTTTACACTTGTTGTTGCTGTTGTACTCACCTTAGCAGAAGCTACTGTTCCGCCGCCATCTGTTTGTTTTCCAATATATAAAGTTTCCCCCGCATTATCCCATGCCAATTCACCATAAGCTAATCCACTTGGAGTAGTACTATTGTTCCACGTATTTCTTTTAATTTTTAACGTATTTGCCATTTTTTATCTCCCTTTAAAATCCACCGCAATCTATTTCGTTATCGTCTATCCATTTTTGACTGGATGAGTCATATTTTAATAATGCACTATTTTGTGGTGACGTTATATTCGTGTCTTGTAATTCAGCTACTGTATCTTCTCCAAAGTTTTCAGCATCTGTTATAACCACATCTGTAGTTCCATTGTCAAATTTTAATTTGTTGTCATCAAAAAATACTAATTTAGTATATACATCTTTAATTTTATTTGGTTTTGATAGTGTTCCACCCATTACGTACTTACCCCCTGATTTATGTATGTAGGTATGCTTGGTTTAGATACATCACTGTATGAAGCATCTGACGGTATTGATACATCACTAAATGTTGCATCAATAGTTATAGCTACATTACTATAATTTGCATCCAAGTTATCTGTAAATGTTTGAACTAATTCATTCATAGCAGATCCAATAGAGTCAAAAGATTCTAATCCAAAGTTTCCTTTTTTCCACGTATTAGCCATTAATCTCCTAATAATACTACAGTTACTGTTGCTTTGTTATCGGTACTATGAGCAGAAGCGTGTACTTTACAACTTGCTAAAGGACCTGATACCAAAGGAATACATACTGATTCACCTACAGATAACGTTGCCATAACTTGTGAACCAAATGTAACAGATACGCTAGCTACAGTACCTAATGTACTATCGTATTTAACATAAAAAGCTTTTACTGCACTAGAACTAGGTACAGCACCTGTAGTTGTTGCAGTTCCATCAAAAGCTGATGTTGCATTTTCTAAAGTAGTTGCAGTAGTAACATCTACAACACCGACATACTTAATTGCTTTAGCATCGGTAAAAGTACTTTCATATGTACCACCTTGATTTCCAGTATTTTGTTCTGTTTGAAAATTAGTATATGTTTTACCACCTGCTGTGTCTATTACTTCCTGTTGTGGTTCTAATGAATTTCTTATTATTAATTTATTTGCCATGCTTCCTCCTAAAAGCTAGATTGCTTCACGTGTCTAATCCCACTGACTCTTCCACGGTTAGCAAACATTTTTCCCTCTTTAATTCCTTTTTCAAATTTTTGTTCAAAGTATGGTGCCATCTGTATCATTTCTGGTTTTTGTTCATACCCTAATTGTACAACTCTATCTACTAGATATTGATGAAACTGTAATGGTAACTCACTTTGTTCTGTCATATCGGTAGCGTCATTTGTATTAAAATGTGTTGCTTTTTTATAATAAAATAAAGTAACAGTTAATGCACTTGTTAAACTTGTATACGTATTTTTACCAGTTCTTGTAGAATCATATTCTGCTAAACCGATAGAATCTCTTTCTATCCAATAAACGTTATGTTTAGTAATTATATTTTCTGTATTGTGAGCCATTATGTTAAATCCCTATATTGAGGTCTACCCATTAATCTTTTAATTGTAACATGATTACCATCTTTGTCTTCAAGATCAACTGATTTAATTTCTAATATAGTATCTTTTAAACCATAATAACGTTGACTAGCTGTAGTTGTAAATTGAGTAGCTTCATCTAACAATAAAGTTCTTGCACAAAATTCATCTGACGCTTGGTTTAATAAATGTATAATTTCATTTAATCCTAAATCTGGATGATGTTTTTTAACTTGGTCTATCATTTGCTGCAACTTCATTTGGCACTCCTCTCATTAATAAATATGGTGATAAAAAATCTATAAAATCATTTTTAACTATTTGGTATTGTTGTGCTAACCAATTATAATCTTGCACTACTTCTTGTAAACTAGCTTGATACTGTTGTACTTCTTCAGTTACTTTTGTAGCATAAGATTGTATTTCAGAATTGTACTTAGATATTTTAGCAGCATTATTTTGTATAGCTGTTTCCATAACCTTGATAGCATTCTGTATAAGTCTTTGTGATTTTTCTGCTTGATTCTGCAAACTAACACTAGTAGCTAATTGTGCTGTTGCTTGTGCTGCAGATAAATCGTTCTGTGCTTTAGATACTAAAGCTTGTAGATCTCTTTGTGTTTTATCTAGCTCAGACTGTATGTTAGACTGATAAGATAAAGCATCAGATTGAAAATTATTTAGTTCGTCTTGCATCTGTACACCAAACTGTGAAAGTTCTGTACTTCTAAGTAATTGCGCTTTTTGTATTTCTCTAGCTACATTTGATTGATGCTCAGATATAGAAGTGTTTACTTCGCTTTGATATTTATTTAATAATGAATTAAACTCTCCTATTTTAAACTCATTATCTTTAATTGCTGCAGACATATCATTAATAGCATTTTGTATTAGACGTTGTGACTTTTCAGCAAACTCTCTATCTTTTTTAGTAGATGCTATTTGTGCATCTGCTTGCGCTTCGGCTAAATCTAATTGTGCTGTTTGCATACTAGCTTGTAAATCTCTTTGCACTTTATCTAAAGACATTTGATTATCTGCTCTAAATTTTTCTACATTACTATTAAAATCTACAGAATTGTTTTGTATGTCAGCTTGATAATCTTGTAATTTTTGTTGTTCTTTTCTTAAAGCTATTGCTGCTAATTCAACATCTTCAGTTCCTAAGAAAGTGTCTACCGAAGTTCCACCAGTTGCAAAATCAACACTACTAGAAGGATTATTATATTCTGGCGCTGGTGACACATCTGCTTTGTTACCCGAAGAAATAGTTGTACTAAACGATACACTTGTATCTGAAATAGTACCAACATCGCTATTAGAAGGCCCAGAATAGGTCACTATGGACAAACCGATGTTTGAGGTAGGTATAGATATACCTGTTAAATCTAAAGCTCCCATACTACCGATTGATGTTAAACTATAATTTTGTAGTTTATCATAACTAGGCGCTGCTCCTAAATTTATTTTACTAGAAGCTACTACATTTGTAGGACTTGATACAGAACTTGCAGTAGCACCATTACCTACATCTGAATTAGTTGGTCCAGTATATGTAATCAAATCTAAACTAGGTGATGAAGGTGGTGTTACATTTTGTAACGACAATGCAACTAATGTAGCATTTTTATTGTTTAAAAATTTTCTAAATACTTCACCTGCTGCATACAAAACTACACCTCTATTTAACTCAGGTGGAAAATTACCTACATCACTTTCACTTAACCCTGTATTAATTTCAGGTGTAATATGTTTTACTAATGCAGTTTGATTTGCTGTAGGTGCAGGTAATACACTTAATACGTTATTAGATACATAATATTTAGGATCTAACTTTGTAGTAAAATAAATACTATTCGTATCTTCATACTGACCTACAAGTTCTTCTGGTATTTCTGCACATGATCTTGCTCTTCCATTAGAGTTTGCATCTAACCTTGTTACGCTTACAACGCTTAATACATTTGTCATACTAAATGTTAAATTAGAATTAGTTAAAGCGTTACTATTTTGAGTTAATCTCATTTTCATATCAGGATTGTTCATAACAAGTTTAGTTACTTGTTTTACACCTTCTCTTAAATACTGAGTAGCTTCAGTAGTAATACTACTAATACTACCAGTTATAGCTTCTATGTCAGTTTGAAAACTCATTATTACTTAGCTCCTCTTTTTTTCTTTAAAACATCATAAACACTATGCATACCTGTTTGATTGTACAGTCTTTGACTTGTTCCAGCTTTTTTATTTAAACTTAAAATCTCAGAATAATTCTGCAAATCGTTCAAATTTCTTTGAGATCGTTTTTTAGTTTTAGCTAAGCCTATCAATTGTCTAGCTGCTCTAGTTACGATAGTCATTATTTTTTAGCCCTTCTTGTCTTAATTCTATTAATAGTATTTTGAATACCCATTCCAACAACAGTAGCTCCTAGTATAGCAGGATTAGCTTTAGCCAATTTCATTCCTTTACCAAAAGCATTAATTGCTTTACCAGCTATAGCTTGTCCAGTTGCTTTTCCGCCCATTTGTTTTGCAGTAGATGCAGCAGCTCCAGCTTTTTCAATAAATTTAGTTGCTCCTGCTTGTGCATATCCTAAATTTTTAGTCATATCTGCTTTTACTTTTTTACCATCAAATTTAAAACCCATAATTACCCCCTTAAATGAGGGGGAGTATTTCATCCCCCTCGTTATTATATCATGCTACACAAATTGTAACACAGTGTGTGTTTCTGGTAATGAAATTTCAAGACCTGCTTCTGTAAGAATCATGTCTTTTCTTCCATCTACTCCGTCACCTTGAATGTTAGTGATAATTTGCGTATCTCTTGATACTCCATTACCTTCTAACGGTCTATAAGCAACGTTGTTCAGATCGATCATAATAGCAGTATTTTCATGTTGATTTCTGAATAGTGGTTCAGCTACTAGGTTAATTCCACCATAAATAGTAGAAATTCTAGTTACAGCCATACCAAATTCATTTTGGATGTTCTGCATATCAAATCCAGAACCACCAGCATAAATGTCTTTACTGTTATTTTGTTGAGCCATCATATTACCTAAGAATGAGTTACCTCCTAATTTATTAAAGAAGGACATAACTTTTCTTGAACACAGAACAAGTTTCTCGCCACTGTTTCCAGATTCTGGTGAGAATACATCTTCCATAGCATCTACGAATGAATCGTAAGTTGCATCAGCGTATTGGAAAGTTTTTACTTTTCCGTATGCTTCTGTATATGGTAAGATACCCCATGTTCTACGCATTGGTCCAGATGTACCTGCTACTCCTTGGTCATCTGTTCCCATACCGAATAAGAAAGCATGTTCAAGATCCATCTTATGTTCCATAAGTTTTTCTTGATATACTCTCATGTATTCGTTAGATACTCCACGGTAACGTGTAGCTAACGCTGATCCAGAAAACAATGGTACAAGAGTTTTAAAGATTTGGGTATAACCCTCTCTTGAGAAAAACTCATCTTTCCATCCTGTCAAAGTGTCACCATCGTGACCCTCAGCGTATGCCGAACCAACTACTTGACCTCTAACGTTATCATCGATACGTAAGTGATCGTCTGCTCCAGGAGCTACTAAGCCCTTAGTTGCAGCAGCTGCTCCATTAGCAGAATGCGTTGGTTTTAATATTGCTTTTAGGAATGTTCCTGATATTACTGCATACGCAGAATTTGCATTATCTACAGCTGTCACCCTGAAATATGCTATTACTGGTTTGTCACTACCATCAGATCCATCTTCATCCCATTCGCCTTCTACAGCGATTATTTGACCTACAATTAAAAATTCAGGTCTTACACTTGTATCAACTTCTCTACCAAACTGGTCATAAGGTGCATCCAGTCTTAAACCAGTTACAGCCCAGTTTCCTGAACTATAATTAGTTATATCTTTAGCTTGAGCACATGTGAAGTTACGTCTTTGATACTGATGTCTTTGTTCTAAGAACTTGAACACAGGATCGTCTGTAGCTTTCTTACCGACTCTAGCTAGATAGGTTAAAAAAGGTGATGTTTGTGGTGCTAGTTCAGCAACTCTTTCTCCGAAGTTAAAGATTCGTCTTGAATCATTAATCGAAGAAGCGCTTCCATTAGCTCCGTCTAAAGTCACACCAGGTGTGATACTATAATTAGCCATCTTTTACTCTCTTCCTTTTAGGTTTATCTAAAATGGATTCTTTTTTTGGAAACTTCCAATCATGGAATCCATCATTTTATCTTCTACTTTTCTAGATGACTGCACATTAGCACTAGGTTGTGTCGCAATAGGTTTGGGAATAGCTAACTTTTCTTTGCGTTGTCTCATCACTTCTAATTGTAAATCTGCTGTAGATTGATTGACAACAGGTTGTTGTACTTGTTGTTCTCCTCTATGCAGTTTTACCAAATTGTCTAAGGACAATGACTCTGGTGCGGACATTTTTACAATAAAATCATTAGCTTCTTCAGGAGAATAACTATATTTAGTTTGCAAATCATTTACAAGTTTAGCTCTGTTTGCTGCTTCCGCAGATTGTTTGCTAGTTTGTAATATTTGTTTTTGTTGGTTATTCATTTGAAGTGTAGTGTATTCAGTAAGATTCTCTAAATACATATCCCTATCTGCTACATACTTTGCAGACTTACTATTAGGATCAGTTAGTGCTTCAGAAGAATCAAAATCGGTTGGCCTTACAGGTTTAACAGGTTTAGCTGTCTCTTGTATAGGCTCAGGTTGCTGTTGTGTAGGTTGTTCAATAGATGTTCTTTGTTGTTCAACTCTATCCATCCTGCTTTTTAAATCAAGCAGTTCAGCATCCTTTTTGTCAGCTTGGCTTTGCCAGTACTGAAATTGATTAGGATCTTCTTTAGGATTCACATCAATAGTTCCTTCTGATGGTAAACCTTCGTTTGACTTTGGCTCAATAGGAGCAACAAATTTGCTCACTTCTTGGTCACCAAATATCTCACTAAAGATGTCATCTTCTTTACTTGCATCAAGGGCAGTTCCTTGATTCATTAATGGATCTACGTTTGTTATCTCTTCATTATTCATAGTATGTTATTACCTTTCCCTAACTCTCAATTTCTTCAAGGGCTTCTAAAGATGCTGAAGGTCGATCTTCATCTTCCTCCATCTGTTCTTTGCCTACTTGTTTAACTGAGTTCATCAGGTTTTTTTCACTATCTGCTATCCTAGATTTATACATCTCGGTAGCAGCTTCAGCTCGATTAGATATTTTATCTAAATCGCCACTAAACTTTTCTACTTCTAAACGTTTCTTAGCATGTAGCTCTTCACGCATAGCAGTTTGAAGGTCTCCCTTGACCTTCTTTAATTCTTCTTGTGTCATCTGTAATTGTTGTGCCATTTGTTTCATTTGACCTGAACGTTCTAGTACTCCATCGATATCTATAATTTCTGATTTCTTTAGTACTTCTGCTTGGTCTATTAAACCCATTTGGAACATTTGCATATAAGTATTTAACAGTGCCATTCTATTTGTAGGTAATGTAGAACCAGCTACAACTTTTACATCGTATCTACCAATTGCTACATCATGAAACATTTTAACATCTCCTGTTTCACTTTCTTTAAAGAAGTTAAATCTTTCTTCTTTTTCTGTACCATTAGGTTGTACTAATCGTACAACTTTTTCCTCTGTATACATTTGTTGCATTAGTGGTACTGCAATTCTACCTACTTGATTTAAAAAGTTTTCTACATCATCTCTTCTTGATTTAATTCTTCTTTGACCAAACTCGTCAACAACTAATGTTCCTCTATACGTAGAAGGTGCATTTTGTCCACTACCTTGCATAAGTTCAAAAATACCAAAACCATACTCTAAGTCATACTTAGCATCAGCTTCGTTTTTATATAACTCATTTGGAAGTGGCACGGGACCAGCAACGATAGGTGCACCAAGCTCAGCATCAAACTCAATAACGCTAGTCCCCGCTTTACTCCACTCCTCCTCTATTTGACGAAGGTCTGCTGAGCCACGAGGAATCAATAATTTAACATTTGTACTTGTACTTGCATGAGCAATAATTAAAGATCGTATCTTATTAATATACTCTTGCAAAGGTCTATATAATCTTACATCAGATTCTGGATAAGGATTTCTGTGATGTATATTCATTAAAGGAACAATAGGATAATCTTCTACTGGTAATATTCTAGTATACATTAAATTATTTCCAACTGTAACACATTGTTTGACACAACACTTATCTATAACAACTGATTCAATTAATTCTAAACCAATTAATTCTTCTGTAGTAATAGGAATAATAGATGTAGTACTACCTGGTATACCATCCTTGTCTTCTGGACCAGCAACTTTTTTAGGGTCTTGTGGAATAATATTTCCTTGATCATCAAACTCAGGTTCTGGTAAAGTAAAATGAAATACATGTCCTATTGATTGTAAAATGTTGTAAAGTTCATCCATAGCTACTTCGTCAAACACAATTATTTCTTCTCCAGTAATCTTAGAAAGTTTTATATATTTTTTAGATAAGTATTCGTTGTACTCATCTTTATTAAATAATAATTCTTTTCTAGAAAATGTTTCATAGATATTGTAGTACTGATGCATTTCTTTTGTATATTTTTCAATATACTTTCTTTTGTTATGATATGTAGTAGTTTCATCTGTGCTAAATATTTGACCTTCACCTGCTGATAAATTTGTTTCAGGATAGTCTTCGTCTCCATCTACTGCACTTTCTGAATCCATTATAATCTCAGTAAATTCTGGATATACTTGCATAGCTTGTTCATCTGTAATGTATTTCACTACTAAAATATGTGCAGCATCTCTTGCATAAACATCTTTAGAGTTAGGATCAATGTATACATCTAGTGGATTTACTCCTTTAATGTACACTTCACCTTTACCTAAATCTGCATCTGGATCTTGATATACGTGCATTACGCCCATACCGCCAACATAATAATCGTCAATAACTTTTTTTAATTCTTCATCACCTGCTGATTGATCCCACACCCAAGAAAATAAATCTGAAAAAACTTTTGCCGTATCTCTATCGGAGTCTTCTCTAGCTGTAGAACGAAACTGTGGTGAATTGTAAGTAAGTAATGATTTAGCTGTTTCTACGATAGGATGTATTCTATTTACAACTATAGGTGCTTGACCACGAGATTCTAAGACTTCACGTTCGTCGTTAGTCCATTGTGCTCCTGCTCTAAACTCTAAAGACTCTTGAAACTTAACAGCCCACGCTTCACGACTATTGTCATATTCATTTAATAGTTCTAATGATTCTTGTACCTCTTCATGAATTTCACCTTCTTCTGGTGTAGGTTTACCTTTTTCAAATCCAAAAACATCAGACAGCTTATCTTTTGCTTCACGTCTTGACGCTGTCGTTCTCTTTTTTATTTGTTCTGGCATTTATAACCTTATATCCCTTTGGTACTTTTACGTCTGTCGTTTTATGTAAGATCTTATCTAAATCGTCGAGAGTTAAATAATATTTTTGTATATCAATATTCATATCCCTTATATTAACTTATAAGAAAGTATACATAATAGTCAAGGATATTATATAGTTTTCCAATTTTTTACAGAAGAAATGCCATATACACTCTCTTTTTGAGAAGAATACGACGTTTCGTGTAGTGGTTTGTAACAATTTTTATTAGCATAAAAGAATCCATCTAACAAGTCATCGTGTTTACCTCTAGGATAAAGTAACAGTTCATCTACGAAATGTTGCATAGACGGTTGTATAAATACCTTACCGTTAGCAAAGATAGGTTGCAAACTTTCTAATCTATAAGATTTGCTAGTTCTAGGATTCTCTTTAATTTCTAATCCTGGTATAAACATACCCATCTCTTCTGCTTTTTCTTTAATGTATTGGCGTAACATTTCCTGATAACCTACAGATTCAATTCTAGTCTTGGTACTTCTAAATGTTTTAAAGTTACTTATAATAGCATCTGCTAAATCTAAAGGCGTAGCTCTTTTCCTGTAGTAGGGAAGACAAAACCTATTACCTTCTTGATCTATAGCTATATTAAATATCACAGAGAAGTCAGCAGTCTTTTTCGTACTGGATGCAGGATCGACTCCTGTAAAGATGTTTACAGGTCTACTCTCTTCTACTTCCTCGCCATTAAGGCTCGTCAGGATGAGAGTTGACAATCCTTGTTCATCTTTTTCGATATATCCTTCGTAGTTCTGTATATAGTCTTTTCTAAATAAAGCATCTTCATCTCCTACGATTTGACACAAATACTCCCTATAGAACACAGACAGTCGATTAATACTTTCTAATTCTTCTTTCTTTTGTTTTAATTTATCTATAGGCCACACTTCATCCCATAGTGCTACATTGTTTTCTAGGTCTGGTCTAAACTCTAAGGTACTCCAACCTTTCATTTCTTTTAATGTTTCTACCATACAACGTTCGTGCTGCGGAGTGCCAATAACACATATTCTACCAGATAACGGGTCCAAGGATGGAACACCAGATTGCAACAACCAACGTAGATTGTATTCCATAGCTTCTGAGGTTTTAGTATTATTTTCATCTTCTGGATCGTCTAATATTAATAACGTTGGTCGTTGATTACCATGTTTAATACCACGTATCTGTTGCCCTGTACCTTTACAAATAATTAAACTACCATCTTTTAATTCCACTTCGGTGTTAGTCCACTTCTTAGCTGACTGCATTCCCCAATATCCAAAGAAGTGTCGAAACTCCTGTGAATAGTCAAGAACATCTTTTATCGTTCCAAGTAACTTTGTTGCGTGTGATTGTGTACGAGATACAAGTACAATCACTTTTACACCTTTAGTAAACATTAAATGAAACAATGGAAAAATACCAGCAGCAACAGAACTCTTAGCATGACCACGTGGTGCTATAATATTAATTTGTTTAGTATCGGTATCTAATAACTCTTTAGTTAGATCGTAATGAAACGGTGGAGATTCACTGCTAAACATATTCGGCATTACCATTCGGCCGAATAGCAGCATATCTTGTTGCATCTCTAATAATATTTTATTTTTGTTCATCTATAATTATAGTTACATCCAAGTTCATATCTTCAGCTACCTGTATTAAGGTGGCTAAAAATACTAACAAATTATTTTCTTTACCCTGTAATACTATCCGTTTCTCCATTAGGGAGCTCTTTCTTTTGCGTTGCTTTTAGTTTTTTCTTTTGTGTTTCAAATTGATTTCCTATTTGATGTGAGATGTCCATTTCTAATGTTTCGGTAACTTGTTTGTTTTTAGGTTGCATATCTACAAACACAGATAGTTCTTTAGCAGCACGAATCATATCGCCACTGTTCTCTTTCATCTTAGCTACTACAATAGCATCTTTCATAACATCTAATACAAAACCTTCATCAATTCCTTTTTCTACTAGTATATCTTTTAACTTATCTTTAATCATCTTCTTAACCTCCTTAGACTTCAATAATCTTTTTGCAGCAATCTCAGGTTCTTTCTGGTCTGGTCTATACAACTTACCAATTACAGATAGATCGGGCGATTCTCCTGCCATTTTGTACGCCAGATAACTATCTACTGCTAGTTCTGCACGTTTACTTTTAGCTTCTATTTCAGTATAAGACTTAGTAGATACTGTATTAAAATTTTTTGTACGCCAACGTGGTTCAAACTCTAATCGTCTATTATGTCCTAACCATTGCCTACCGTAAGGGAATGTCATCTCTATACCATTCTTATACTCTTTCCTGTAAATACATTCGCTTACATAGCCGTCATCACTAACACCTAGTTCACCTGGATAACATTTCTGCCAATGCTTATATGGTTTACCCTTAGACTCTTCAGGAGTATAAACCTTATAGTCTTTAGCTTTATATTTATTTATCTTTAGTTTTTTTGTTATCTTTATCATCTATATCTAGTTTATCTTTTAAATATTGCATGAACCCGTCTTTATCACCCTGGAACTGTATATACTCGTCTACTACTCTAGCATTGTTAACAATATCAGCCTTCAAAGTTTCTAAGTGTATCATCATCTTACCCATGATAGCCATTACTTCTTTTAAAGTAGGTTTATTATTTTTTCGTGGCATTGCCATTAACGTTTCTCCTTTACGTAATTAATTATCTAAATAATTAATGTATCCCTTAACGTTACTATTAACGTTAATACCTTACAATCAATTTTTATCTTCATCTTTAATTTTATCTAAACCTGTTCTCATTTTTTCTCTTTTAATCGTTATCGCCATCTCAGATGACATAATCTCTAACGTTTCTAAAATTTCTGGATCAGATATATCTATTTCAACAGATTCCCACTCTTTAGTATCCTGATTGAATTTTTCTAAAAATTTATTTTCTTTTAAGAACATTAATATCTTATCAAGGTGTTTCATAATATAACTTATGGATTTTTATTGGTTACTTACAATAGTTTAAAAAATTACTGTAGAATGCGTGTACGTAGTATATATACCACCTACCTCCCTTCTTAATTGATATTAATCCTACGATTACGTTGAATTTATCTGATAGTATTAATCTCAATTAAGAATCGAGGTAGCTGCACTCTTTTTGGTGGATAAACCATCACAATATAAATCACGTACCCATAGGAGGGACAATAATGAAAAATACTACACAAGAGATTAAGATGTCAGAAGTGATTGGCATCAATTACTGGTTCAAGGGAGCACGACTACCCGACAGTAAGAGAGTGGAAGACGGAGCACTAAGTCCGCTTAAAGATGCCAACGCACTTACTGAGCATCTTGCACACATCAACAAAGACAACAAAGGCGAAGACTTTACTAGCATACGTGTTGCCTTTGTAGCAGATAGTAACCTGCTTAAAGATAGTGCACAGTATGACGCCTTTGCTGCATTTGTCGATAGCAAGGATTGGAATATATCCGACACTAAGGATCAGAACGACAGAGAGCAAACGTGCTATGTAAACCCTACGACTAATGTGCGTAGTCATAGCATATTCATATCACCGAGGGTTGCGGTCAAGCGTACCCAGATGTAATGATTGCACATTAGCGTGTAATCCAATCCCCGTATTCGGAGTAGGCAGTAATGTCTATTCCGAGTACATATTATAATACCTTACAAAAAACTACTTGTAAGTGTTAGTAGTAATCAATAAAATAGTATTGCCAATCATCGTAGCAACATACCTCTTGTATCTTCATATAAGTTAGTATATCAATAACATATGATAACGTTACGATGGTTGGTGACACCTTACATAACAGATCAAATAAAAACTCTAGAAGGGAGATACACATGAAAACAATGTTAATAATATTGCTTATAGTAGCATTAGTCAGCATATGGTTCAGTGAAATGAAACGTATCACAGACAATGAAAGATAAGCAACCAACGTTCACCATAGTCATCGATGATGATAGTGATGAACTAAAACCAGTAGATAACTATGTCAAGGAAGGACACGCAGTAGGCTATGGCACAGAAGGTAGCTATGGCACAGACACAGATATCACCTTAGTTAATGTCCAAGCTAAGAAACGTAGTATCAAAATAGAGATATCTTAGTTGAAAGAATTATATTCAGCAAAGGATCATCTATACTATACTAAGTTAGAACACTCATCAGCGTTTTGCAAATGGTTCAAAGATAGATACAAGGTAGATCTTAGCACTTTGAATACCAGCAAAGCGTTCGATGATAAGCTTATTACAGTTAAAAAACGAATGTCGTTAAAATATATGTGGGCAATATATTATAATGTCGTTGAAGGGAGTAAGTAATGTTACAAATGGTATGCAAATATTGTAGAGAGACGATTGCAGCAAGTAACGCAGCAACAAGGGAATTAGATATCTTTGAACCTTGTTGTGTTGATTCTAAAAGAGAAATCAGTCACTTAAAAGCGCACTTTACAAAAAAAGCAGAACAACATGGAAGATGGAAGGTTGAATCAATTGATAGTATTGGCAACATTGTTGAAACTACTGAAGAAGATTTTGTAGAACCTTCCTTCTATGAAGCGGAAATGCATAGATAATGCATTCGAACAATATGTATGCTAATTATTTGTCGAATAGTTAGCATATGTATTAAATAAACTTAGTTGGAGGAAAAACTATGAAACCGAAGAATAATGATTTGATACTTGCATTGATACAAAAACGACTTGATGCAGGTGCAATAGAACATGGTGCGCAAGTACCATTAAATGACACTAGAGATCATATGACTGATTCTTTAGAGGAAGCGTTAGATTTAGCAGTATATCTAGCGGCAAAGATAATCGAAATACAAAGAAGGGAGTCTAAATGGCTAAAAATAAAACGACTTTGCATTATGACAAGTTCAAGGCTAAAGCCAAAGAACGTGACATTGAAATGCAAAAACTTGATGAATTCGTTCAATTCTTATTGGGAAGCAATAAAGAAGCGTATGAAATTCAGAACATAGTAACATATTATGTTGCAGCAGCATGGGATTGTTCATACGAACAAAAACGTGAAGATCACAAAATAATGGAGGAATCTAAATGTACAACGAAGTAAAAGTTATTAACAACTTAAAAGTTAATTACTCAAAAGCAAGTAACAAGGCTTTTGGTAAAAGAGGTAATGGTCCATTGGTAGACGGTAAATCGTGGCATGAAATTAGTCAATTTGGAAATATGCTTAGAAGTAAAACTAAGAATATAGAACTATGTGACTATTTTCAAATGATTTACAAAAATACTGATATTAGGATTGTGGAATTACAGATTGATGGTTCACACGACGATGGTGGAATCGAAGGTGTAACTTTTTACGATGAAAATGCAGATGAATTAGGTGTTCATTATGAAACTATGACATTGCAGTTACGTAAAAACTATCAAGATGAAACAAAACAAGAATGGGATATTAGTGGAAACAAATACGATAGTAGACAACAATTTGAAAGTATATTTGATCAAAGAACAGATATTGAGAGTAGTCAAGAGTTCTTTGCATACGTTTCAAGAAGTTTACTAGCAGTAAATGAATTACATGTAACAAGTGAAAACAATGCATGGATTGTTCACGATATTAACACTCAAGATAGAATCGTAAATCTATTTAGATTTGTTAGTAAACCAGTCGAAGTAAATTACTTACCAGGTGCATGGCATTCAAATACACTTCATGGTGTATTACTACAATGGCCAGGTGTCAATCAAAAACAATGGTCTGGTATAGAATCACATGCATACAGTCAATTAACAGGTGGATGGGAAATAAACGAAGGCAGCTCAAATACAATACAATACAAAATTGTAGAACAAGATGATGCTGATTTAAAGAAAAATCCTAAGTTTGATATTGAAGTAAATGTCGAACAGAATCAAAATGTTGTTGATGTTAATACATATGAAACAGCATCATTAATTAGATCTGATCATAGAGATAAATTGTTTGATTTTGTTAGAAACGAACTCAAGATTAAACCTCACGATGAAAGAACGTTGGATTTTAACATCAAGAAAGATAGAGAGAAAATCTATCAACTTGTAGAGTTCTTTGATAACGTTGGTAGGGTTAAATAATGGATCCGTTATTTCATAGCAAAAGTAGTGTCAAAAAATGGGGAGGTAATGTAGATGATTACATCGCTATTCATCATTGGTTTGATGACAGCAAAAGAGGTTTTGCAGATGTTACACATCGAGCTATGAGACATCATTCAGACGGTATTGGTTGGTGTATTGATACATTTGGTAAATATATAATATTATCAAATGGTAGGAAAATACCAGTTCGTTACGTTGCAGAACAACACGTAAGAGAAGACTGCGGCCATATACCATCTATGAAAGACTGGTTAGTTTGTATGTCACCAGAACCATGGATGTATAGAGTAGGTAAAACAAGTAAATAATTACAATAATCTTTTAGTGCCATATAAGTGGTCCGATAACAGGATAATCTTATTACGGTTGCAAAAGATGAGTAATAATAGTCACATTACAGTTCCTTGTGTTAAACAAGTTCCTGAGTGACTTAAATCAGAATAGAGGTAGCGATAGATTGAGCACGTGTAAAGCTACCTCAGTTCTGAATAAAATAAGGAGAAACAAATGGAATGGCGTAAAGAAGGAAATGAAATAAAAACACCGAATTTAGATCAAATAGAAATAATATTAGGCTATAAAGCTTATGCTGATTGGAAAGCAACTGAAAACTTTAAAGCTGGTGGTTGGCTAGATCTTAATCAATTAGAAGAGTTAGCAAAACCATTATTAATTAAAATAAAAGAAACGAGGAAAAAATGAGTAGATTGATAAATGAATCATTAACAGATTTAAGAAAAAGTATAAAAGAGTTAGTACTTACTCTTGATGAAAAACCTTATTCAAGCAATATGATTGGTATATTGTTAAACAAAATACATAATAAACATGGCGAAGAAGAAGCTACTAAAGCTATTGATGAGTTAGGTTTAAAAGATGAAGGTTGGGGATAGGTTTGAATAAACGTGAAAAAGCTTGGCATTATAAAAATGTCAAGCAAAATGATACAATTCAAGAAAGAATGCAAAAAATGACTTTCATTGAACCTTGGAGTGATGAAGATACAGAACGTGCTGAATCGTTTGCTAAAAAATACGGTAGAGCATGGCATATCTTTCAAGGAGTACCAATAAGACATCATAGAAAAGATAAGCAATGGATAATGCAATATTACGTCAAAGAGGAGGACGCAAATGAGTAAAGCTGAAAAAGCATTTGAATTACAAGAAAGAATAGGAAAACTTATTGACAAATTAAGTAATCTAGGCTTTGAATTTATGTATTTCAATAATATAAGTAGTATAAGGAGAAAACGTGACGAAAAACGAAGATGAAACATGGAGTATAGAACACGAAGGACCTTTAAACAAAAACAATATCGTATTTAAAATAGGATTATTAAAAAAATCAGTAGATACTGATGACTACGATAATGCGGAAACTTGGGAAGAACTTGATAAATTCGACAATACACACGAATCTGAAAGCAAAGATATGGATGATATGTGGGTTTGTGGTTATTGTGGCTCAGAAGAAGTGCAAGAACAAGTCTGGAGAGATATGAATACAAAAAAAATAATCGTTAAAAATGATTATTATCAATGTGTTAATTGTGAAGAAGAATCTACACCAATGAAACATTTTGATTGGACAGAAAAGATTGCTGAAGAATGTATGGGCAATAAAGATGAATATGATAAAATAATGAACGGGAGTCGAGCATGAGTAAAAAAGATGACATAAATAGAGAAAAGTACTGGTATAAATATGCAGAAGAAATGCTGCTTAATAAAAAGATTATATCAGTAATATGGCAACAATGGGATCCAGATGATGAAGATTCACAAACAGGTTTAGTTTTTGAAACTGAAGATAATGTAGCGTTTTTCTTATCATCAGATGACGAAGGAAATGATCCTGGTGCATTACATTGGAGTTCAACTAAACCAATGGGTCCACATGCAGATACTAATGGTATACTACCAGTTGGTATAATGTCTTACAATAAATACATAAAGGAGGTGTAATGTGGATAAAAATCACATAACATACATATCAAGTGATGGAGAAAAAGTTACTACTAAAAGAAAGTATACTAAATTTCCATATGATTTATCTGATTGTTCTATATTGTCAAACGAACATGGACAAATGGATAAATACTTAGAAGTAAAAAATCCTTTTAGTGGTGAATCTTATAGATTATCACCAGTAGAGGAAGCAGTTTACTCAGTTATAATGGGCGCACAATATATGCCTAATTATATGACCAATCAAAAGTTGCAGCAAGATGTACGCAAAGGACTAGATTGGTTTAGAGATAATAACGCAAAAGCGTACATGGTATTACTAGATTAATAACAATAACACTTGAATAAGGAGTCTAATAATATTAGATTCTTTGTTCAAGCTAACCAACCATAAGGAGAAAATCTATGGGATTTAATGTAAAAGACTATGCATTAGTCAAAGACCGTGTTCTAATGATACATGATGACATGCCAAAATGTCAAATTAGAACCGAATTAGTAAATGTACAACCGATTAAAGATACAGCAACAGGAGAAACATGTAATGAATACATCGTCAAAGCGGTCATCACGCCAGATCCATTATCAGAACCAGAAGTATACTACACAGGATATGCGGCTGAAAGAGATAATACTGGGTTTGTTAATAAGACAAGTGCTTTGGAAAATGGCGAGACGAGTGCGGTGGGTAGGGCCCTTGCATTTGCAGGTTATGGCGTTGATCATTCAATCGCTTCTCGTGAAGAAGTTGAGAACGCACAAGCTAAGCAAAAAGTCGTTAATCCAACTATTAAATCGTTGGAAGAAATAGACGATTATGCTGACGATTGTTTGAAACATAAACTAATAACAAAAGAGCAACATGTAGCTTACTTAAAGAAACGTGGTACTGGTTACTACGATACTAAAGTTAAAGTAACAAGAGCTTTAACACACTTTATGGAGCTATTAAATAAGATGAAAGAAGATGATGCTATTGAATTACAAAACATCAAAAACGAACATCTTACATCTAAACACACAGCTGGTGAAGAACCAGTGCAACAAGGAGAAAAGTAATGGCTATTACAGGTACTAAAGTAAAAAGTTCTAGTAATGGTAGTAATAAATACTTTATTAACAAGTGTTATATTACCAATGCAGAACAAATAGAGTCACAATATAGTGACACAACAGTTAAACTAGAGTTGGAAGACAATAGCAATGGTTATAAATATACAATGTTTATGAATCAGAACTATGTCAAAGACTTAAACGATGTAGTGACGGAGTTAAAATATCCAGATTTAGTTAATACATTGTTTCTAGCAGCTAATGTTGATTTGAACATAACAGACACAGGTGATATTAACCTATCAGATCTAGGTAATAAACAAATAGCTTGTTTAAGTTATCCTTCAAGTGGTAAATACAAACGTGCTATATGGTCTACTGTAAGTTCATGGACAAAAACAGATGAACTAGGCAAGGAGTTTGAAGAACAACTAAGTAAGGGCTATCCTAAGAACTACAAAAAGGAATCTGGTACAGTTCAACCAGAATCTAGTAATGTAGCTATAGAAGACCTACCGTTTTAGTGACAGCTAAAACAATACTACTCAACTGGGTATCAGAAAAAGCAGATAATCCAGGTGGTATGAATGAATTTTACTCATATGATATCGAACTGAATGTTCCATTATATGGAAAATTAAAATATGGTAAAATACACTCAGCTAGTACATATTCTAGACTATGGAGAGAATTGAGAGAAAATCCTCAATTGTTTGATAGTTTAGATCTTTTATGTACAGAAATTAAACACAATACACAGAAAAAGGTAAAAGGATGGTCGGTAATAAACACGAAGAAGTACAACGAGGAGACAACATTAGCTCTTCGCAATGCAATGACTACGTAGAGATAGTACTAGATAGTATATCTAATCGTAATAGCGTTGTTCCTACAAATGAATATACAGATATTGTATTAAAACATTCATGGAACAAAGAGATGTATCGTTCTTATTTTGTGTTTGACGAGGGTTTCAATGAACACGTAACAAAAACACAAACCGTAAAAGGTTATGAAGGTTCTTGTGCATTGGATTATATTATACTAGATATTGACAAAGGTGAAATACCTTCTGATCAATTGATAGGATATATCCAAGCGTGTTTATCTGAAATATTCGATAAAGGTGTAATGGAAGAAGACATTAACCTATGGTTTAGTGGTAGTGGTTTTCATATAGAAATGAAAAACGTGTTTGGATTGCAGCAAAGCAAGACGCTTCATGATAAGTTAAGACTTACTATGAATAAGCATTTTGACTTTGCAGACTCAATCTATGATAAAACGAGGATCATCAGAACTAAGTGGTCGTTAAATCCTAAAACACAGTTACATAAAATATGGATACCTTTATCACAAATAGGTGATATATCTTTCAGTGATCTTGAATATTATGCTTCAAATAAACAAAACTACATGAAGTGGGTAGACAAAGACTCAGATAATTTCTTTGAGACTTTGCATAAAACACCTGATGTAGAACCTTATTTACAATCTATGGTAATTGCATCACCAACGATAGCTACTAAAACGAACTTGACAAAGAAAAATACAGAAGTTACGAGTGTAGTATCGTGTATGCAGCATATATTTAATGAGGGTCCACATATTGGAGCAAGAAACAACAAAATGATGCGCATGACTAGTACCTATAAACGTGCTGGTGTGCCATTTATTGTTGCTTTAAACGGTATGCATACTTGGAGTGATAGTCAAATGAGTGAAGACGAAGTGACTAGAACTGTTAAGAATGTATACGATGGTAATTATCAATATGGCTGCGATGATCATATTATGGCAGAATATTGTGATACTAAATGTGTTTACTATAAACGTAAAGACTACAAGTTAGATATCAAGGGAGTTAACGAGTTAGAAGATTCGTTAAGAGACTACCTTATAAATACCATGAGTCAAAACTCTATCGAATTAAGTAAAATATATGGATGCAGCACTTATAACTTTGCACCAGGAGAATTAATTGTATTTTCTGGTGACACGGGTTTAGGTAAGACAGCTTTTATACAAGATATAATTGTTAAAGCTAAGCAACATACATTGTTCTTATCGTTAGAGATGAACGAACAGTTAATATTCAGAAGGTTTGGTCAAATAGCAGTAGGTAAAGATAAAGAATGGATTACTAATCAATACAAAACTAATCCAGAATTTACTTTAAAAGACGAACTAGATCACGTGCAAGTTATGACAATTGCACCAAGAATAGACTCAATTAAGAAAGTTGTATCAGAATACGCACCGAAAGTGTTAGTAGTAGATACAACAGATGAAGTACAAGTAGACTTTGTTAAAGGTGAAATAGAAAAGCAAAACGTAGTTATAGGTGCATTAAAACAAATAGCACAGAAAACAAATATAATTATAATTGCAATTCACCATTTAAACAAATCGTCTGCTAGTAATAACGTAATTAATTTGCATTCGTTAAAAGGTTCATCAAATGTAGTACAAAAAGCAGATAAAGTAGTACTTATCAAAGGTAATCGTGATGACACACTGCGTGTAATTAGCTCAGTTAAATCACGTGACGAAGGTAGGTTTGAAATGACTGCAACATTTGATACCAATACAATGCAATTCAACCAATTAAGGAGTAATAATGGTTAAACTAAGTACAATAGCGAAAGCAACATATTCAGATAAAAATAATATCCAGAAAGGACATCTAAGATTGTTCAAGATCTTTAACATGTCTACTAGAATGGATAGTAATTTTGGTAATCATCTGTGGTTTGACTTTCGTGTAGGACCAATGGAGTTTTCTACAGGATTTAGAATGTGGGATGAATCTCCAGAAGCGTTAGAACAATATAAGGAGGATTTTAACATCTTTGAGATGGATCAGAATCCTAATATTAGTGACGCATAGGAACAAAATACGTGGTAACAATCTTGAAAGAGAATGTGTGAATGTTGCTAAAGAGGAAGGGCTCTCTGCTGAGAGGGCCTATGCCTCTAATGGTAAAGCACTAGGTAAATCTGAACAAGTTGATTGTTTAGTTGAAGGATATGCAGTTCAAGCTAAAATGAAAAAGAAAATTGCACAATGGTTATATCCTAAATTTCATGCAGATGATGTAGATCTAGTTGTAACACGTATGGACCGCAAAGAAGCATTAGCTATAATACCATATAAAGAATGGATAAGACTAATTAAAATAGAAAAGGAGTTTAATAGTGAATCTAAGTGAGAGTGAAGTAAAAGCTATTATGTCTATTGCTGCTAAGATTATAAAGCATCAAGAAGACGTTAAGCTTAAAAAAGATGTTGACAAAGTAATACGTAAATCTGAAGATCAACACGACTTATAAATAATGAAACGTTAAGATGCCTTACCACGGCGAAAAATAACCGTGTAAATACGAAAACGATTGGTTGGCTACTAAAAACATATCTTCTTAGTCGATAGATATGTATCTTAAGTATGTAGGGCATCTTAATATATTAAAAGGATAAATTATGGACGATAAAAAAAGGTTAATGGAAATAGAAATGATTAGAAAAGAAGTTAATGAAATAAAAAAATTAACTGAAAAAACAATAAAATTTCTGACTTCAAAGAAGGAAGAGTCGGAAATTTTATTGGAAAAGCTTTCTAAAAAATAAAGCTAGGTAAAACATATGCTATTCATCACCTAAGTTTTCTAGCATAATATCTCTATTACGTTCTTCTCTTTCAAGTCTTTGTCTATACCATTTCATATTATTACGTGGTATACCAGTAGAATATTCCATCCAGTAATTTGGTTTCTGCGATGTTTTATATATATCACGCATCAATCTACCACCAGGTAAATATGTCCACGCTGTATATTGTCTAAACGCTTCATAGTTACCATCTACTAAAGCATTGATATGTGGCATAACAAATCTTGCTGCAGGTGGAGTTACCATCTGTAAAGGTGCCATAGCTTGTATAGGATACTGATTAAAGAAAGCTCTCTTTCTTGTTTCTTCATCACCAAATAAAAACTCAGCTGTATCTTTAAACATATTCATAGGTGGTGATAAAGCATATTCAAATATACTATAAGCAAATACACTAGCTAATGCCATAGTCATAGCATCATTAGCAATTTGTCTTTCAAATCTTTTAGTAACTTCAAAATTAGGATGTCCTTCTACTGCCATCATATCTTCAAACATAGTTTTTCTACGTCTTATACTACTCCACATATAAGGTTGGAAACGTGTCATAATACGACCAAACGATGTATTACTAAAGTTAGGTCTATATGTAGCATGGTAGATAAACTGAGATCCTTCTACACCTTTCTTAGCATTTTTAACTAAAAATTCATCAGTAACTTTAATATTACCTTTTGTATCACTATACAATTCTCTTGCTTTTAAATAGTGTGATAAAAATGCAATACGTCTTAAATGTTTTTCAGTTACAGACATAAAAGAACTACCAATATCCATAGCAGTAGCACCAACATTGTGTTTCTTAGCTAGTTCTGCAACAGTTTCTTTAACAAAAGCTTCATTTTGTTTGTTTACTTCCTTAGAATTACCAAACAACTTGTTAGCTTTGACGTTTTGATTAACTCTTGCAACTAATTCTGATAAAAACTTTTGTACATTAGCAGGTTCTTTAGCTTGTAAATAAGTTAATTCTTGTAATAAGTTACCTTCTAATAGACCTAAACTATCTATCATTAAATATATATCTTCTTTAGATTTAAGTTCTTTATCTTGATACGTTTTAGTTTTAGGATCGTATATTCTAAACTTTTTACCAGCAAATACTTTTTCTACTAAAAAACTTTCATTGAATGCATTTACAAAATGCGTAAATCCAGAATCAGTTATAATGTTTTGATAACCACCATAAGTATTAGTAATAGCTGCTTTAGGGTGAAACAGCAAACTAAACACTTCAAACTTACCTTCTAAGTCACTTATATATTGCGCCATCTCTACCATAGCTTTATGTCTAAGTCTTGGATCTTCTGGTAATGTTTCAAACATTTGTTTTTCTTTACCTAATAAAGACTTAGTAGCTTTACCATAAATTTTATTAACATTACCTTCTAGCTTTAATAAAACATTTCCTACAGATTCATCACTATACCATTGTCTAGGTGTGTAATTAATATTTAATTTATCTATATTATCTCTGGTTATAAGATTGTCTAGATTAGATTTCTGTTCTTTAGCAGACCATTCATTATAAGATTTTTTAATTTCAGGACCTATAGTCTCTGCAAAAAAAGTATTACGCTGCTCTTGCTGCATACCTCTTATTTTCTTACCATGCTGTTTAAGTTGATCACGAAGCAATTCTCTTTTCTTTGCACGTTGTTCTGAGTATGTAGGCATAGCTGCAGCTTCCATATCTAACAATAATTTCTTTTGTACATTATTTAGTTTTCCATACTTCCATGATTGGTCGTACTTAGCTGCTTTCCATTCTGTTAATAATTTATAATCAGCTCTATTGAAACCATGAGTTTCTATATTTCTAGTAGAAGGTTGTCCCATGTAACCTTTAGAAAAATCTAATAAAGCAGAATGCCATTGATCTATAACATCTTTCATAGTTTCATTTTGTCTACCTTGTTCTAAGAACTTATCTAAATAAACTCTAGCGTATATAGCAGATATGTTTTGTGTTAATCCACGAGACATACTATCCATATATTCTAATGGTACATTACCATCTGTTCTAAAGAAAGGTAACGCTCTTTCTAATCTTGATCTAGCGTGTGTAGATAAAGACTGTCCAGCGTATATAGTTTTACCTTTTCTAGATGTAGCTTGATTCATAAAATCTACAGCTTCAGGATCAGACCATGGATTCTCATACTTATTAGTTTTCTCTATTTTGTTTTTTAAATTAGTGTACTCAGCTAATCTTGCATCTTCTAATAATATAATACCATTATTTATATCTTCTTGATGTTCCTTGTTTAGCAATTGATCTGCTGTTTTAGCCATAATACGTGCTTTTTCTTCTGCTAAATAATTAGTCTTAATATTGTTTACATTTTCTTTAACATCAAATGAACCCATGTAAGGCCAGAAACGTGATGATTCATCTTGTTCTTTAAACTTACCTACCTCTAGTTGTCTAGCGTCTAACTTGGATTGTATAGTAGCCAATTCTTGTCTAATAACTTCACCGACTGTAATCGTCTTACTTCCCTCTACTAACAATTTATCTACAGTCTTCCAATCTATTTCACCTGATTTATTTAAATGCATAGAATATTTATCATGTAAGTTTTGACGAACGTTTAACGAATGTTTAATAAATGCTATATCATCTAAATGAAAGTGAGTACGTAATATTTCTGAACCAGATACAGTATCTTGTTTTAACTTAACAGCTTTATCAAACATTATTAATCTATTAGGACTTATAATACCTTCTTTATTATAAAACAACTCCATTAAACGTTGTTGGTAATACAAAGGATTGCTAGGAGCATAGGTTTTAGAAGGAGTGTATACCTTCTCGTATATAGTATTATCAAATGTTTTCTCTATATTTTTAATATTACTTTCTATAAAAGTTTTCAAAGCAAAATCCATAACAGGTTGTATTACATTGTTACGCATATGATCTACATACTCAGTAGGAGATACAAATTTTTGATCTCCATTTTTATCTGTGTAATATAGTCTACCTTTAATCTTTAATAACTTCTCTTCAGCTTTCTTTAAACGCTGCTGAAGTTCTATACGTTCTTGCGGCAATGTGTTATTACCCTTAGGTCCTAAGTTTTCACTACCTAATACATGACGTAATACTGAAACTTCCCACAAAGTATCTTGGTTTTGTGTATATTTTTTTTGATGTGTATTTAATGTTGCTTTATTAAATCCAACAAAATCTACATTAAACTTTTTTAACTGGTTAGCTATACTATGATTTTCATATATACCTTCAGCTATAGTTTTTAAAGTAGATGTAGGAACTAACAAACCATATTCATCCATTTGTTCTGTTTTAGGATTAAATTTAATACCTCTATCTAATTGAAATCTTTTTTCAAAAGGTGCAATGAGTGCGTCTATACGTTGATAAATACCTAATACTTGATCTATTTGTTTAGGACTTCTTAGGTTAGCATCTATAGGAAACATAAAATTAACTCTACTTGTAATGTGTGTAGATAAATTCTGTTCAGGTATTTTTTGTAATACAGGATTATTTTTTAAAGCTTTTTCTAATGTTCCTACGTTTTTAAAAGGAACAATAGTTTCATTCTTTTGATTATAAGCATAAACAATATTATCTTTGTCTTTAAATATTTTACCTATAGTGTCATCAGCTAACTTTGTTAAAGTACCTTTATTACCATCAGCCCATTCCTCTACTAAATTTTTATAATTTAACCTAGTAGTTCTAAATAACTCTTTATCTTGTAACATCTTTAATGCTACACCTTCTTGTTTAGCATATTCTGAAAAAGTAGGTAAAGGTATATCTTCACTTATGTCTATGTAAAAGTCTTTTCTTGCTTGGTTAATTAACTGTTTGTTTCTACGTATAGAATCAAACGCATCACTAGGACCATATTGATTCTTCATATGTTTTACAAAGAACTTTAATCGCAGCCCATCTACATCTTGTATTAAATCTATTGTTCTATCTGCTCTTATAAAGAAACTAGAATAAAGAGATCCCATTTGATACAATACATCTGGATTACCATTAACAACTTGATACTTAACAACGTCAGCTAAATCTTTTAAATCGTTTTTAATAGCTTCAGATTGTGTTGAAGTAACTTTTTTCTTAGCAGCTATTAACTTATCTAATTCTTTTTCATTAGTAAGAATATCAATAGGTATTAAATCTGGAACAATTTTACGAGTCTTGTTTACAGCAGACTTAGCTGTATCAACAACAGGAGGTTTAGTAGCTTGGTCTGTATTAGGAGGTGTAATATCTTCTAGTACATTGTCCATTATGTTATCGTAATCAAAATCTTTTTTAAATTGCTCGATTCTAGCCTTCTTTTCTTGTGAGGCCTGTTCTAGTACATTATAACGTTCTCTAGCCATATAACGCTTGTTTCGTGCCTTTATGGACCATGTCTGTTCTAAGTCTGGCAAAGAACCTACATATTCACGTTGTAATGCACCTCTTTGATCGTACAGTTCCTGTAAATTAGATTCTTTCTTAAATGGTTCAGTACCTCTATCTAATTTAACCTGGTCTGCTTTTTCTTTTAACAATTGGTCAATATCTCTATTTACTCTTGTTAAGAAGTCAAATCTTTTCTTACCTCTAAATCCTGTAAAGTTTAGATCCATCACAGGGTGTGCTATATAAAACACATCAAACAAGTCTTCTGTTAACATCTTAGCTTGTTTAGTTAAAGGTTTTCCTACTGTTTTTCTAGCATTAGCTAAAATTTCCAATTGTTCTTTCATTGATTCTTTAGTAAATAATATTTGGTCACCATAACTACGTGTATTAGTTTTTTTATACCACTGTTTATTTCTATTAAAGGATTGATATATTTTATTACGTTGTTCAAACGTAGTTTCTATAACATCTACTATAAAGCTATCTACGCTTTTAGGATTCATCTCTAATACTTCAGTAGCATATTCTTTAAATGCTTGCGCTTTTTTTAAAGCACTACCTAAATCAACTATAGCGTTTATTTTATTCCATAAGAAATTAGGATAATTGTTTATATTATTTATTTCCTTACCATCTAATCCCTCCATAAACCATTTATCAAACTCTCTCAAGTTAGCTTGTTTAAACAAGGGATGATCTTTTATAACACTTGATAAATCTTTTAATAAAGGAATAATAGCTTCTTTATCTATGGCATTATAAGGATCTATCTTCATTTTTAATCCATTGATGTTTTCACCTACAAGTCTTAAATATCCAGTAGTACCTTCAGTCATAGTTAAAAACTCCTGTGATACTATATTGCTATCTAAAGGAGCTTCATCTCTTCTAGGTTTACTAAATACTAACTTATACATGTCACGTAACACCTGACGATTTTCTTTATGCATAAGATTTTTGTCGTATTTTGTTCTTATTCTTCTTGTAGAACCTGAAGGTAAATCTACGTCTACTAATTTATTAGCATCAATAAATGTACTTTGTACAACATTTTGATCTATTATTAATTGTTTCCATATAGCTGGAATCTTATTTAATTGTTCTGTGACTTTTCCACTACCATCTTCTGTTTTACTTAACAATTGTTTATTTAAATCAAACTCTTGTTTAGCTACTTGAAATTGATTGGTAATATATCCTACACTATCTTTACCAACAGAACTATACATACCGTTGTCTAGCTTTGCATCTACATCTATCATGTTTACTAATTGCTGCTTTCTAGTTTCCTTTTCTGGAAACTTAGCATTAGCTAATTCTTTAGCAATCTTACGATCACTTAATGAAATCATAGTACCATCGTCTTTTAATAATTGATTTTGTATTTCTGGTCTACCATAAACTTTAGTTATTTCTTTGGGCATACCCCAAAATACGTGAGCAGAATCAATGTCCTTGTCTGCACCATTCATATTAAAATCATTTACTTCGTTTGTTACAATAGATAAACCTTTTCTACCTTCAAGAAATCCTACAAAATTACCAATACGAACACCACTGTTACTAACCATTGGAGAACGTATGTACATAACATTGTCTAAAGATTCTTTTAATTCCTTAGTAACGTCGCTATTTTTATCTAGGTCGTATTCTTTTTCAAACTTATCAAAGACTTTACCTAAAGTACTTTTGTTTTTAGTAGTAGGGTCGGTAACGGGAATAATACGTGCACCTTCATATAGTAAAAATTCGTTATCAGCTAAACCTTTTTTAGCAGTAGAGTATTTAAAATTTGTTGCTCTTACAAACCCATCATACAAACCTAACTTAGAACTAAAAGATTCTTCTACTACTGGTCTAGTTAATCTTCTAAACATATATTGTGATATTCTTTCATTAACAAACTCTATAACACCTGGTCGCATAAATGCTCCAGGCTCAAAGTCTGATGAAATTAAATAATCTTCTATCAGTTGTTTGTTATAAGTTTCGTTACCGTACTCTGCAAAATCTTGTTCTATTCTTTTATCACGTTCTGAGGTTCTATCAGCACTAAATAATTTTCTTAACATACTTCTAGCTGTTCTAGATGTAGGAGATTCATTTAATATTTGATCTATTAATCGTATATCAATACTATCTAAAGATATTTTATTACTAATTCTTTCATTGTTTTTAAACAATTGTGACACTTCATTGTTTACTACTACATCTCCTCTAGCAGAACCATTAACAATATCTGTCCATTTTTTCCAAAAAGCTTCACCTTCGGAACTAGTAGGATCCATATCTATAGTATTTAAATTAGAAGTAACTTGTCTTAATAGTTTTAATTTTTCTAGCTTGTTAAAATTTTCATATACATCAAGATTAATATAATTGTCTTCTAATTTAGATTTCCACGTTTTACTACCAAGTGTGCCTTCGTTAGGTCTTGCATCTCCACTAAATTCTTTTACAGCAGTATTGTAATGAACGTAATCTATTGGATCTAATCCTTTTGATTCTAGATTGTCTAGCATTGCTTCCATTTTAGGGTCCATTCTAAACGTAGCTGTTTTAATAATAACAGTACCACGTTTTGTCCCGTCAACAAACTCGCCAGGTCTATGAACGTGTATAGTTTTTATAACTCCAGTTTCAGGATCTAAACCATAAGCTTTAGCTTTTGCATCAAACTTTTTAGATCTTAACATACTAGCTCCATCAGTACCAGAATTAAATGCCTCCATTTCAAGACCCATATTTTTTATACTACCAGGTAAATCTCCTAGTAAAACATGACTATACTCTCCATCTATATACGTTTTCTCTAAAGGTATTTCTACACCAGACATATGCTTAGTATACTTTTGCATTTTAGTAACATCTGTATAAGGTTCTGTTTTAAAATACTCAGGAAGTTTATCTATAATATCTTGAGCGTTATATTTAGTATCTATTAAATTCATTTCTTTCATACGCCAAACTACAAATCCAACATTAGACTTGTATTTTTTAGCTTCTGTACCACCTAATTCTTTTCTAATAGCTCTATCTATTTTTTTTAGATTAGTATCTGAAATATAATTAGTTTCATTTTTCTTGCTAGACCATGGCATTTCTCTTACTTGTAACCTACCAGTATCACTGACTGCTGCATGTACATACAATCCTTCTGACTCTAGTCCTTCTCTAAATTGTAACAATTGTTTTTTTGACATGTGCCTTACAGCATCAATTGGATTTTTAACTTTCCTATCTGGAAATGCAAATATATCTATAGATAAAGGCGATACATTAGAAATTTTAGAACCAGGTTTATATTTACCATCGGCTGCATCATAATATCTTTGTGATACAACAGTTGTTAAATAGTCTATATCTAAATGTAAAGATTTGTTATCGTTAGCATAAATTTTATTTAAACGACTACCTTGGTCTGATTTAGTACCAGATTTTTTACCACCAATAGGTTTGTTGTATATATCTACTTCTGGTGCTTCTTCTTCAAATACAGGCTCTTCCGTTTTCTTTCTCTTTAATCTACCTTCACCTTTTTCGGGTACTAAATAAATTCTAGAAATTTTAAATTTATCTAAATGTTTATATTTATGTATAGCTTGAATTAAATCCATCTTTTGATCTTCGTTAACTTTAATTTTAAACTTACCTTCTACTTCTTTAACAAAACTTTCAGGAGTAAAGTTTGTATCTATAGCTAACTTTTTAAACATTTGATGTAATGTTTGTGGATCTAAGTCTTTAGCTTCTTTAGTTCCAGTATTCTTTATATCCATAAATATATTTTTAAGTGTACGTTGCTTAGGTAAATACTCAGTACCTGCTGACGTATCTTGTTCGATGTGTTTTACTTCTTTGTCTAACTCTATAGAAGTAAACTCAAATTCTTTTTCTTCTACCTTCTTATCAACTTCTTCTAAATTAAAAGTATCTTCATGTGTCTTATCTACTTTTTCTGACGCTTCATATAATTTTTCTAATATAATAGTTCTTTGTTTAGAATCTGTTTTAGCTTTAGCTTCCATTTCTGGAGTAATAATGCCTTGTTCTTTTAAGTTTTTGTACTCTTCACCTAACGCTACAACTATATCATCATAGTTATTAACTACATAATCCATTTGTTGGCGTTGTATATCTTTTAAATATCTACTCCAGTAAGCTTGATATTGAGGAGTTTCTGCTTGATACCACGGTTGTTCAGTAAGCCACTTACGTGCTTGTTTCATTTTTAAATCTCTTGGCACTACCTTGTCTGTAGAAAAAATATCTCTAGTAGCTCTATTTTCAAAACTTGCTCTACTATTTACAGAAAAGAATACAGCCATTAATGTTTCATATATTTGGTCTTCTAATGGCATATCATGAAGTTTAGCGGTAGTAGTACCATACGCTGCACCTGCTGTACCTTTCATAAGAAAGTTTATAGTTTCAAATTGATCTCTACGATTAGGTTGTTCTTTTAATGCTTTAGCAAAACCTCTAACTACTTTTTCCCCAGCTGTTCTAACTCCGTTATTTTTACTAGCTAACATTCTACCTATGTTAGCATATTCACCAATACCACCAAAGATACCACCTGCTATAGCACCTGATACTGCTGCTTGTCCCATACCAGTAACACCTTGCTCTCTAGAAGACGCACCTAATAACAATCCTAAATGTACAGACTGGTTAACAATATTGTCACGAGTGTCTGCACTCATAAATCTATTTTTAAATACACCTTTATGTATAAAGGCTGCAGCTTCAATGTTATTATTTTTTAAAAAGTTAGTACTTTGTTTTTGAACAAAACTTGCAACTATACCTGGTACTGATTGTATACCATATAACTTTTCACCTGTCTTTATATCTACCCCAGTAGGTTGCGCAGTACGAAATGCTTTACCACCAGGTAGTTTAGTAGTAACATCGTGCATAGCTCTAGCTACTTTATTATTAGAATATTGTAAACTGTTACCTGCTGTTTCTAATTTACTAGCTATAGATTCAAATTGTTTTATACCTCTAGACTTAGCTTGTCTACGTAATCCTCTAGCTACTAAAGCTGTAGCTGCACCACCACCAGATAATGCTTGTACAACAACACCAGGAGCTAAACCAATAAGATGTGACAAAGAATTTGCTATCTTTTCTGTAGACGTATCAGGTTCATCTGCAAATCCAAACGTAGTAAATCCTTCTAATAGTCCAGATGTTACTTGTGCAAGAACTCCATCAGATTGTCCTTGTCTTCCATCGGTAAGGGGTAAACCTGCATCGTTTAGTTTACTCTCCATATAACGCAAACTACGTGCGTCAAACTGCTTAGGTATACGGTCGTAAAACTTTTTTAAACCTATTACATATTGTTCTTCATTTAAACTACCTGCATCTAAAGCAGATTGAAGTATCTGTATTCTTCTATCTAACATATTATAGATTAGCTAAATACTTTTCTAAAATGGCACTTCTTTCTTCTAATCCTTTTATAATACCAGGATCTGCTTTTACTTTTTTAGCAGCATCAACCATTTGATTACCTATAATAATACCTTGCTTAAAATCTTTTTTAAGTTGTTTATTATATTGTCTCCCTTGATTTACTTCTTGACCCTGTTGATATCTTACTAATAAATTTGCTGCAATATCATTATATCTATTTTTACCTTCATCTAAATATTCAGTTAATTTATTTTTACCTCTTCTAGTTAATCTATTGTCGATTAAAAGTACAGGCTTACTAGGCATATCATAATCACTTGTACGTTTGTTAGTATCTACGTTGCTCATTAAAGGCATAGCATTGTATAATTCACCTATAGCAGTTTGCGCACCAAATTTCTGTGTGTTAAATATAGCTTTGTTTACTAATGGATCGTTAGTATTCATATTTCCATATATAGCATTTTGCCCACTTGCTGCATTTAATAATGAATTTGTTGTACTAGAACTATGCCCACTATCCAATGCTTCTTGTGCAGTTAACTGTTGTCCTAAGTTTTGTACAAAACCCATATTTTGTAAATATAGTTGTTGATTCATATCGGTTATACCTGTTTTCTTTTTGTAAGCATTCATACTTGGCGTAGGTTCAAAAAGATAATTTAGTACTGGCATATCAGTATATATATAATCTCTAACAGGTTTATTTTTACTATCTTTAAGTAAGTTTCTAAACTGTGCTTGTTTCATAGCATCTTGAGTTGAAGCTGTATAACTAATCAAATATTCACCGTTAGTTTTACCAGTACTTTCACCTGTTTTAGGATCTATATATTCTTCATTCATGATTTTAGCTTGTTCTAAAGGTTTTTTAGTTTCAAAATTTAACATCCATTCTACATCTTCTCGTCTTATAAATTTCATTACTTCTGCATTATCTTTAAATGTTTGCGCACTTACAACTCCTTGATGACTTGCAAGTTCCATAGCGTTTTTTGTTTGTAAATTCATATTTTCAACATTAAACCCTTGTAGCAAGTTATCTCTTTGTTCTGTTAACTCAGATTGTAACTTCATTCTTGATTCAGTATTATCTTTATCTATATTGCCTTTAAGTTTAGTGATCTTTTCTTCTTGTCCAAAACCTGCTACTTGCATGTAACGTTGGTTAGCAATTGTCATACCAGTTAGTTTTTCTCTAGAAGCAATACCTTTGTCGTCACTTATTGCTCCTGCATCTATTTGCTTTACTAGTTGCTCGGTTGCTATATCACCCGATAATTTTATTTTTTCTACAGAGTAACCTTGTTCTAATTCCATTAACTCTTTTTGTTTAGCTGTTTGCATAGCTAATTTTTCTTCATAATCTGGTTCTCGTATGCTTCTTAATAATCCAGAAGCACTTTGTGATGCCATGTTTAATGCTTGTAAAAATTCAGTTTCGTAACTCGCCATTATACGTTTCCTCCATATTGATTTTTAACCGCTTGATTAAAATCAGTACCTAATACTGCTCCACCTTGTGCAGCTGAACTAGCAGCACCATAAAATGTTTTTTGTATTGAGTCTAATTCCATTCCTTTTTGATCTTGTATTTGTTGATTAGATGATTGATAAGCCATATCTAATCCTGTAAATGCTTGTGTAGGATCCATAACATTAGTACCTAACCCAGCAAAACCAGTTTGTCCTATTTTATTTTCCATAGCACCATATCTACCAATTCTTTGGTCTGTTGCTAAATCAAATTTATCGCCTTGTGTTTCGAGTCTTCTTATCTCATTGTTTTGCACTTCTGGTAATAATCCTATTGCATTACTTTGCAATTCTCCAAATACACTACCTAACACTCCACGTCTTCTTCTACCTTCTTCTCTAGCTTTACTTGCAGCTGAGGTAGTAGCTGCTGCTCCAATTAATCCTGCTACTATTGCAAACATATGCTACTCCTTTATCTTTACTACTAGGTTAGGTGATACAGCTTTTAACCAATTATACTCATTAAAATGAGGTGCATATGCTAAGTTAGCTTCACGTTTACCTTGTGTTATTTCATCGTCTAAATTTTTTTCTGTTGATGGTTCTTCTCTATCAAGACCTACTGTCTTATCTTCAATCATTATTGATTCTCCTTTAATTCATTAATTGCTTTTACAAAATCTTCTACACGTACTGGTGTTTGTTTATACCAACGTGAATGTCTACCTGCTTTTTTATCTGCATACATTACTTCATCTATAGCACGATCATATTCTTTATGACATAAACATTTCCATGCAGTAGGAAATTTTTTAGTCCAATTTCTACCTAATTGATAATTAACAGATACTAATGCTATTTTAACATTATCGCTTTCAGTAGACAATACGTTTGCTTGTTTGTTTGCTGCTTCCATAGCTATTGTAATATCTTTTAAATACCATTCTTTTACTATGTAATCATCTACTTCTGTACCTACAGGATAATCTTGTTTTTCACTAGCTGTTAATAAATGACCTATACCGCAAGTAGCTTTACCTAAGGTATCTAAATAAACTTCATTTTTATATCCTTCACGTAACTTCATGTGTTCGTATACTTTTTTTTCAAAATTGTTCATGACACTCCTTTTGTAAATAATCATATGTTAAAAGATTCTCCAGTAAATCTATCGTCTTCTTGTAAATCATTAGATTCTTCTTCTTGTGTTCCATAGTCTACATAACCTAGCAAACCTAAACCTGGTCCACCAAATGTTGTCTTTGCCATAGTAGGAAAAAACTCCATCGAATTTCTACCTGGTGTTACTTGTTTAAATTCAGCAGTTCCATCTGCAATTGTATTTCCAGTAGGTTCGTAATTAGTAACACTGTTTAAATAAAAAGCTTTTACTCTAGCTTTGTCAGCCATCCTGTTACTTGTTCTATCACGACCTTCTATAACAACTTTACCCTTATCATCATATATTGTTTCCATTGGACCTACATCTTCCATAGCAGCTTTTGCAGGTTCTTTAACTGTTTTTTTGTAAAAATCTCTAAAGTTATTATACTTTTCTTGAGGTTTTTCATTGTAAGGAGTGCCTTTTTCTGTTGCTCCTCCGTAATTAGCTGGTTGGTTGTCATTGTAATCTTTCCTAGCTTGTCTTCTAACTTTCATGTTATCTATCATAGGTTGCATAGTTTTACCTAGTTCATGTCCCATAGTAAATCCTGACATAGCAGCAGTACCATAATACATAGTTTTTCCTAACAAACTATCCCTATATTCAGATTCTGCTTGTGCTTTATCAACAGATACTTCTGCACCAGCTTGTGCTTGATAAACGCTTAACTTTGAATTAATATTCATAATATCTCCTTATGGCTGTAATTGTGACCATCTTATACCAGCTACTGTAGAATCTACGCTTGTTCCACTGCTAGTTGTTTCTCTAAAATTAAATGTTGCAACTCCATCTCTATACTGATCTAACGATGCTTTATAACTTAATTGACTTCTAAATTGTACATACACAGTTCCACTACTTGGTGTTATAGTAGAAGATGAATCAGCTGAATGTATACTAGCAGTTGTCCAACTACCACCACTTGTAATTTTATCACTAGCACTACTTGCTACCCTATATTGAGGAACATGATAACTGTTACTAGCAGCTACTCCTTGTACAAATATGCTACCAACTCCATTTGTTACCGTTACAGTAACTACATCTGAATAATAAAATCCTGCAGTATTAGAAGAACTATGTGCTACGTTAGAAGGATTTACGTTTACAGTAGGGCTTGGAGTACCAGACGTAGTTAAATTAGCATTAGTTATTTCTAATGGACTACTATCTGTTAATCCTTGTGCTACTATTTTAAAATCATAGCGTTGCGATTGCGCTAAACCAGATACTGTAATATCTGTATTTACAGCAGTATTAGCAGCATAACCTTTTGCACTAGGTGTAATACTAGTACCGCCATCATACGAACCACCATGCTCTCTTTTATATAGTATAAAATTATTAGTCACTTGTGTGTTTGCTGTAATACGTAAAGGTATAGTATTTGTACCAACAGTTCCCTGCAATGCCATAGAAGTTACTGCATTAGGAAATCCACCTCTATAAAATGTTGTAGTACCACTATTGTTAGTTTTGTATATACTAGGTTCAGAACCTCCTAAACCTTGTCCCTCTCTACTATATTTAGTTCCAGTACCTAATGGAGCATTTAAAGCAGTGTTTGAATAAATAGTTTTATTTAAACCAAATGCACTTTGTTGAAAATCTCCGTATATATTAAATTGATTAATAGATTCTGTATACGGAACATTACCTGCAGTAGTATCTAAACTAGCACCTGTAGCTGTTTTAGAAGCACACTCTATTAATTTACCATCAGACCAATAACCACTTATTGTATCTCCATCACTTACTCCACTACCATTTTCTGTATATGTAATTGTTTGACTATAAGAAGTTCCAACAAATATTATGCCAGTATTAGATTCTACTGTTTCAGGACCTACTACAGCAGCTCCAAATTTAGCTTCTAACGTGTACATAAATGTATCAGCTTGTTGTGACCCTGAGTTAGTTAATCCAAGAGCAGCAGTATCTGTAAAGTTAGCAGATGAATTATTAGCTATACTTACAACTGTTGTAGAATCTGTAACCCAACTTGATCCATTCCATATAACAGGACTGCTCCAAGAACTACTTCCCCCCGCTCTTTTTCTTCTTCTTAATTTTTGATCAGTAACACCAGTAGCATTTGAAAAACCATAACTTAAAACTATTTGAGGTCCACTTGCTTGCTGTGTATACGCTGCTGAAAAATTTGTTATAGTAGGCACATCTGTACCTGCAGCAGTTTCTGTTGCAGTTCCAGTAGATTCTGTAGGATTTTTTTCAAATACATTACGTTGCCAACCTTTTTCTGTTTTTACATAAGTATACATTTTTGATCCCAATCTAACTATTCTAGTATCTCCTAAATTTCCTTCGTTATTAGAAGGAGGTCTTTTAAGTATTTTATTAAAAGTAGGATGTATAAAATTTGCATTATTACGAGCTATGTCTATAATTCTTCTACTCATGTAGTCACCATTTCTCTATAAACTAATTGTATATCATTTAATTCAAAATCTGATTGTACGTCTCCATCAGATACTATTGTTAATAGCACAGAATATCCATATACTTTTTCACTAGCAGTTGTTTTTAATTTTGCATTATTTACTGTAATTTTTTTGTAAGACATTTCATCGCTTGTTGGTAATAAATTATTACTTAAAGTACTGTTAGGATCTACGACATCTTTGTTGTTAGAACCAGAAGTATGTGCTCTTACTTGTACTTTTATATTATTTCCATTTCTAGCAGCAACATATACTGCAGTTAAATTTTTAGGTGTATTAGGTTTTTTAAATGTAAATTCTTTTGTTTCCATTAAAACTACACCTGAACTGTATTTTTTACTAGAGCTAGAATCTGCATATTTTTTTAATGCATAGTTATTACTAGCTATAGCTAACAATTCCCCGTTATTATCTTGCACTACATTAGTACTATTATCGGTAGTAAAAGGTTCGTAATCATTTCCACTTACACCAGATGTAGTTTCTTTTACAAATGACATAGACTTTAAATCAAATAAAATAATTTGACTTGCACCTTTTGTGTTTGTTGATTTTTTAAGCAAGATCAATTGTTCTTTTTTAGGCACATAAGATAACTTTATAGTATCCGTATATATATCAGACCATATAACTTTATTTTGACCAGTTTGTTTAGACTGTATTAAATTTATTAATTTTTTACCATCATACATAAATAAACCAAATTGATTTATCCAGGATACAAATCCTTCACCTTTAACTAAATGTGAATGCTTTAAACAACCACGTTGCTCATAAGTTCCTTCTAAAAATTCTATATCTCTACTTACATTAATAATATATAACGTATTCTGTTTATATTGCAGTATTCTACCACTCAAATTTTCTAATACTGTTATATCTTCTCCGTCATTTACTTCTACATCTATAAAACTATCTGCATCAAAAAAATCAAAATCATTAACATTAGACTTCATAAGTCTATCATTAGCAGTTTTTCTTACATTGTTATCATCATAATATTGTACATTGCCTATATAAAGCTTTCTATTGACCACTGTGGACGTTTTACCACCTGTGTTAGGTCTACCTATAGCTGTGTGTTTTTCGGACAGTAAAGGCTCTTCTATGCTTAAATCACTTAATGCCTGTCCTTCAAAAACAGTAGTTACTCCAAATCCAGTAGGAGGAAACACATAATGATTTTTAGCAGAACTACCCATACTTTTAATATCAAACTTAGAAAATCCAGTTTCACCTGTTAGTCTTACTCCTTTTTCATAATTTACTTCTGCTAACATATATCGTTGACCAACATCACCAGATACTTCTTGTCCTATTAATGCGTAACTATCTATTAAGGCCCAATATATTTTAAATCCTGTAACTCTATCTTTTTTAGATGGTCTACCCGCAAATGCTAAATGCATCTGTCTAACTTTATTTTCAGATAAAGTAGGTTGTTTAACATCTCCTAAATAAGTAGGTCCAGATTCTTGTTTGTCATCGTATATTAAAGTACCCCATAATCCATAAATTTTATTAGAAGTACTTTTATATACTACAATAGAACTTTCGTCGTCTTGTGAAACAGATGAAGGTGATCCATTAAAGTATGCAACAACAAGCATTCCACCAAAATTAGTACTAGATACATCATCATGAACATTTAAATAATTACCTAATAATGTTTGTGTAAAATTAACATAACTATATTGACCGTTATAATAGCCTAAGCCAGTTGTAGCATCATCTATCATAAATATTTCAGAATCACTTAAAGGCTTAGGAGAACTAGCTCCTCCTTTTTTATGCATTGTATTATCATATATTGCAGACGAACCTACAGTAACTGGTGCTAAATGTATATCATTTGCAGATACTTGATCCTTAATAACCTCTAATGTAGTTGCACTTGCAAGATTTCTATCGTATTTAATTCTTTGTATTATTTTAGGAAGACTAAAAGTATTAGCAGTATTCGATGGAGTATGTGTTCCATATACTCTTATATCACCATCTAATGCAAACATATCTACTTCACCAGCAAAATTACTATCACCAATAGTAACAGTACCTCCGTGTACAGTATTTCTAGCAGTGTTAGTACCCAACTCTACAAACTTTACACCTTTGTTATTAACGTCGTGATATGCTAAATATTCCGTAGCTACTTCAGAAGTATCATGGATCTTTACATCAGAATTAAAATGTAATAAACCAGAACCATCTTTAAGTGTGTTACTAGTAGGCAGTCCACTTACTGCTCTATCAGTAAATTTACCTAATGGTACTAGCTTTCCAAAAAACTCATTGTCTAGTCCATCTAATACAGCAAATTCATTAGGCAGTAAATCCCTACGAGCAGCAGAATTATTCAATCCTCCACTAAAGTTATTTAAATTTAATATTTTTTTTGCCATGTTGTAATACATCCTGCATAGTTTTCATTTTAACTTTTTTCTTTTTACTCTTCATATTATATGTTCTTCTAGAGGAGTTGGTAGACGATCCTTGCATAGGACCGCCAATTGAATTACTTGTTTCCATCTATTATTTCTCCCCAAACACTTGTTTTACCATCTCGTATTTCTACGGTTTCTACTTTAAATTCACCGTTGTCAAACCAATCTACAATAGCAAAAGCATGACCCCAGTTATGCAACCTACCTTTTAACCATTTATTACTTTCGTGAGACATACTTTTCAAACATCCCATAGACCAAGCACCAATATTACTATTGAGTTTAGTCATAGTGTGACGTTGAATGTCGTGTACATGTCCGTACATTACATTCTCTCCATATGTCTCTAAATGTTTTTTCGCATGATACGTTGTTGCAAATGCACCATGAAAGAACACCAACTTACCTACTTGAATCGGTAAGTTGTATTCTGTGTACTTATATCCTCTCTCTTTAATTTTACATGCTTTAAAAAAGCCGAAATCATTAAGATAAGGATACTTGTTAGCAAAATTATCCAACCAGAGATCGTGATTGCCTTGAAGTAGATACTTCTCTTTACATCCCACTTCTTCCAATAATTCATCCCATTCATCTAGTCCTCTATTTACTAACCTAATATCTTCTTGAACTAAAGGTAATTGAAACTCTAAAGGCGGTAATTTCTTGTCCTTATATTTCCATGCAGAACAAGACTCCCACTCTCCAACATCACCAAGGTTTACAAACACCGTAGGTTTTATTTTTAGTATTGCTTTCTTAACACACTCTACTGCAGCTCTATCCTCTAATGGATAATGCTGGTCAGGTATTACGATACCACGTTTTTTAAGTTTCAATGAAACCTCCTATTATTAAGCTAACGCTTTTTTAATTTCTGCAAATAGTTTATCGTCTAATTTATTTGAAGACTTAGACACTAACGCTTCTCCTAAATGTAGTACAATAGCTTTAAGTACTTTTTCAGTACCTAGTTTTGCAAGTAACTTTCCTAATATAGCTCCCATTATTTTTCCTCTATTTCGCATGATTCTCCACACGCTTCAAGGCCTTTCATATATCCCTGATGCTCGACAATCATTTGTTTAACTTCTGCTAATCTTTCGTTAGCACCTTGTATTTCTTGAACTAGCTTGTTATGTTGTTCTACCATAGTTTCCATTTTAGTAGAAGCATCTCCCATAAGATCCACTTTTTCTTTTTTACTCATTGGTATTATCTCCGTTCATTGTTATAGTAATTATTTTTTCTTAATTTTCTTTACTTTACCATTATGCGTTCTTGCATATTTGTGCGTTTTAGTTTCTCTAATTAAAGTTCCTTTGTAACGCTTACCTCCCCACATCCAACTTACAGTCTTAGCCATTATTTTTTCTTACCTTTTTTCTTACCTTTTTTCTTTTTAGGTCTACCTTTTTTAGTTCCGTACGTTCCTTTTCCTGATGGCATATTTACTCCTTTACCATTTTACTTTGTTAGCCCAATACGCTGCAGACATTTTGCCTTTAGCAATATTTTTTCCATGTCTTGCTTTAAAACTTTTACGCCTAGCTTTTGATTTAGGATCTTTCTTTTTTCCAGCAGTACTAACTCCTTGTTGTCCAAATCTAATAGTTTTTACTTTATCTCCCGATTTAGCAACTACAATATGTGATTTAGTTTTATGACCAGGTGTTCTTTTAGGTTTGTTATAACCAGATACACCAGCTCTTGTCAATCTAGAATCTTTCTTTTTAGCCATTATCCTTGTCCTCTACTACGCTTTTTGTAATATTTTTTACTATTCTTAGTACCAAATTTAGTGTTTTTACCATCACCTTGTCTAGTTTTTTTCTTTCCGTTGCTTCTTCTCGTCTGGTTTTGTACGCCTTTCAACTACTTAATCTCTCTTTTTATCTTATTAAAAACCTCTTGTTCGTCAAAACTCATAGATATTCCAGCTTCATATCTCATTACTTCTACGCCTTCTTTTAAAATAATAATAGTAGGTACAACTTTAATGTTCCATTCTTTTTGAATAACTGCACCTATATTTTTATTTGTTAAATCTATTTCACCTACATAACAAAGTTCAGATAATTTTTCTACCCTAACTCTATTTTGGTAATTCCAACTTGCGTTTACTTGAATTACTGCACAATCTTCCGTATTTAATGCTTGTACTTGCGCAAAACTATTTAAATTAACCGATTGTGAATGTAAGGGTGATTGCCATAGTAGTGATAATAGCAACCATAACATACCATAATAATAATTCATTTTTAAACCCCATTAGTTTTTATTCATGTTAAGAAGAGTTTCGTTAATCATCTGTGTATCGTCTTTAACCGAATCTACTTTCTCTTCAAGTTTTTCTACTTTTTCTTCTGTATTCATAATTGAATCACGAATCATTTGATCTTTAAGATCGTACTCCATACGTGATACTTCTGGTTCTGGTAATTCTTTAGCAAGTTCTATTTCTGCTTGCAGGGAATACCACATACCGACTACTAAAGCTATAGTTACTGCTATACTAACCGCAGTTTCTAAGCTTAATGTAAATTTACTATCTTTACTTACTTCCACTTTATCCCCCTATTTCTGAGTGTACTAATACGCCACCTGCGTAAAAGTTATTATTTTTTGTTAATATTGTATATGTTTCTGTTTCGTCAAGACTTAACAAATACTTTTCTACCACTTTAATAGAATCCATAAATCTAACTCTATCCCCTTTTTGTATTTCTTGTGCGTCTAATCCATACAGTTCTTTTGCTTTTGCTGGATCTAAACAAACCATAGTACCGTCTTCTTTATAGATAGGGTGGTCTTTAGTTATTGATAATCCCCTATTTACAGTAGATGTATTTCCGTGTCTGTATTGTATATCTTCCATTTCTTCAAAATAGTATGTAATCAAATCGCTATGCTTAGGTTTTTCTATCTTCAGTATTTCTACTTCTTCTACTGAATTAGTTTCAAAGTTATAAGACATAACTTTATCTCCAACTTCTAACTCGCTAATATGCTTGTAATAATCCTTACAATTAACTGGTACTGCTTCATGTACAC
>Ga0209535_1000158_pt1 | contig 43783 bp, 64 predicted proteins | sample LinPmetageLP28_FD_184041 | JGI IMG/M metagenome (GOLD analysis project Ga0209535, IMG submission 184041) | Marine viral communities from the Pacific Ocean - LP-28 (SPAdes) (version 2) | ecosystem: Environmental > Aquatic > Marine > Oceanic | place: Pacific Ocean | collected 2009-08-22 | reverse complement strand
GTTCTAGATAGGTGGTTGCTGCGTTTGATGTTGCCATCGTTTACTCCTTATGAACGGGGTCTGTCTGGTAAGCCCCTGCGATACGCATCGCTGTTTTCTCTGGCCTCTGCCAGATCCTTGATCCTAGAAACGGCTTCTTGAAATTGTTTTTCATAATTAGCCATTACATCTTGCTCGCCCTTCATATAAGTATATGCTTCTACAAGCGAACCGTAAAGCATGGCATTAGAAGCGTTTTCGCTTAACCATGTTGTACCAGAATCTGCGCCTGCTGTTAGTGACGCTGGAGTGTAGTAATAATGCAATTCAACTACATAAGCGCTATCTGGGGTGGGAGCTAAAATAAAATTGTCTATGTCAAAAAAAGCATAATACTTTGGCACACCCTTCGTGGAGGGATTTGGATTGTACTCTTGTATAAAGTTAACATCTTTTTGAAGTAGGAATTTTTTCTCGCTATTTACCGTTACAGACAGAGAAAAAGAAGAAAGGTAATCAGTAGGCACTGAAAGAAACGGATCTCCCGCATCAGAGCTAGTCAAAGAACTGGTAGCGTTTTTTCTAAAAACTTCTAAATCAACAAGTTTAAAAATACGATTTTCTGTGTTTTTAATAAACGTAGGAAGATTTGTTACAAAAGAAGACTCAGTGTTCTCTGTAAAATCTTGAATTGCTGTCTTTAGCTGGGCAAAGGTGTAGCTCATTTAATTCTCCAGCGTAACGGGGCCTGCTGTAGCAATGTTGCCGCCGCCCGTTTTGTTTCCAACATTTGCAGTTTCTGACGAAACAGTAAACGTATAATTGTTCGTGTCTACAACTGTTATTGAATAACCAGAATCAGATTGCAGAACATCAACTGAAAATCCATCAAAAGCAGAACATTTTCTAAACCTTACTATATCACCGCTACTTCTACCATGATTAGGTTCGTTTACAGAAATAACAGAAGAGCCAGACCCAGAAGACAGAAAAGGGTTTATACCCATTATACTAGCAACAGCAGGCTCTGTTCTAGTGTCTGGCCTTGGATTTCTTAAAGCCTCTGCGTCAGGCAAATGTCTAATTGGCTCTAACTGAGGGTGTTTAGACTCCCATTCGTCTTTTCCAACAAGGAGGCCATTCCATTCTTGCCTCATATCTCGAAGCCTATAACGGAATCCTGATCTATCAGAAAGCCCAAATGCGTCTTTACCTGTAGCGAATCTAGGCATTATCCCACCCTGTAATACTGCAAGTTAGGTGCTACACTAAATGAAGCTCTGTCTCTATCTTCAGACTGAGCTCTGTCAAACTCTTCATCGTATATAGCTTTTAAAAGTTGCACTCTGTCAGGGGCTCTCTTTAAAGCAATGTAGTATGCTAATCCAGCCGCTAAACATGGATAAAATCTAAATGGAACGTCCATAGTATTTTTATAGGTATCAGCATCGTTAATTCTGGTTAAACAATCAAAAACCAGTAAATCACCAGACAAAGAGCCGACGGTCAAAGTCAAATCATTTGCAGTGGTTGCACCACCCAAACTGGTTCCGGCGACTGTAATTGTATCACCCACAGCATATCCTGAGCCTACAGTGGTGACGCTATCTACTGAATAACCGCCAGCACCGTCAGTGCTTATTGTAAACACTGCGTTAATTCCGGTTCCTGATGTAGATGCCTGAGTTACCCCGGTAAAAGTGGCTGTGCCAGTTGATGTACCAGCATCCGTAACAGTTCCAACTCCACCAGCATTATTATCAGGCAGTGGCCATATATTAATAGTTGGTGTTATCTGTCTATCAATAAAAAACTGAGTTGGTCTTGATTGAGTTGTTTTACTTGGTATATTTGTATATGTATCACGGCTAACACGAGTCATACTAAAATCAGTATTTGATCTTCTTACAACCATAGACAAAACATCAATTACATCAGCACCAAGACTATACGACCCATCTGCCTGTGTTAGATGTTGCGTTCTTTGTTTTATAGTCCATTGATTTAAACCCCTGTTTGCCCAATCAGCAAACAGAAGATTTAATGATCTTTTGGCTGTTTTTAAGTCGTAACCTGTACGAACCTCTATGCCACAACGCTCAAAAGCTTCTTCTATGTAATCACTTACATCTAGCTCAAAGTCGCTGCTTCCTGAAACAGCCATTATTTTTTAACCTTACCGCCGCGCATCATGCCCATAGCCATAGCTTTGCGAGGAGAAACTTGTTTAGCTGCACCGCCACCCATCATCTTTTTGGGAGCTACTTTTCCACCACCACGCATTTTTCTAGCTTTTTTAGCCGCACCTCCGGCCATCATTTTCTTAGCAGCAACTTTTCCACCGCTACGCATACGTTTAGCTTGTTTTTTTGCACCCGCCATTTTGATTTCTCCTGTGTCTACGGTTTAAAATTAAATTCACATAATCTTCAGGGTCATAATTTTTATAGTATCCCACTTTTTCCAGCTTTTGACTAGCGTCATCTAATTCTGACAATCTTTGTATGAATACCATTGTAAAATTCGTTTGAAAAGCAAGCAACCAAACATCCATTTTATTGCAAGCAAACCACTCATTCATCGCAATACAAGCTGCTTCGACTTCTTCATATGTTTGTGATGGCTCCTCTTCTAAACATATTATAATTGAATGCTTATTACTAAAATTCTTGCATTGTACCGCTATAGTTTCCCATAAATCCTGTCTACTAAGACATTCAACTACCTTTAGCTTATTTTCATTAAAAGCTTTTTTTGCATAAGGACAAGGAGCAAAACCCAAATCAGGGTCTAACACACTTAAATCATTCATAACCCAATCTTCAATTAACTTTATTATTTCTTTCTTCTCTTTAATGACTTCACCCTTCTTGGTTTACCTGCTGGCTGCCCAAGCCTCTTTTTTTGCGACACCCTACTACGCTTCTCAGCGGCTGTCATTTCTTTGGTTGTTTTCGGAGTTTTTGAGGAAACTCGTTTACTGGGGCGACAATATGGAGTACCCCGTTTTTCACCCTTGCCACGGCCACACGCTTTTCCCGTACTGACGTCTTTCCAGTCTTCTTTGAACCATCGTTTAAGTGCGGCACCTTTTTTCGTCTTTCTTACAGCCATTAATCAAGTGCTCCTTTTATGCTTTCCATAGTTTCCTTCAAAGATGCCCCTGATGGATTTGGATTATATTTACAAGCATACTGCCGTTGACAACCAAGATAAAGCTCTGTTGTGTGACTTTCCTGCGTGTTATTTGCCCCTTGATAAAAGCACATTATTTGTGTCTTAGAGATTTTTTCTGTGGCGGCAAGTCTGCAAGTTACCATTCTTTGATTATCCGCAGATGCCTTAAAAGCAACGACAGCTATTAACCCAAAGGCAATAACGCCCATGATTAGATAGAACAACATGCTTAGACCATCAAAGATTTCTTTACGCTGTGCCGCTTTCTCTATAGCCGCTTGCCTAACACGTTCTTTTTGTGCCTGTATGCGTCTAGCTCGTTCTTCAACTATAGATTTCCATGTGCCACTACCAAACCTAAGATCAACAAGCATAGATACTTCATATAATTTTTCCTGCGCCAGCTTTGCATCAATCATTTCTGAAGCTACAGAACCAATGCCATCCATAGCACCGACACCAGATTTTTTATTACGCTCTCTGTTTACTTGTGCCTGACCTTCAAACAGGTTGTCGATATATCCAGCGATTTCACTGATGTCATTCGCAGTGCCAATAGCCGCTTTTATAGCGTCAGTAGCTCCTTTAACGAGTGCAATTCCAGCAAGAGCGGTAGATATTGGTTCCATTAATACACCTTTGTATCTTTATCTACCGTAGCTGGCAGGCAGTATGCTGTTATTTGTGATCCTTGTTTATGCAATGTCTGAGCGTACCATGTACAATCATCCAAAGATTTAAAATACATATCGTTACTAACTAATCTCTTATCCTCTGATCCAATAAAAACAAACAGCAAAAATACATGAATCATACTATTCTTGTTTTCTTACGCCCCTTTGATTTTGCACACCCATAACCACGGCTTACAAGACCGCCATCTTTCATTTTTTTCGCTTTATTCCCCCAGTTTTTGGCTCCTACTTTTCGGCACTTTGCAATAGCCCCTGAAGCATATGCTGACGGGAAAACTTTATATCTTGCTTTAACTTTTTTATAACAAGCATCTTTTGGCATTTTAGAGCCCCTTTTGAACGGCGGATCTGATATTTGTTTTGGAATCGAACTGCGCGAGATTGTCATCGTATGTCCTTCCTGTAAATTCTTCCCACATAGGCAAAAGCATATTGTTATTTGCCTCTACTTGAACAGCAATAACAGCGATAGTTTTATCTACATGAATTAAAGTAGTCGCAATCCATCCTAAAGAACTGACGCAAACTCCAACAAATGCCACAAATAAAGTGCCTATTACCAGTTCTTTACTTAACATTTCCATCTCTTTCTAGCCTGCCTTAGCCTGCTATTAGGATTTTTTGCTGCTTTAGGGAACTTTTTCATCTGTCCAGCAGAACGAGCGCAATAAGATTTACGACGTTTAGCTGCAACACTTCCCTTCTTAACTTTTCCTGTTACTGCTGTTTTTAGCTTACTACCGGGGTTTTTTCTTCTGTAAGCTTTAACTCCAGCCTTAGTCATTCCCGCCCCAGATTTTGTGGGACGGAAATTTTTCTTGTTGCGCTTGGGCATTTCGCCCTTTTTAGACTCAGCCATAATCTTTTCGCATAGACATAATAATTGTGTATGTATCCGCGCTTGTATGACCAACTGTTGTGAACAAAACGTCACCGTCCTTGCCACTTCCAGCGTTGTTTAAGAGGCCACCAAAGGCTGTATAGTCGTGATTACCGCTTTGATTTTCACCTAATTCTATACAAAATACATTGGAAGTAGCGTTCCAAAAAATTTGGACCTTCATACCAATGCACTGCCACCAAATCTTTTCAATGGTAACACCAGTACACGCTTGGCCGCGTGCGTTAGCGACTAATGCGCTAACGTCCACTTTAACAACATCACTTTCACCACTTCCATCAGAAATGTTGGTGAATTTTTGGACGACCATTTTCTCGCCATCCAAGAGAGTCTGTGTAGCTACAGCATCTGCCATGTTAGTTACTCCTTATGTTAGGTTAAGAAGCAACATCATAGCCAGTGATTGTTATAATCAATCTACCTGCTGTATAGGTAGCGTCAGTGGTAGCGCCAGCAGTTAGGTACAAGAATTGATCCGCAGCAATAGTACCGCCGACTGTACGTGTTCCAACCGCAGCATCACCACCATTAATGATCAGCGTCTCTGTTAAATCAGAAATAGGTGTGTCTTCAACACCTGTGCCTTCAGTGGCAGAGTGTAGGTTAATGTCTGGATCACCGCCTGCTGGAGCTTCAAAGCATTCCATAGTTACGCCAAATACTGTACCTTGGTTTGCAGCTGTAACCTTACCAATGTAAGCAACCCCAGAACCATCCTTACCAATGATGTCTCCAGCCGCAGTTGAGCGCAGACCAGTGAGATCAATCATAATAGTAGTTTTTACAATATTAACGTTTGTTGAGGTGTCGCTTTTAAAACGCTCTACCTGAGTGATATAGACTTCCGCAGTGCCTTCAATGCCAGCACCTCCAGCCGCTTCTGTTGCCATTTTTGAGCCACTGGTAATTGTAATAGCGCCAGTAGTGGCATTTTTTGATACGGTTTCAAAGCCGTTTTCAGAACGCACTGGTCCTGAGAAAGTGGTATTAGCCATTTAGATCTCCTGTCTTGGCTATAGTCAGCTTTATTATAAAGCTGTCAGGGATAAATTTATTATACATAAAAAAAGGGCGACTGCAAAGCCGCCCTTTCATTATATTGATTTTTACGCTTATGCGCCCGGTGAACCGAACACTGCGCGTGGATCGCTAAAGCCGAAGCTATAACGTTCACGAGCCTTGAAGCGCATGTTGCCTGAATCAAAATCAGATTCCATGTTTGTAGACAGAGGAGCACGCTCAAAGTGCTTGAAGCCGTTAGGGGCGTCTGTCTTTAGGAAGAACGCATCTGGGTCTGTTAGGAAGTGGTTAATTGTATAACCATCTGGCAACATACCCGTGTTCTTTATTGCGTTTACATCGTTGTCGGCTGAACCAACGCGGAGTGTAGACTCAAGAAGACGATCAGCAACAAACTGAAGCTGCGGTGGCACAATAAGCTTAACACCACGAAGGGCGATAATCATATTACGCTCATCAACGAATGTTGAGATGTCGATTAGAGCATTCTCAAGTGAAGTTTCGTTGAGGTCAGCGGCAGTAGATGGCTCATTGCGGAATGTTCCGCCACCAGCTAGTGGGTGGTCAGTAGCACAAAGCTCCTTACCGTCGCCACCAGTAAAGCTGCTGTTGAACGCATTGTTCAGTGTTGCAGCGGCTTTAACCTGCTTAGTGTGTGCCATTGAGCGAGCAAGAGCCTTTGTATAACGAGCGCCAAGGCGATCATACAAATTGTCTTCCATAGCTTCTTCTGTCAAAGCAAACGCAAGAGAAATTGTCTCATGCGTATAACGTGCAGTATATGCCTCTGAAGCAGAGTCAAACTGAACGCCAGCGCCTTCAGACTTTGTACTTGCATTTCCAAAACCGACGAGCATTACCTCCTCTTCAAATGCACGATCTGAAGATTCGGTGTCGTAGATTTCAGCATGCTCGGCATCATAACGATCATATTCCATTCCGAATAGAACGTTTAGGCCGGGTTCTAGCTCTTTCGCTAGTTGTGCGCGAGAAATAGCCATTGATCAGCCTCCTTATGCCAAGCCAGTAGTGCCAGCGCTAAACAGATGATTGTTGATAACAACAATTACATTTGTATTAGCAGAACTAACATCACTGTTCTCTGGGTCAGTGGAAATGTCGATAGCTTTGAGAGGCAAACCAGCAGTAGTCGCGCCAGTTGTCACATCAATCTCTGTTCGAGAAGTACCAGAAGCTGTGCTTCCAGCAGTCGCATCAACAATGTCGAAATTACCAAACAGATCCGCTACAGGGAATGCGGCATCAGCTTGAATCTCATATTGAGCATGTGGCGCATCAATAATAAAAGCTTCAATGTCAGCAGCATTTGTAGAGGCTGGGTAAAAGTTGGAAAAGGTTTCTTTTCCACTACTCGGGTCAGTATAACGGCATCCGTTGAAAACACCCAAAACAAGATCCGTATTGCCAGCCGCGATACGCTCAACACCACCGCCAGTGACAGCTTTTACAATGTCACCTTGGAAGATTGAAGTACCGTAGTTAGCCGCAACGCGGTATTTGTTCTGCATGCCAATCAGATCGGAGCCATTACCTGAACGCGAAAGGCGTAGGCCAAAGGCGGCATCTTGATTAGCCATCTTTTTATCTCCTAATTGTCAGCTACCTTTGGTCCTCCAAAGGACACAGAGGTAGAACGTTGGGGTTTAAGCTTGGGCATCGCAGCGTTGCTTTCACGCATCCAGTCACGATCCACAGCTTCCATTTGGTTTTGCGTAGTATGCTGATAGTGAGCATTACGCTGATCCGCAATTTCTTCAGGAATTCTAGCAAGAACCAGACCTCCAACGCCAATTACGCCTGCGTTTTTACCTTCGTCAATCACAGGAGCGTCAAACTCTGGATAATCTTCGGCGCGAACCAATTCATATCCTTCACGACGGCGCTTGTGAACGTTGTTACGGTCATCATATTCCATGACAGACTCGCGGATCCACCTGTGTTTATAGCCAACAGGTGCGTCAGGGGCTTCTAAAGCTGAAGGTGGACGCCAATCTGCAACTCTCGCTTGTTTTTCACGGGTTTGCGACTCCCGATTTGTGCGATCTGACATTATCCGTTCCTTCTCTCTAATCTTACGATTTCTTTTGCATAATCTTCCGGTTTGATGCCCATTTTTTTACAAAACTGGACCTGTCCTTGGTTGAGTTGCACAGTCGTTTTTTTCCGCCCATTTTTGGTAGCTGACCGTCCAGAGGACGCAGGAGTGACAGATTGGGCGTTGTTCCGTTGCTCCTGAAACTTTTGTGGGAAATGTTCGCGCATGCGCTTGTCTATTTCCTGATAATATTCATCACTAGAAGGATCAAAATCTTCTTGGCCGACTAATTGCTCGTGTATGGCTTCAGCACCTTTGCTCATAACCATATTTTGGCCAAACCAAGAGTTTTGTGACATCCATTTTTTAAGCTTTGGATCAAGATCCTGTTCTTGAACAGGTTGTCTTCTTTGCACAGGTGATTCTGGCTGTGCCTTAATTTCTTGTTCATTTTTTTCTGAACGAGCTTTTTGCACACGAAGACGTTCTTTTTCAATCGCTAACTGTGATAAAGCAGATTGAGCGTCTGCTACTTTTGCCATATCTCCAGAGTCATATGCCTCTTGCATAACTTTTTTGACAGATGCCTCTTGAGACTCTACGCGAGTGCCATACTCATTAATATAGCCTTTGTCCAAGTCAGAAAGACGTTTTTTCATGTCTTCATTTTGTTGCTGGACTTGTTGAGCGTATGTATATGCAGCTTCAGCTTCTTCTAAAGCTTGCTTACGCTTGGCCGTTAATTGATTAATTCTCTTTTTTACATTGTCGCTGTAATTTTCAAGATCTTCAGAAGGCTCATTTTCATTACTAGAATCCTGTACAATTGTACTGGTTTCTTCTTCTGAACTTTCAATTGAATTATCCTGTTGATCTTCTTCAAGCTCAACAGCAACAAATTCTTCTTTTTCTTCAGATTGTGTTTCAGTGTTCATATCCATGTCTCCCACTATACATAAGAAATATCGGCTGGGTCAAGAATAGTAGCGATAATATTGTCATCATTGATCAATCTTACCTCTAATCCATCTACTTTAAACCTGTTTCCAGCATATCTACCCATAAGTACCCATGACTTCTCATCACACCAAGGCCCGGAAGGGAACTTGTTGGCGTCCATATATGCGTCAGGGCCAACTTTTACGACATAAGCCGCAACTGTTGCAAAGCTTTCACGCTCTCGAATTGAGTCTGGAATAATAATTCCACCAGCGCTTTTCTGTTTCATGTAATATGGGATTACTAGAAGACGATAGCCAACTGGTTGTGGCAGTCTTTCTATGACTGATAATTCCATTTCTGAAGGATCTTCTGTATTTTTTTGATTAGGGTCTTCTACACTTTCAAACCCTTTAGTAATCGCCGCAGGAACTGCACTTGCTGTTTCCTTTGGGCTTGCCATCCTCTCTGGGACGAATAGTTTTTTAGCCATCTTCTAATTCCACACCTTTCATCGCGGTTCTAATAAGATCTTCTGAATAGGTCAGACCGCGTATTTGACCTACAATAAATCGATAATCCTGTATGGATTCCGCCACTCCATCCGCCAGCCTTTGAGTATAACCATCTCTCTGCTTGCGTATGTCTTTAAGTAAATACTCCGCCAGTTGTATAGCGTCCATTATTTCTTACCAAAAAACTTTGTTGCCGCTCGTGTTCCGAAGCTCGCGCTTACGATAATACCAAGCGTATATCTATAATACTCCGGCATGGCTTCTAAAGCATTAAAACCATCCGTTACAACCTGTCTACCCCATTCACCGCAGAACGCAAGCACTAATGGCACAGAAAATAAAATTGTAAGCCACTCATCTTTCCAAGAATTCTGGCTACCCTTTGCCATTTCAAGATCCCAATCAATCTCTCCAGTGGCCTTTTTTTCCATTATTACAGCTTCAGCCTTTGCTTTCGCAACCTTTGCACCAGTTTCTGCTTTCTTGGTTTCTACCTTGCCCTCAAGCCAAGTGCCAGCAAGAGAACCTATAACATTAAGAATTGGAAGCATTTTTGCGATTCCTTTCAGCCTGTTCCTTGGTTGTCCTGTCGTGCATGTACCACATAATCTATTTCCTGTTCATCCACGCTGTTGTACCCATGTAAGCACCAACGACCCCAGCGCCAGAAATATAAAATAAATTAGATATGTCGGACAGAACCTTGACCCTATCCAAAGGAATAAAAAACATAGCTACAGTAAACAAACCCATGCTTATTAATGTATATCGAGCCATCCTAAGTTGCGCCAAACTTTTCCGCAGCTCTCTTTCAGTCTGTTGCATAGACTTGGCTTGCTCTAACTCTTCATCAGTTATAATCCCATCATTATCAAGGTCATAATGAGAATATTCTGTGCTCTTTTGAAACTTTTTAGCCATCACAAAGTTTTAAACTTTCTTGTTTTCGTAACACTTCCCTGACCACGGCAAACTGCTCCACCATGTTCCATCTTCTTTGGAGCAGGTTTATTCTTTTCCATTTCTAAGTGTCTATCATATTGATTATTAGTAAGGTTACTAATGTTTCCAGAAATAGCTATTATTCGTATTTCCTTATCAGTACGACCATCTGTCTTTCTTTCAGACATTACCTAACTCCAAGAAATCTTTGTGGCCTAGCTATGCTAGAGAACCTAGAAACAGTCATGCCGTTACTTTTTCTTTTTGGCGACTGCTTTTTTTGGTGCCGCTTTTTTAACGGCAGGTTTTTTTTCGACCCAAGCTTCATTTTCTGGGGTTTCTGGGTTGTCTGCGATAAAGTGACCATCTTCATCCCTCGCTCTTACTTTTTCAACTTCGGCTTGCGGCTCTAACTTTTTAGCCTTTATAACGGCCTCTATATTCCGTCTGACTGAACTTGCTGACATTTATTGTCTCCTATTCGCTAAGTTAGCAGCTGCAATATCACGCTGCGTTTGGATTCTTTGTTCAGCTACCCGTGTTTTTTCTGCGGTAGCCTCTTCTGTAAGCTCTATGCGTTGCTGGCCTAAGAGAACATCGTTTCTTTCTTTGCGTTCCTCTAGGTCTTGCTTCTCCTCGAACTGCCTTGCACGTTCTTGGATTTCCGCACCCTTTAATGAAAGCTCCTGCTGCCGTATCGCTACCAATGGATCGGTTGTTTCAGCAGGAGCAACTGCTTGAGCGTACTGTTCTGTCAGTTCGCCAATTATCTCAGCCGCTCTATTTTCAATCTCCATCTGCATCATCTGAGCAGCTTGTGGGTCTTGTTGGAGCATCATTTGCTGTTGCGGATCCATAGTCTGCATAAGCTCTTGTTGAGCCATAGCCTCTGCCATAAAGCCAATGTGCTCTTGAACATGGCCTTGTATGGTCATTATCACATTAGCATTCGCTTGAGCCGCTGGAGTAGCCATCATAGCAACATGAGCCTCTATATGTGCCTCATGGTTCTGTTGTGGGAAAGCCTGAAGGCGTTGATTGCGAAGAGCCTCTTGGTTTTCCTTGGCTGGGTTCATAGGTTGTGGCTGTGGTGGCTTAGGCAAGATCATATCTATGTCTGTAACACCCAAAGCCTCATACATATTTCGGTAAGCATGGTAAAGACCCTGTGGGCCACCATGTATTTCTGGATTAGATTGAACAAGCTGTAATTGTGTTTGTGCTAAAGCAATCCGTTGCGACATAGAAAAGATGTTAGGATCTGATACAGGCAGAACATCTACTCTTTGATCAAAGTCTGATTGCTTTATGTCCTGCGGTGCTCCTGTTACAGCATACGGATATACAGGTGGCATGAACTTAGCAAAAACATCAGCAAGAAGCTTGAACTCCTGCCTTTGCGAGTAATGCAACCGCTTGTGAATAGCACTCATTACTTTTGTGCCACGCTCCATAATTGCCATGGTGGTGCCGACAGGAGTTTCACCACCCATCTCACTGATCTTCATATCAGCCATAGAAGCAAAACGTCTTCCAGAGTCTACAAGAGTACCAAGCAAGTTGTACAATGTGCCTGAAGGCTCTTTAAACGGCAAAGCCATGATAGACTGACGAATATCCATGCCAGCAGCATCAATATCACGGAATTCACCCGGCGACAGTGGCTCATCTTCATCTCTAATACGCGCACCGCGAGCTTTAAATCCAGCAGGCAAGTTAGACAGAGTTCCAGCATCAATTAACTGGCGAAGAATACTTGTAGATGCCTGCGAAAGACCACCAATCATATGCGTGAGACCAAAACCATAGAAACCAAGACCCGGCAAGAACTTGTAATGCACAAAATATTGCTGGCGACGCATCATAGGGTCGCTCTCTTGGTAGTTTCTACGAATAGATAAAACATCCCCAGTGGACTCTAGGATTGTTACAATGTAAGGGAGTTTAAGACCACTAGGCTCTCCCTCTGAAGTCATATCTTCAAAGCCTTCAATGTCCAGCGATGTATGAACCTCATACAAGGTCATCTCTTCAGGAGTTCCAGACAACTGGACGCCTTGCGCATCGTCAATGGCTTCTTGAACTTCAGAAAACTGAGTGTCACCACTGCTAGGCAAATCTACGTCACGATAAAAGTCGCCTAACTGCATCTTACGAACTTCGTTGCTGTCCATGCGAATAATATGCGTAATACGCTGTGATGTAAGCAGATCTGTAGCACCATAAGGAACAACTAAATCTTCAGCGTGGACAAACTTGCTAACACCACGCTGCAGAAGGGGATCATAATACACCTTCTTAAACGTCGAACCCACAATGGGAAGATAAAATAACATCTGATCAGTTTCAGGGTCATATTCTTCCATCTCGTATGTAAGCATGTAATTCATATAATGCTTTACACGATCAGCCTGTGCAGAAACCTCTTCTGTTTCTGCGCCTACAACCTGTGTTCTAACAGGACCGCCAGAGGGCAACATCTCTCTGTAAGCCTGTGCTTGGAATTGAGTGACCGATTCTGATAGGAGAGGGTGTACAACGCCTGTAGCGCCTTCAAATGGCTGTGTACGCTCGTCATACTCCATGCCAAGAAGATCAATGCCACGTTTATACGTATCTTCCCACTCTTGGCGAGAAGAAATGTCCTCTTCAATACCGCTAACAAGATCAGAAGAAATTTTCATAAGTTCAGATTCGTCAATATAATCTGCAAGGTTTGAATCAAACGAAATTTCCAAAGGAACAGTGTCCTCTTCAATCTCACCAATAATTACAGAACCGTCTTCCATCTCCATGACGTTAGGATTTTCCGGCATTTCTACGAAATCTATTTCAGCTTCTTCCTGTACAGGTGTAGCCTTGTTTAGACCTCCAGCACCTAATCCTCTTTCGATAGCCATGGCTATTCCTTTCCGCCTTCAATAACTGCAAACGTTGGCTTCGCTGGCTCTGGTATTGCCATGCCACTAAGTTCGTTTTGCATTCGTGTAGCTTCTTCCATACTAACAGATCTAGTAGGCTGTGTAGGATTATTAGCACGCCTAGCTTGCATTTCTAAATTCCTACGAGAATCAGCACCTTCTTTTTTTCTTTTCATAGCACTAGATGACCTGAAATTATAATCAGCATCAAGACGCTTTAACATAGGAGAAGACACTGTAGCAACATCAGGATTCTTCATTAAAGCCTCAGCAATAGCGTCACTTTTAGACATTCCTAAACCCCTGCTGTCTAAATAAGAATCCTGAATAATGTCAAAAGCATCATCCGCAGATAAATATCCAGAAGGACGATCAATGGACATACCCATAGCAGTTGTCATTTCTTCTGCCGCATCATCAAATGAATCACGCAAAGCAGCGATCTCAATATCTTCATCAATAGCAGATTTAGCAGAAGGAGACTTTAATTTGTCTTTCTGCGCTTCAAGCACAAGCGTCTTATTCGATTTGCCTCTAGGACGTAATGGTGCCATTGCAGTGGCAACAGGGGCAACAGTAAGAGCTTGATAAACATCTCGACCAAACCTTTCCGCCATGGCGTCATCTTCACCAAAAGCACTCATAATCCCAGATCCGGCCTTGGCCGCACCACGTAAAATAGTATCTCCAGCACGACCAACCATATCAATGGCATCAATAGGAGCAGAAACAATGGCGCGATTTACTGCTCCTAAAGTCTCGCTACCCATAGGGTCGGTAAAAATATCAGTTTTATCTACAAGCTCCTTAAACATCTCTTGAGATGCAGGAGGGGCATTAAATGCGCCAAAAATACCGTCATCAGCCATTTAAAGCTCCATGTGGTGAGGCTGGCAACAGCGCAGGTGGTGTGGGGAGCCTGCAAAGCGCCACAAAAAGGGCAAGAGCGACGCTCTTGAGCCGTAAACCAGCCTCTTGTCCCTTATACAGCATATTCTACCTATCTAACACCACGAAACTTCGTGCCTTGCATGGCAGAACCAGCACCAGAACAGACCGCTCCACCATCTTTGTAATTTTTAGCTAAATGTTTAAGATCTTTATCTGAAATTTTTTTACCGCCTGCCGCAGCAGACCTTCTCACACGATCAATATCCGCATCAGAAATAGTTTTCCCAGACTCTTTCATAGAACGTGTAATTCTATTTATTTTTGCCCTATCCGCATCAGAAATAGTCTTTCCAGATTCTTCAAGTATGTTTTTACTACCCATTACATTACTCCTTTAAATTTGCCGCCACGACCTGACAGAACTGCGCCACCATATTTAAATCTCTTACCCCTTAGTGGCGTGCCGGGGGCTGTTCCTAAACCTAAATCAAACTCATACTCAAGTATGTCTATAATCTTATCATCGTCATGGCCAAGACGCTCAAGCTGACGCTTGCGTAACTCACGAGCCTTAGATGTAAGCTTACGACTGCTCATTAACGAGTGCCTTTGAATGAACCACCACGACCAGCTAGAACAGCACCGCCATTCTTGTACTTCTTAGCGGCAGATGGATTCATCTTTTCTTGAACAGCTTCAGGAAGCTTTGAAAAACCTTTGAACTCAGATGGGACAGCACCGCCATCTTTCAGATTAACTGGCTTCATTTTCTCATTAGAAGACATGCTTTCATTAAGATCACCCCTTTTAGGCTTGGGCTTTGGAGTTTTCATTTTACGTCTAGGGCTGGGCTTTGGAAGTTTTGTTATAACGCCGCCTTTTTCTTTACCTACACCCTCGCTATAAGCACCTCGTTTCATTCCAGAACCTTTTGCGCGATTGGCGGTTGCGCTACTGCCTTGAGTAACGCCTTTGTCAAATGTTAATTCAGCAAGCTCCTCAAGAGTGAGTTTTTTCATAGGTATCTTTTTTACTTTAGCCATCAGTAATACTCCCTGCTACGCTTATACGTAGCCAAATCTTCGTCCTCGTAATCATTACGAGTGCCAATAAAACCACCTTGCCTAAAACGTAGTATAGCCTGTGTCATCGAATCCGCCAAGTCATCATGTTCACCATTAGGAAACGCCGCACACTCTTCCATAACCTCGTCAGCCCATCTAGTCTCTGGACACCAAACCATGCCTGACTCAAACACAGGCGCACACGCATTCATACGAGAAAACTTATCCGCACCCCTGCCCGGCGTAAAACCACTCACAGGTATGCCCATCTTACGCAAATCCTGCGTCAATGGCGTGCCAGATGCCTTCTGCTCAATCAACACCATGTCCGGCTCGAACTCTTTGTACAAACGCATCGCGGCGTCTTTAAGCTCTGGAAACTCCCATCTACCCTTCTCAGCGTCCAACAATATGATCGCCGCCTCATCACCCTCGTCAGGATAAAACACACCCCAAGTCGTAATAGCCGAATAATCCGCCCTTTCCGATTTGGTGAAGGCGGTGTCATACGACTGGATGACGTAATCGACGCGAGGAGGATCATCAAATTCCCAGACATTCCACCACTCCCTTTTAATAATAGCACCCTCTTCAGCAGTAGGGTTCTGTAAATACTGCGCATTCCACTTGCCAACAGGAATAGACGCCCTAACGCCTTCTAGCTCTTCCCTGCTCCAGAATTCTGGCCACAACACGTTGTCTGTTTCTGGAAATATCGCTGGGAACTCCACAACCTCCCACTGATCCGCCCCGCCCTCGGCCTGCTTCTGCAATACCTTCGCAGTCAAATCCCTGATGCTCCACCGCGTCATCACAATTATTATCGATCCGCCCGGCTGTAGTCGCTGTCTCGGTCCTGATGTGTACCATTCGTAAATATTGTCCAACGCGGTTGGTGATAACGCATCCTGCTCAGAAACAGGATCGTCAATAATACACAAGTTCGCACCACGACCTGCTAGCGCACCGCCTACACCAACAGCGTAATACTCACCACCCTCATTAGTTGACCAACGACCACTCGCCTTCGCATCCTTGGCCAATTCCATCTTCGGAAACACATCACGGTAAATATCACTGTCTAACAAGTTCTTGACCTTACGGCCAAAACCTACAGCCAACTCCGCCGTGTGCGTCGCCTGAATTATCTTCGTACTAGGACTCTTGCCCATAACCCACGCAGGAAACAAATATGACGCAAACTCAGACTTCGTATGTCTAGGTGGCATGTTCACGATCAAACGCTTCAACTCACCATTAGCCACACGCTCTAACTTATCCGCAAAAATCTTGTGGTGATTGCCAGTAATAAAAGATGGCCAAACATAATTAACAAAATCTAAAAAGCTGTTCTGATGAGCATCACGCTCATGCAACTCCTTGTACTTGTCTAAATGCTTGCCAAGCGACTCAATCTCCGCATCAGTCAGAAACTCAGTGGCTATATCAAGTGCATTGTCCATTTACTAAGCCGCTGATCTCAAAGCCTGTAAAAAATTACCCGCAGCCGTGTCCAAAACAGCACCACCATCAGCAAAGCTAGACACAGGTTGATTATTGTAAAGATTCAATAAATCTAAAATGTTCTGCGGCAACTCAGGATAACCAACAATAGGAACACTTACGTCAACCGGACGACGAGGACTAGGAACAACAACATCTACAGGATCATTAGGAACAACAGGAGCAGGCGGCTGAATGTCCAAAGGCGGGAGAACAATCTCATCCTCCTCCTCAATAGGCTTTAATACAGAAGGCAAAGGATCATCATCCCTAAACATATCACCACTGCCATCGTCAAAAGGAACAGTGTAAGAATTAGTAAGAGGATCTAATACAGCACCCGTACCAAGAGGATTGTAACCAGAACGACCAGTGTAAGAACGACCACCAAGAATCCCCTCACCAACATAACCCATAACCATGCCAGTTTTAGGATCCCTAACAGCCGAAGCACCCTGATTGGCAATCTGATCTAAATACTTGCCAGCACGTTGCGCGTTAATACTACCAGCAACATTGCTTAAAGCAGAACCTATACCCGGAATATTACCAAAACCCGGTATAGACATATCACCAAATGGCTTGTTCTTAGATGGATCAGCCCTGCGCTCCAAATCCTCTAAAACATTAGACTCCCTGCCGCCGTAAGAAACCTTGCTGCCCATCAACTCACCAAGAGGATTTAACAAATCATGTGGCACGTCACTACCTGCGTCATAAAAATTAACCGCATCAATAGCCTTTGGAATAGCCTCTACCTCAACGCCAGCCTTATACGGACTGTTAACAGGTATGCGCTCAATCATATCGTTTTTAGTTTTATCTACAGTGCTCAAAAGATCCGCTACACCATCCTTTAATGCCTCCCCAAGAGGCTTGCCAGTCATCATATATTCAATCGGTTCCTCATCATTGTTACCACCAGAATCAAAATTATTGTCGCCAGAATCAAAAGAATCCCGATTGTCGCTGTTGGTGTCATTGGAACCACCAATAACGTCAGAACCACCACCATCAAAAGAAAACCCAGCACGCTCATCTTCGGCCAAACCAGCAGGTCCACCACGGGCAAAAGCCGTAACATCTTCAAATAACTGAGCTCCCTCCTGCAAATCACCAAGCTGACCGGGCAATCCAAAATGCGTAGTCATTTGGTTTTGCGGAGCCATGTTACCGCCTACTTGCGGCATGTTGTTAAACATAGGGTCAGCAAACGGACTGTCTAAATCACTAAACGGAAACCTCATGTCACCCAGACCCAACTCCACAGCAGGCATTTGAGTAGGATAACCCATACCACTACCCTGACTACTGCCCATACCACCACCCTGACCACCGCCGTAAACAACAGTGTTCAAAGCCTCTACCATCTGATCAGACATCTTGCCCAAATCCTCAAGACCACCAACAACACCACCAGATGCCATGCCCTGAACAGGATCAAATATGTCAACCTGATCAATAGGATTAGGCGCAGGAAGCATAGGCATAATAGGCGCAGGAGCAGGCATAGGCGGCGAAGATATACCGCGCATGTAATCCTTAAACTTTAATCGCTGATCAGGTGTGTTCTTTACATTCAAAACCTGCGGTTGCGCAGGTGCCGCTTGCGGCGGTGCCATTGGCCCCATCATAAATAAAACCCTCTGCTAAAAATGATGAAGCCAATGATACGGGATTAATCAAACTTTGACAACAAATACTCAATCTCCTTCAAACTCTGACTCAAAACCCTGTCAGAATCAGCGTCAAAACCCTCAATGCCAACCAAAGCATCACATAAACGATCAATACGCTCCCTGTCGAAATCACTCAAAGAACCTGATGGCGGCTCAATAACGTCAGAACTACTACGCTCCATCCAACGAACAGATAACTCTATGGAACGCGGTATCTGCTGCTGACCACTCTCGTAATAACAATACATCCTATGACTAACGCCCAACGAACTAGACATCACTAACTGAGACATGCCCAAAGACTTGCGCTTGTCTAACAAATCAGAACCACCCCACATGCTATAAGAATCTTTTGACTTCCACATCACCTAACCTCCTCAATCAAACCAGCATCAATCATGTCAGATGTGAAATTCGACACATTGTCAAACCTCATAGGCTTGCCACTCCAGTCACAAGCCGCCGCAGCCGCAGTTCTTAACCACGCACCATCATCCTTGTCAGGCATAAAGTAACTGTCCTTCCACACACCAAGAAAACCCTCCGCATTGTCAGACTCAAACTCAATCGGATCACCGCCGATCTTTAATAAAAACTTAGGCATTTGCCCCTCCTATGTTGTTATTCAATATATATTGCAAAGGTTGCAAGTAATCAAGGAAAAATATGTTATAAAATTTTTTTTAAAATTTTTTTTAGTGCCTATTTGAGCAAAATCTGGCGATTGTTTGCGGGAAACTTGGCGCAACGCGTCGCCCTGTCAAGATTTTATTTGGGGGGGATGCCATACCCAACCCATCCCGATTTTGTACTGTTTTGATATGCCATAGGGTACCTTAGAAATAAAACATGCGATAGCGGCGCTGCAGGCTCCGCTGAGTGCGTACAATTGTTCGGGTACTACCTACCTACCAGACAAAAGAAAAGGCCGCCAGAAGCGGCCTAATCTAATTTATGTTGCCAGCCCTAATTGTTTAGGGCTTGGCGTCTTTCATTAAAATATTCAAATAGGGCATCTGATAAACCAGCCCATATACTTGTCATACCTATTCGATTGTCTGGCATCATGGATATGCCGCCGGATATATTGGTCTCAATAGTCTGGACAATCTCATAACCATTCAGGTCATATTGGCCGTGGCTATCGCCATATGTTGAACCATAAGCCTGTTGCGTATGACATAAGACACCATTTTGACCAATGTCATCACGATTGCGAATTTCACTAACACGTGCGCGAATTGTATCGGCTGACCATCCGGTAATGTTCATCAATTGCCTAGTTGTCGCGCCACCATCAACACGCATGGCTGAATACAAAACGCCAATGCGCGAACCGTTGCGATAGGGTTGCTCCGGTGTTGATATGGTGGTGGTAGCTGGCGCGTTATAATCTAGTCTATTCCAGTCACTATGCTGAAACATAGCCAAGATTAATTCGCACCATGCGAAAAGCTTATCAGCATCTAATGTCGCTTGATGCTGTCTAAACTCGACTGTACCAATGCGCGCCCATGTGGCCATATTGATAGCGTAAAACTTGCCGCCAATAATATCGGTTATTTGGCTAGCGGTATCAGCACGCATAAAACGATCATAAGAACGGCCATCAAAAGCTACATGACCCATAGAATGGCTATAACGGTTATCACGACGCGATTGCGGCAAGATGCCGTTTATATCGCCTTGATGATAGCCATAGCGACTAATAACGTCTTTTACCAATGCCAATGGCATTGGCTGACACATTGAAGCGCTTGGCTGATAATACCGCCCATTGGCTGAATACTCGCGCTTTGAATTATCCCAAAAATCTGCCTTGGTGATGTTACCTTGCACAAAACGATTGCCCATGTGCACATGACCGCCAAGATTGCGATAACCTACTTTTCCCCCAACGCTTTCCACCCATGCAAAGAAAGACGCTATATCTTCTTTTGCCGCATTGCATAGCGTGAATGGTGGAATAATAAACTCAACGTCAACTTCGGGCGTGCCGTCTGGCTTGGCTGATACCCAATGGAAACCGTTATCGCGGCATCTTTGCGCCCATAATGTCGGATTCCAGTTCGCGCTTTCGCCGGATTGCTTTATTTCAACTTCAGTGCCAAACGTAGGATAATTGTCATTTTGAATATAAGTCATTTTTTTAACCTTTCTGTTTAATATTAAAGTGATTAGTCGTTTAATTCGTATTCGCAATTTTCATCAATAACATTGTGAAAGTCACAAAATGATTTATCAACATTACCATCATGTACTGTAAAAACTTGACCGTTGCGCCAAGCCTCGCTGAATTCAATTTCGTTCGCTGTTAAATTCAATAAATCCTGTAAGTGATCCATCAAATCGCTAATATTTGCAAAATACAGTGTGTAATCAGGATACGTTGCGCCTATTTCAGTTTTGTAAAACATTGTTTTAACCCCTTTTATATTCTTTGGTTGTTTCGTTATATTGAATTGCAAAACCTTTAGAACGTAAATCAGCAATTTGCGCTCTAACTGTTTCCACATGCCATAATGTTGATTTTGATATTTCAATTGCTGTTGCGCCATTAATAACCATGCTGAAAAGAATTGATAAACGCTTAGATGATCTATTTGATGTTAAGTAAGTCATTGTTTTAATTACCTTTTTTCTGTTTTGTTAAGCATAGCTCTGGGCTATGTCCAAGATATAGCATGCAATCTTTGCAACAATCAAGCAAAAAAGAACAATTGTTCGCATTTTTTTTATTATTGATCGGCTGCGCGTGCGTGCGCGCACGGGAAAGAAACACGAACAATTGTTCGGGTTACACCGGGAAGCCCGACCCCGACCCCGAACCCCGAACCCCGAACAAAAAAAAGGCCGAGCCCGAAGGCTCGACCCGATCCCGACCCGAACAATTTATCATCCCGCTAGCTCCAGTTCATCTACCCAGTCCTTGGCGTGCCAAAGTTCGGTTTGGTCAAGCCCGAAGTCGCTATACCCACGCCAAATCCCATCGAAGTAAAACTTACTCGGTGGTGAATACCCGCTGGCATTCATTACGTATGTCATTGCCCCGTTGATCTCTACCTTTCGGTACAGTCTTGGATACCCTTCATAATGATCCAGAGCCTGCAAACATTCGTCTGTGATGTCCCAGAACCCGACTGGCAACATTGCTGACGGATCGTTTGTGCGCTCAATATCTGCGACGCCCCGAAACACCAGACGCCACCCAACGATATACGCCGCGCCTAAAGCTTTTGCTTTAGGACAGCGAATACTCATTTGTTGTTTGTTTAGGTTAGATCCATAGGCGAAGTATAACATTTACGCCACCTCCTTTAGCCAATCAGCAATCAGGTCTAGTGCATCATCTACAAGGTACTTATTCAGACGCTCTAGCTTTTCTTTGCCTACTGTTTCTACGATCACTTTCTTTGCGTAACTTCTAGAACAACTTGCATCGTGTGCTGTGAAATCAACAAACTCACAGATTACAAACATTGTTAGCCGCGCCTGATCACGGTGGTTACTTTTCAAGAAATCAAGGTTTGCTTGATAGTGCTCATAACCAAGATACGAGCCGTCCAACCAACAACGGAACATGCGCCGCGTTACATGGTTTACATCAAACAAATCACCGCTCAGGTCTCTTTTGATTCTTTCTGCTTTTTCTGCTGTCTTAGGCATCTCGCCCTCCTTTTTGTGTCTATGTACTTATATATAATGCAGTCATTGCATGGAGTCAACAACAAAACAGCAGAAAAAAAATTTATTTTGACCATCTCGGCAGCCCGGGCACAGCTGCAGCGCTAATAACCAGAACAATTGTACGGATAACCAATCGCTGTGTTACAGTTACCGGTCGTACCAACTGCGGTGTTATAGTTACCAGTAGTATTGGCAACGTTGGTATTGGAACCACACACCCGAGATTCAGAACAATTGTACGGGTTAGACCGGGGCGCTGCGGCCGGGGCAAAAAAATACCCGGCTGTGAGCCGGGTGAGTTTGAAAATTGTTCGTATTGAATCAGCGCTTGGCTTTGTTCAGGAGGTAAACCCCCGATCCTGAGATCACAACACCGAACATTACGAGCCCGATATGTAACCAGAACGCTGTGAAGCTGTGTGGGTTTGGCTCCACTCCTGTCATCAGAAGAATCAACATAAACCCAATCGCCAATAAGAAGTTTCCTGTTTTCATAGCAAATACCTCATCAGTTGTTAAGGTGTAGGAGGTGCTGTTCGCATCACTGGTCGGCGGTCATCGCTTCCTCCTACACCTTATATATAGCAATCACTGCTACACCTGTCAACAAGAAAAAGAACTAAATAATACTTTTTTACGATTCGAGTAGCACAGCGGGGTACAAGAACAATTGTACGTGTTTGCTGCCCCCCGGCCGTCAACTGCTGCGCCGTCCAACTCGAACCGGGGCAGCCGTCCGGGCGTTTTAACCCGAACAATTGTACACCAAGCCCGGGCCTTCGAGCGCTGCGTGCAGCAGGCAAAAAACCCCGGCCGCTAAAAACGCCGGGGAGTTTCAGGGAGAGATCCCGATGATCGCCCCGATAAAACCCCGATGTCAAGCCCGATCCCGATGACCGGGCAACCCGAATCCCGAACAATTATACGGGCGCAGCAGCCCGAATCACACCCCGATCCGAAAGTCATCGGAGAAGAACGTCCGAGAACCCACAGAATCCCTAGCCCGAACCCCGACGGGGCGTCCCGAACCCGAACAATTTCCAAAAAACGCCCGGCAAACCGCTCCCTCCCCCCGCACGGGGAAAACCAGTACAATTTACCGTTATCAGCTATCTCGCGCTATATCTTGTGTTTAATGCTCTATGACATCAATATCTGGTGTTACGTTATTCATGCGGGACTCTGCCAACCGCTTATATTCCGCCAATTTTTCAGATATTGCTTCCTTTGTGGACGCTGTAATATCCTCCTTAACTACGTGTTGTTTGTTAACAAGTAGTCCAGCCGCCCTTAATCTTAGCTCTTCTGCTCTGAGTGCTTCGCTAATTTTTCCCATTTCCCATGCTTGATCACGCATTTTTTTCAGATCCCGAATAGACTTATCGATTGTGACCCCGAACCTAGCTTGCGCCTCTAGTCTCATTTCTTGCAATCGTTCTTGTACTACGGGGTTTTGCAATAGCCTGACCGCTTGCACTGTTGGGTTTTTGTATCCCGATTGTCTTGCTGCCTCTGTCTGTGTCATATCCTTATGCAGATAGTAATCCAGAAACTGTTGTTGCTGGGGCTTCAGTCTCTTGAGACCAGCCTCTCGTTGTTCTTTGGGTAGATTTTCCCCGACCTTTGGCATACTGCCCTCCTAGTAGCTTAAATGGATCACATTATCGTGATCTTCATCCTTGTAATAATAATTACCTTTTTGGGTTAATTCCCAACCAGCTTCTTTCATGCCTTTAATTTCATATACTCGTTCCATCAACTCATCATAATTCTTCGAGAACTTATTCTGTGCGTCTGCCCAACAGTCTTCGCACCACAACTTATTAGCCACAAGTATATACCCGCTACGCTCATCACAATACGAACAATTCATATCACACTCCTATTGCATTTAGCCGTTTGGCAACCCGTTCTACAGGGTATAGGTTTATGTACCTATACCCCTATATAATAGGGTAAAAAAACCAAAGTACAAAGTTTGAACCTTTTCAATAACTTACAACCCCTATTTTTGTTTGTTTGTGCTATGTTTGCAACCCCAAACCAAAACCTCATAAACCACTGATAAATAACAACTTTAACAACTTTGGTGTACCAACTTTGGTTTTCTAAACCTCTAAACCAAAACAAGAACAAACAAGGAACTCTATAATATTTAGGTGTTCTACCCATTAGCCAGATTTTCTATTATACGGAGTCTGGCTTTGCCCACTTACACCCCCCCATGACAAGTCAGTAGGGTAGGGGATGTTTAGGGATAGGTAGCGTTGTTTTCTACGACGCCATGGTACTAGCTAATCGTTAGGACGAGGACAAACCTAATGCTCCTCGCCCAGAAAGGTTACTCCGCCCCTTGTACGAACAATTTTACTGGTTATTTATTTCACACCATACCTTTCAGTAGCCAAGCAATTGAGTCAACTGTAAATCCGTTCCCGAGCATACGATAGCGCTGTGTGTTACTAACGTGGTCTGTGTAGCCATCTGGTACAGTTTGCAACCGTTCACACTCAAGCGGCGTTAGCTTACGCCATGCGAGCCGCATATCATTGCTATAAGCATCTGGGTATCTACCTTTTGGCAGATCAGACACCAAGGTATCTTTTTCCACTGTTGATAGGCATCTGGCCTTATCAACCTCATGCACCTCTAGGCATTGCGTGATCGGAACATCCTTGTCGTAATCCTTACGCACACCATCATCATTAATCCTGCGTCCGACAATGGACGCTGGCCATAGAACCTTCGGTTCTAGGTTGCCCCCTGATGCCGCTGCTAAGGACGGTGCCTTGCCATCTGGGTGGTAAACTCTACGGTTATACCCATGGCCTTTAACATCGGCTTCTCCGGCCAGAATAAGACCTGACGTTGTTTTGTCGTCATCAGCGAATCCGAATACAAGCTGTCTTCTATTTTTAAGGAAGTATGATTTAAGGTTGCCGCCTTTAAAGTAATTAGCGTCTACACAATGAGACTTCTCTCTATCTGTGTATCCATGCTCTAAAATATCACGCAACTTAATCCCTTTATCTTTTGGCAAGCCATCCACTGGGATATTTGTCCAGTACAATCTGTGTCGGTTCTGTGCGCTTACAAGATTACTGTTAAGAACAATTGGCTGTACTCCCAACTGTTCGGAAATAACGTCCTGACTTTCCTGTTTCATGCGAACATTTTCAAGCAGAAAATACTTTGGCTTTAACGCTTTAAGCAATCTCACATATTCAAAGAACAATTTGGAACGCGGATCGTCAAAATTTAATCTTTTTCCGGCAAACGAAAATCCCTGACAAGGTGAGCCGCCGATCAGCAGATCAATATCAGGCAAGTCATCAGCATTAACCTTTGTGACATCGCCAAGCTGTACCGTATCTGGGAAATTGGCTTGCGTTACCTTCATGGCATACTGATCAATTTCAGATGCAAAATACTTCGTTGGTGTAATGCCAAGCCTTTGCAAAGCAATCTGTGTACATGACATGCCATCGAACAGGCTTAATACGTTCATCATCCTGCTCCTGCTCTAGTTAATTCGTGCTGTAACAAAGCCTTCACGATGCCAGCCTTCCTAGCGTAAACAAGAGCATCATCGCAACCGTCATCAATCTGCTCATCGATGTACCTATCAAGAGCAACCTCGAGCACGTTCCATTGTGGTGCTGTCAATGACACCGAAAGTAGTTTTAAAGTATTGTCTTTCATTACTCGCTCCCATCATTAATGAACAGGAACCCTGCATCATTGCCCTCTGGATCACGGCTAACTTCGATAACCAATACTCCTTTTTTCGGGTGCGACAATCCGAATGTCGGATAGCCATCATCGCTCATCCAGAACTTTGTGATCTTATAGCCTTCCAATTGACTATAATACTCTTGCCAATAGTCTTCGCTTCCATGTCTTTCGTAATTAGTCATTTTCTTTTTACCTTTTTGGTTATTTAGCTTCTAGTTTGTAATCATGGACGATAGCACCTAATGCTGGATTGCCGCATTTCATCTCACCAATCCACACGCGCCGTTTAAAATTACCGGACTTGTCTCGGACAGTCCGCCAATGTCCGCGCCGCCAATGCTCTCTTTTGGGGCTTCCATGCCCTGTAAACATTTGCTCATAAATGCGCTTGCCACGCGGCTTTGGTAACTGGATTGTCACCACCTTGTATTCGTTTTTTGGGACAACACGCCCAAAGCGTACATGATCAATCTTTTTTGGCGGCGTTGTTGTTTCATGCACAACAAGGTCATAGTTAAGCAAACCCAATAGCGCGATTAAAAACCGCCCATCGCCAACTTGCATATTTAATGACAACGCCTTTAACTCAGCAAATTCGTTAGCTGTAAAGCCTTGTGCAAAGTGTTCTTGTGATACGAGCCATTGTGCGGCCGCGCTTCTTACTTGAATAAAAGAAGTAGATAATTCTGCAAAATCAGGATTTAATTTTTCTTTTTCAGCTTCTTTTTTTGAATACCATTTACCCATCAACCAAGTACCTGTTGCCAATCTGTCTTTCATAAAAGCATCTACATCTACCTCAGGCCAGCCCATATCCATAACTGGACCATCATTAGACATATGGAAACCTACAGGAGAAGAGGCTACGCCTTCTTCCCCATTAGACATAAAATAAAGACTATATGAAAAACGATCATTGATCATCTCAATGTGGTAGCCAAGCCTTACTATTGGATCTTCGGTAGGTTGATCGGCTGGGTCATATCCCATTTTCTGCATTTCACGATCAGCAATTGATTTTCTAAATCTTTCATCCCACTCAATCCACATATTATTAAATGGTGGAATGCCGCGCTTTTGCATTTCAAGCAAAGACTTCGGCCTAGCCAAAGACGCAAGATAAGCATGTTCAACCATGCTATTGCTAACAACGAACTTTTGTGCTGTTGCAATGCTTGCCTGTGTGTTGCGTCTTGCGGCTTCGGCGTACTTGCCGCCCTTATACCTGACAATGCCCTTCTTTGGTTCTGCAAGAGCCGCTAACAGGGTGTTAGACAGGGTAGGTTCATCATCCTCCCAGTAACGAACCCCCTGACTATCCCTGCCCAATTTGCGCTTTTTCATGTCATCAGCCATACGCTCAACGCCATCCCATGAATTAGCCATCACAAACCTCACCAATCTTACGATCTGTATCTACATAAAAGTTGTGTGCTAACTCATCATGCAACCGCGACAAACCATAGGCCAGATCGTCCATGTTAAGAATGTCTTGAACACGCTCATACATATAAATCGTATCAACGCGGCTACACTTACGAATATCAATTTCGCCATCGTCCTCTACCTTAACAATTGACGCATACGGACCTTCCATCAAATGATCTCTACTCATTTTTACCTCCATTGATAGTGCCTGATAACAGATATAGGAAGTGTTTGCACATATGTCAACAAAAAAATAGAACCGTAATTAATCTACAAAATCACGATCCACTAATGTTTCCTTAAAGTAATATTTACTATCGTCTCCAGCATCTGGGTTTTTCACATCATCAGCAAAAGCGTCATTAGGTAAGTTTTGATCATTTTCTTCCTGCATTTTTTGCGCTCTACGTTTCGCTTTAACTTCGTGCGTACTTAGGTGAATAGCGGGTGCGTTTTTATTATAATGATGAATATTCATTTCTAGATCCAACTTCTTTTTTTTCATTTTAATTCTCCTGCACAAGCAAGGTAGCCACAACCATCTGAATAATTATCTTCATGTGCTGGGTTGCCCTTCATTCTAGCCACCTTCAGCAAGCTCATCATAATCCCAACATCTACCGGGCTGACTTCAACCTCCAGATGAACGGACCAATATCGAGCAATTGTTCGGAAATTTTTTTCTAAATCTCCATGATCTTTCGCTCGGTCAATAGTAACTTTTTGCTTTGCGTCGTCTAATATATCTGCTCGTTTCATATTTTATGCTCCCTGCACTGCCAAGTTTTGCCGTCATCGCTGCTGTGCCAAGCCCAATTGCTGCCACAACACGAACAATTCTTCTCCTTTGGCCCTTTGCTACGAACTTTGCCCGGCGTTTCTTTTTGTTCTGCCAACTGTTTTAACTTCTTTTTTCTGTACGGGTCAGAATAATTCCCGAACAAATCCCCGATTTCATTCATCTTGATTAGTCTCTCCCTGACAGCACTCATTAACGTACAGCCCACATACAGAACATTGTACATGCCCGTGAACCTCAACAGGCTCTTTTAAGGTGTGACACCGAGGGCAAAGCCCGTCAGCTATAAGTCGTGCAAATTCACCATCCCCTTGCTCTATCATAGATTATCTCTTACTGTTGTTGCTTCGTATTCACCGTTGCTCATAGATCCATCTACAGCACCTAGCCATACTTTACCGCCCGATGCGGTAAGCTGATACTTATCAATGCGACCAGCCGCTTGCAGATCACGAACATATTTTTCTAAAGTTTGCTTCCCGATACCTTGTAATATCTCAGGAGCGTCAGCGTCTTCAGATCGCTTATGAACACCATTGTTGCCGCTCATATGAGTAAGAGCTATACCATTGCGCTCACATTGGATAATCCAGTCACACATAGCGTCTAGCTTCATTTCAAGAGCAGTGCCAACATTCATTGCGCTAATCTCTTCGCTCCTGTCTCTTAGAAGACCAGTCATATTATCCCGAACAAAATGCCTAATATCCCTAGACGCAGGACCGTTTGACTTCACAACAGCGCCATCAAAACAACTGTTACGCTGGTAAGGAACCCCGAGCCTCTCACAAGTCTTCTTGCCTCTAGCTGAATCAACCTGCCAGATAGCAAAGGAAGAACGCACACCATCTACAAGAGCCGTGGTACCCCGAATAAGATTACGAGCTTGCTCTGGCGTTTTAACTACAGCATCATCCTTAATCTTCGTCATATGATGACAAACCAGTACAGATGCACCTGTTTCTGTCGCCATACGAGCTAACAATCCAGTAAGAGCCGCACCAGCCGCAGGGTCAGCGTTAACATCTGCGTGTACAAATGATGCTAACGGATCAAAGATAATGAGCTTGAGATTGTTCATCTGTGCAATTTGTTCGTATATCTTTTCAAACTCTTCAGTAGTCCCGAATTCACCACCGGATTCATTCATAATAGCAAACACACCGCCCACATTAGGCAGTGACACAATCTTTAGATCATGCGCGTAATTTCTACGCTCCTCAAATGGATCAAGCCTTTCAACCCGTCTGTGCATTTCTGCTTCGTCATCCTCAGCAGTGAAGATAACTACGTTACCAAATTCTTTAACCATGCCGCCGAAAGCGTTAGTCATAGGCTTTCCCGATGCGATCTTCATACCCATATCAAGAGTCATCATGCCCTTACCAGCATCTCCTGCTGCGGCAAACAAAATAGGCACACCTAACGGAAAAGTTCCATCAATTAAGAACTTTTGTTCGGGTGCGGCTCCTGCAAACCTAGATACAAGGAACGAATCATCAAGAAGATTTATGTTGGTCTTGGTATGCTTGGCTTTAGTGTTAACAAATTGTTCGATGTTGAACCCTTCGTTCAAAGCATCTGCCGAATCCCAGCCCTCTGGTTTACCCATGGGCGGCGTTAACATTGTTACAGACTTTGCACCAGCCGCTAATGTTAAATCCTGTATAAGATCAGCCAGCTTCTTGCCCGATGGATCATTGTCTGGCCATAAAATAACTTCTTTGCCCTGCAAAGCTGAAAAGTCAAACTGTGGTGCAGTCTTCTTTGTTAGAGCACCAGCCCCGCCGATTGTGCATGTTGCGGTATATCCTGCATGGTTGAGAGCATCAGCACACTTCTCACCTTCTACCCAAATGACCCGATCCGATGCCAGCACATTAGGCATATTGTACAATGGGCGTATATCTGGAAACTTAGAATACGCAGACCCATCAACAAATGGACGGAACTCTTTCTTTGGCTTGCCCTTAGTGTTTAGCATAGGATTGCCAGATATATCTTTAACGTTATATCTACGGACGGAGACAAGAACTTCGCCATCAGCATTCGTATAGATATATTCAGCATCATATGGTGAATTTAAATTGTACTGCGGCCTAATTGGGTTTTCGATAGGAGCATTATTACGAACAATTTGTGGTTCGCTGTTTTCCAGATAATCAGAAAACATATCTTTAATATCTGGCATTTTCATGCCACGAGCTTCCATTAATATTTTAACTATGCCCCCGATCCCAACACCGCCGTTAAAATCCTGACCTCGCATAAAGTGCGGAGATGATGGGTCAATATCAATCTTTAAAGATTGCCCCGGATCACCAAGCAATGACCCGATATAAAACGTTTTCCCATGAATGCGACCAGCAGGAAATGTATCCTGCAATATACGGATCTGTTCTGTTCTGGGAACTTTTGTTGAAATCTCTTCAACTAAATCATGGGCAGACCTACTAGATGTAGTATTGCCAAACCTTACGACACTCATTATATTGTACCTTCCTTAAGCGGGTTGATCAAAGAGAGGGGTCTGCAAACCCCTCTTTTTATTTTGACCAACAAGTATTACGAAATTCACACCATTTACAAAGGAAAAAATCATCGTTCTGCGCTATGCGCGGTAACATTTCCTGTGCTTTCGTTGCTTTTATTATGTTTACAGCCTTGTCACTTACTGCTTGAGCCAAGTCGCCATCAAATGGCACAAGCTCTATATATATTTCGCTTGTGTTTTTGTTTAGAACAGTAAAGCAACAAGGGTTTTCGGATAAATTCATGTACGCCTGATACAAAGCAATCTGTGCTGCATACACAGAATTAGCTTCTGCCACACCTTTACGAACAAATTCCTTGAACTTCTTATCTGATGCTGACTTACATTCCCATAGCATAGGATACTGAGCTTCTACTGGGCCATCACATATTACGCCATCAATATGACCACGAACTTCGCCATCAGCAGTTTCAAAACCAAATTGTTCGCCTTGTTTGTCTGTGCGCAGATCAAACCCAGCATCTCTAAAGTACATAACCATCATATCTTCGATAGTATGACCGAGCCCGAATATTCGTAATGTTTTAGCTGAAAATTCTTTTTCTTTGTCTACAGGCATATCGATGTATCTGTACTGAAGCTTTCTTGCGCACTCATCACCAAGAGAAGAAGCCCCAAGATACTTACGTCTTGTTTGCTTGTTCTGCTTTGTTATAATGCCGCCATCAAGCTCTGATATAATTTCGTCAGACAGCTTAGAAAGGTATGTCTTCGGCTTCGATTTTGTCGAGTCCTCTGTATTTAATAAAAAGCTCTGTAAGGCGTTCTTCTGTACAGACATCTTCTAACCCTTCTATTTCTTTTAATATGACAGCCATAGCTAATACTTCTTCTTTCTTTAGCTCTGACAAACTTTTGTCCCAACCTATATTCCCGAACAATTCTCCTATTTCTTTTAATGGATTGTTTGTTCGAGAGAGTGAGTCTCCCTGATCAGCCACTCATCTTCTCCTTCTGATAAATAAATAGCGCAGAAATATTCTTCTTGTTCTTCTATATCTATAAGAACTTCTGCCCGAATAAAGTCATCCACCTTCCCACTTTTAAATATTATGGAAGCCAGCAGATCGCCTACAGCTTCTTGCATGGAATCTTGGTCAAGAGGGTCTTCAAACATCATTACGTAAGATGATTCAAGCCCAACATCATCCTTAAACATTATGCTAAAATTTACTTCTCCCCTACTCACGATGCCATATCCTCTAACATAATCTGATCAACAGTTTGATCAATTATTCTTTTATTCCAAACATAATTCATCATACAAGCCGCCCTGTATTTAGTCCATGAAAAGTCAATTGGGCTAACATCTACCCCATTTTTAGCAAGCATATCACGTTGCTTTTGACTGGGCGCATCATTAAGCCAACGCTTTGTTTTCTTAGCGCTATCTCCTGACTCGTTCTGACGCATAAAATCATCTGCTGCGGCCATAACCTGACGCTTTGTGCCTATACTTATAACTCTTATCTGACCTTTGTTTTTCTTTACCATAGCTACACAAACACCGACATCTGCGACCAATGCGAAACCATTAAATCCAGACACAGACATACAGGCTCCACTCCCGAACAAATCTATCCATTTGAATGGCGACCGTTCCATGAGATCCACTTCGGTCATCTCAAAGTTTTCAAGAGGCTCCCCATTAGACTCAAACATATGACCGCAAAATGGACACTCACGAACACCAAGCGGAACCTCTTGACCACAATCAGGGCAATCTTTTGTTGGCGCTTCTCCGGGTTCTCTTTCGCCAGCGCCATCAAGATCCACAGCGTCATCAAGTGAGCCGTGTGTCAACACAGACGTACCAAAGTCCATAACAATACAGTCAGATTTAACAACGCCCGGAAACTCATCCTGATTTACAGTGCGTAACCCACGGCCAATCATCTGAACCATCGTTGCTTTATAACTACAAGGTCTGGTTAACACGATGCAGGAGACAGGTGGAGAGTCAAAGCCTTCCGTCAACACAGCTACATTCACTACAACTTGTATGTTACCTGTTGCCAAGTCATCCAAAATTTTTTTACGAATAATCTTTGGTGTATCGCCTGTAACAACACGAGCAACAACACCTTTTCTAACAAACTCTTCACAGACATTTTCTGCGTGAATGATGGTAGAGCAAAATACAATAGTCTTACGATCACTGGCTTTTTCTGTCCATTCCTCAACAACACGCTTGTTGATAGCGTGGCGATTCATAATCTTTTCGACATCTGCCATGTCAAAGTCAGATGCGGTTTTGCGTACCTGACGCAGTTCCTCTTGTACCCCAACATCAATTACAAATGTCTTTGGTGGTACAAGGAACCCTTCACGAATTAACGTGGAAATTTCTATTTGGTGGCTACAGTTCGTAAATACGTCTCGTAAGCCCTTCTTATCGCCTCTGTTGGGGGTAGCGGTAAAGCCAACGATCTGAACCCCCTCATTGGCCTTCTTTGCGGCGTTAATGATACGTTGATATGTATCCGCGACAGTATGATGCGCTTCGTCAACTACGATCAGATCAACTTTGGGCATATTGTCCAAGTTTTTCTCGCGGCAAAGAGTTTGCACCATTGCGAATACAGCGTCACCTGACCAATCCTTCTGTGAAGCATTTACTTCACTGGTCTTCAAAGCTGGATTCACAAGATGAAATTTATTTGAATTTTGTGAAACAAGTTCGTCACGATGCTGTAGCACAAGCACATTCTGTGAACCCTTATGACGTTTGCCAACCAAGGCAGAAAGCATAATTGTCTTTCCAGCCCCAGTTGGCGCAACGACTAAAGTGTTACCGTGCTTGTCCAGTGCATCAGATGCGTCACTTATAGCAACTTCCTGATATGGACGTAGCAACATGACTACATTGCCTTATAAATATATTCAGATTTAAAATCCTTGCGAGATTTCAAAACATTGTGGCCATGCTTACGCAAAGTAGAAATCTCCTGTGATAAAGATCCCTTAGTCTTACCTGTCTTGTTAATCAGGTGAGACATAGAGGCTCCTCTAGGGCGAGAAACCAGCTTTAAGGTTGCCACACAATATCTAGGAGTATTTTCTAATGTGGGGGACTTTACGGCTCCGGCGTCCCCCTTACCGGATTTAGCGACCTCTGAAGGTTTGCCGCTAAGATAATCTGGCATAACTGTATCTGAAGGTTTGCCAATAATAAACTGCCATAATGATGTTATCGCGCCCATGATGGTGCTCCCTGTGCCACTGTCTGTTGTGTTGGTGCCGCAGGTTGCTGAACAGGTTGCTGAACTTGAGCATTAGAAGGTACAGGATGCGCTGTTACAGAAGCGGTCACATACTTATCTGAGTCTGGAGTTAAAACTGTCTTGATCTTATTGCGATCAGGATAGCCATCGCGTCCTTTTTCAATGCCAAGCACACAAGAAATGGTCATACCATTAATCATCTGAATGCCTTGAATAGATGCGCGTTTTGCTCTTGCGTCTTCGCTTTCATCTTTCGGTGAAATACCAAACCCACTATCTACCATTTGCTTGATCGTATTAAGACCAATCTTTCTGGCTTTTGACATACCATTTTCATCTTTGGCATCACCATCAACAAAAATGTTTTGCCATACTTTGCGCTTATCAAAACCACCGCCGACAATAGTTAATTCAATTGGTAGCCATTTAGCGCTTGTTGCCTTAGATGCTTTGAAGTAATTGCCACCTCCGTACTCTGGCAACTCAATGTCGCCACCAAGTAGCTTGATAATACCGCTTACCACAGTTCCATCAGGCATAAGTTCAAAGTCTCCGTTTCCACCTTCCATGGGTGGTACATTGTTTAGGTCAAGCATGTGAATTTTCCTCTTCTGTATTATTGACCGTTTCTGGATTTACAAACTGCATTGACTCTGGTCGAGGACCAGACATCTTTTCAAACAGTTTGCCAAGATGCGGCTCTTCAACTTCATTGAGCCTACCGCTTCTATCTTTAGCAGGATAACCCCACTGATTTAACGCAGTGCAGATGAATGCCCTATAAAACGTTCCATCTTCAGCAGGAACAGTTGTCATAGTAATTAACTCATCTACAATTCCGGGCAACTCACGCCCTGTCTTTGCACCTTCGATCTGCAAATCATAAGTAAGCCGACCATAATCATCTGTCTTTTCATCAAGAATACCGACAAAGATAACGTTCTTCTCACGAATATGCTGAAGGTGAGTTAGCCAAGCCATCATCTCACGACCTTGCGCACCATATACTGCACGAGTATCTAGTTTGCCTGTGCGATCTGATCTAGCTTCTGGCTGGTTTTGATTATGCGTAAAGCATAGGCGACCAGCTACAGTGATACTATCGATGAAGATAGTGTCATACTTGGACAAAGCCGCCTGTGGGTCTCCATATGTCTGGCAGACATATTCATAGTGCGCCATGCTATATGGTGAGTCGTCGCTTAAAGCAGGGTTCCCGCCCCCAAGGAAGCATGCAAAGTCTCTACACTCTTGCCAAGTGCGTGGTCTAATGACATCGACTTCACATCCTTCAATGGCGGCATCACCAGCTTCCAAGTCCATGAACAATGTTTTGCTCATGTCCAAGGTACGCACCAGTGATGTCTTCCCCACACCAGACGAGCCAGCGATCACAATTTTGTGACCGCGTTTTTCGGCAAGCCTTTCTTCTGCGGAAATAATTTTAAGCATTATTTTACAATCCTTCCTTGTCTTTGATGTCAACGGTTACGCCCTGCAAGACAACAGTACGTGCTTCTGATAAAGCGCCTCTGATTTCTGGTGGAGCGTTTTGAAACTTGGCTTCGGGGATGGTGTACTTGACACTTACGTAGTGCCTAGCTGTATCTTCATCCATATTATTTAAAATATTTACCAAGGAATCTTGATCCCAATCGACACGCTTTCTAAAGTCCAAAGATACTTTAAAGTCGCCAGTGTCCATCGTGGTCTGGCCAAAGTCCTTGCCTTGCTGGGATAACTGCATTTTAGCAGTGTCCTCAAACATATCTTTTAGGGAGTTGTTGATGATCTTCAATTCATACTGGAGATCATCGATCTTTGATTTAATATCATCGCGCTTTGTTTTTAAAGCTGATAGATCATTTGGAATATTTGCTGCGTTCATTGACGCCTCCTTCAGTTAATGTCGCTAAACATGAACTGAATATAGGAGACGGTATTTATCAAGTCAAGGGTATTTTGAGAAAATTATTATTTCCCTTCTTACTCAAGTATATATCAATACCTAGTACAGCTTTCATCAATTTCTTTTTAAGTTTAAATTCAGGGGTTTCGACACCTTTTGCGTCTTCAACAACCTCCTCAAGATTCCCGTACTCATCAACCTTGCTGTATCTAAAGTCTGCTATGTATCTACAAATTTTTTGATCATTAACTATTATATCGTATTTTATTTGACGTTCTAGGTCTGTTATATAATTAGCACGTTCCATAGCGGTTAACTCGCCCCATCTTTCCGCCTCCCATTTGGAATCAAATTTTATGCCCATGAACGTTGTTTTTCTTGCTCCATACTTACTCTTGCCTTTATGGGTGTACATGGTATTATTCCTTACATTGTGGGTGGTCATGGGAGATTATAATGACAGATACAAAGAAATTCAAGTCAGTTGCGGTAGATCATGCAACATATAATAAGTTGCAAAAGCTAGCAGAAGAAGAGCATAGGAATGTACGCCAGCAGATAGGCAAGCTAACGGCTGATGCTTATGATAACAAATATAGTAAAAGTGGTATTGGGTCTGCGACTGTTAAGGTCTAATCAGTTGCAAGCGCTCTCATACGGTCTACCAAGCGCCTTGCGCGGTTGGTTACTTGAGTGTACCACTTGGAGTCAACCATCTCGTCTGCGGCCTTCTGCCAGTCCCTAGCGTCAACGCCAGCCCTCATTCCTACAAACTTGGACAGCCGAGGCCGCCCGATATTGAACATCATGTTCGCAATGATATGCTGGCACTCTTCTGGTAGGTCATCGAAGTCATCGTACAGAACTTTGCACTCATCGATAGTGACAGCCATGTCAAGCTTGAATAGCTGATTGACACGATCTTGCTCGACCACTGTACCTACAGGCTTGCCATGCTCTGGCTCACCTTCAAGGATTAAGTGGCCAATGCCCGTTGTTTCCAGACCTAAATGATCTAAATAAATTTCATACTTACAGCCTTCGTCTTCAGCTATCTCTTTACGCAGAACATCTATGTTCATGGTGTTGTTGTTCCTAGCAATGACGCGGTAGCAGGGTTAATACCGAGAGTTTGAGCCACAGCAGGATTTGTTGCCGCTTGCTGACGAATTGTACTGGTTCCTGCTGAGACTGTTGGTTGTGTCACGTTCACGCCTCCAAGACTAGATGCTGCGTTTGGTGGGGTCATCTGGCTTTGTATTGCGGATAATTGTTCGGTTAATCCTGAATTTTCAGCTACAGCGCGAATTTGATTTTCTGCTTCATTCATGCCTTCCTGCACAACTTGAGGAGGAGCTTGAATAGAAGCGTTCTTAAATGCCTGTCCCATGAGTCTGCCAAGTATCTTTGCTTTTTCGTCTGGAGACTCGCCAAGAATTTCTTTTCTATATTGTTTTAATATATCATCATAGTACCCGCCAGATGATAAAACTTTAGTAAAGATCCCAAATCTAACTATTTTACCTACATTCTGAAGAGGGCTTGCCGCAATGTTAGCCGCTACAAGATCACCACCCGGAGCAGTTTTAGCATTCAGTTCTAATACTTTAGCGAACTTAGCCATATTTTCGCCCATTTGTTCGCCAAATATAGCAGTTAACTTACCACCTTCATTCGCGTCCAAAAGTCTTTTTGCAAAAGCTCCTAAAGATTTTCCATCAGTTGTTAGGGATTCACCAAAATCAGCAATTAATGTTTCCATATAATTGCCTCGTATTTTTTCTAGAGCAGCAGGGTCAGAATCAAAACTTTTTACAATCTTGGTGATGTCTGAAGCTGTAGTTGATCTGTGGGCAATTAGTTCTGCCGCTTCAATTGCATTTAAATTTCCAGAAGAAAGTTTTTTAAAAGCAGAACTTTTGTTCGCCTCAAATATTTCTTTTTGTGCGTTAACCAGCCTCTGCATGGTTTCAACAAGATTCCCGTCAGCGCCTTCTTTTAATATTTGTTGGACAACAGCTTGATCCATGTTTGATAAAGATGTTCTATCAATTTGTTTGGCGAGTTGTTTAATTTTTTCAGCATCAGGGCCAAACAATTTATCTGCTGTACGTCCAAGATCTTTAACTGCTTTAGCAAAAGCAGCGCCTTTAAATGTTTCTGGAGCATAATTGTCTAAAGCATTAATGCCTGACTTGTTTAAAGTGTCTCGCAACCATTCGCCAGCAAGCTGTTGCCTAAACTGTTCTGCCGCCGCGTCTCCTTGCCTGCCAGTGCCACCAGTGGCTAAACGTATTGCTTGCAAAGTTCTATCCAGAACCTTTGGCTTATCATTTTTAATAATTTTGTCCATACGGACATCATCAATGCTAAGACTTTCGCCAGCGTTTGTTTTTGATCTAAGCCCTTTAATAACGCCTGCTGCCTCAAGCTCATCAAATATTGTTGCTCCTCGTTTATATTGTCCACGCGCAACATCAAGTCTTTCAGAAGCCCTACGTAAAATTTCAGCCCCTTCAGGGGTAACGGATTTACCGGAAGTAGAAATAATGTCTTCAATGTTGTTAACAGAAAGCTTAGAATCCAATTCTTTTATCATTGGAGTGATGGCATCTATTTCTGTTTTTGAAGATGATTTTGCTAAAATGTCATTAAGAGTTTTTCTTGTCGCATATAACTGTTGGAATGATTCAGTTCCTTTTAAAGACTTAACCGCTCTTAGTGCGCTTTGAAGATCTAACAAAGTTCCGCCAGCCAAACCGGGGCGTTGTAAATCAGTTATTTCATTAGCTAAAACTTTAAGTCGGTCTATAGGAATAAGTTTGTTTGTGCCTACTCCTTTTACAAGAGCAGCATCAATAGGCTTCCATAAATTAGTCATTTGATCGTCAAACGCTTTTGACGCATTTGCTAATATTCTGAATGTGTCATCTTCAAGCGTAAGGTTCTTTTCAGCCGCCGCACCAATTTCCTGCGCTAAATCATCAAGAGTTTTTATAACAGACTCTTGAGCTTGTCTTTCAGCTACTTTAAGGGCTTGAGCCTCTTTGCCAGTCGCGTTAACAAGTATATCTCCAACTTCTTCATCGGTGCCGGAACCAACCCTTGCTCTGAGCCCCGCAAGTAAAGATTGCATATTGTCATGATTAGCTTTTAGCCGATCAGACGTTCCAAACGCCTTCTCAGCAATGCCTTGCTGTCGAGCAATCAAAGAAGGCGCTTTAATCGCCGCTAGAGTAGGCGTAAGCCCCATCTCTAATGACTCACCAATTGTTTTAAGTTCTTCGTCAGTAAGCCCCTTACCGGGCTTAACGCCGCCTTTAACACCTCTAACAGCGCTACCAAGCAGACCAAATGTAGCATCGGCCAAGAAACCTATTGTTGCTTCAGTGCCTATATCAGATAATATTTCAGCATCTGTTTGCGTTTGTGTTCCACGTACAGCTTCAAATATTTCCTCTCCAGCTTGCCCACCGCCAGCGCCAACGCCAGCACCGATGGCCGCTCCTAGAATGGGAATAGGAATCGCTATTTGACCCGTAATTGCGCCAGCAATACCTCCAATAACTTCAGGAGCAATTCCAGCTAAATCCGATATATCGTTACGGCTAAAACCTTCTTCATCAATTAAAGTAAGTTTAGTAGCGTCAACGCCAAGTTTTGCTGCGCCTTCAGGAGTTACGGCTAAACGCCCTCTGTTGTCACGAAGAAAATCAGATTCTCCAAGGCCATACTTTTTTAACACAGCCACTTGATCTGCATCTGTTTCAGCAAGCGATAGCTCTGCACGGAAACCAGCCCTCTGGATACCAGATTTCGTGTCTATGTCCTCTGGGGCAAAGCCTTTGAATGTTGTTTTTGGCTTTGTTTTAGAAACTATATCTTCAAAAGAATTTCTTCTATAGTCTGGAATATTTCCACCAGAAATATTAGTAATTAACTCACTCACATCTTCTGTATTTGAATCAATAGCTTTTCTTGCCTGTAGTTCCATTTTTGGAGACAAATTTCCAGACTCAATTGCTTTGCGAATTTTAAGCTCATCAGAAGGTTGCATTATGCGCCAACTCCTTGAGCCTTTCTAAGTCTCTCTAATTCAGCTTGATCATCTTCGTTTAAAGAACTGTTACTTTGTCGTGAAGAGTCGTAAGGGCCAATGTTTATTCCTTTTTCAGAAAGACTTCTGTATCCAGCGTCAAGATTTCTTCTGCCTTTACTAACGACCATAGAATAAACTTGTTCTATTCTATTCATCAATTCGTCTTCATCTGCACCCATAATAGAGTCAATATCTCCAACGATGTCCTTGACCAATGCTCTGTCTCCATCAGAAATTGTTTTTCCTGCTTCTCCTAAAATATCTTTTGTGTTTTTAACAGCCATCTTTTTCAAAAGGTATTGCGCTTTTTGTAGATTTGTTGCTCCTCTTCCAACTCCAATGCCGAATCTCTTTCCAAAAGAAGTAACAACGCTACCAATAGCATCCCCAGTTGTCACACCGCTTTGAACAAGGCGAGTAAGTTCTGCAAATTCTTTTTCTTGAATATTTAATTCTTTTTCTGCCGATTGAAAACGTGCTTCTAAAACTCCTATATCTTCCTTAACAAGATCAGATCTTCTTTCTCCTTTGTAGTTTCCATCAGCAACTTGAACATTAACAGTAAAGAAATCACTAGCGCCTTCAAAAAGAGGGGTTTTTTGCAGGGTTGTTAAATAAGGTTTTCCAAGATCAGTAGGTTTAGCTGACTCTGTTACAATATCTAAATAGCTTTTTGCTGGTATAAGTTCATAATCGCTGTTAGTGCCGATAAAAGAATTTAACTCTTGACCATTAAGTCGAACAGATTGAGCTTTTCCTAAATTTTGCAAAATAGCAGAATCTCCACCTTCTCCTTTTGGGATAGCATAATAATGAGTCCTATTTAATGCTGCGGCCTCATCCTTATCCTTGCGACTAATAGCAAATTCAGCCGCTTTAATTCTAGTTGTTTTAGCTTCCTTACGGGCCGCAGCTAATGCTGGCATGGCCGCTTCTCCGGCTTTTCCAGTAGCAGACAACATCTCGCCAACATTAAACCCCTTTCCAGCCTTGTTCTGCATGAGAGCTAGACCAAACGCCATTAAAGCTTGACTGTTATCCGGCTGTCCAGAAACGTCTAAACCAGTTAGATCAGAAAACTCTTTCATATAATCATCATAATCTTTAGGCTTTGCGTCTGGTCTAACTTGTTTTAAAACACTATCAAGGGCGGTTACAGTCGCTTTTTTTGTTGCTGTGTTAGCGCCTTCTATTTCGGATGGCGGAGAAGAATCAGCTTTTCCAGCAAACATTTGATCTTCAGGTTCTTTGTCTGTTTCCGGTGAAGACGGTAAAGAATCAGTGCTTTTTTTCTTATCTGAATTTATTGAATCTGTAATCAAGCCTAATACATCAGGAGCACCCGATCCGGGCATTGTCCCATCATCCATAACACCTGCTGGCGTTATTTCTCCAGTAATTTCATTAACACTAACTCCAAGAGGATTGTCAGCAGACATTGCTTGCGCGTCTAAAATTTGTTGTCTTATTATATCGTCATCTACATCAGGAGTCGGTGTTTGTTGATAATTTACTCCACCAACGATTGAATCATCACCAAAAGTTGTTGGAGATGTTTGAGATTGTTGCATCCTAGATTGATTGTCTAAAACACCTTTTAATTGTTGTATTCTTTTATTGTAAGCAGAATCTGATTCTGACCCAAGCATGTTTCCAATAGACGCGACACCCGCCACAGGTATGCCACCAGCAATCCTTAAACCTTCAAGAGCATCAAGGGCTACATTACCAGCACCTTGCAAAAGTTCTCCACCAATAGTGTCACGATCTCCTGTCATTTTTTTAAGGCCAAAGCCTCTAGGTATAAACCCACCTTTTCCTTGATACATCTGTGAAAAGGGATCAAGTGCTTGCAATATACCCTGTCTAGGATTGTATCTTTTTAAAATATCTAATTCAGTTTCTGGGCGCATATCTTCAGAAGAAAGAATAACGTTACCTTTGTCGTCTAATAATTGGCTCTGAGGATTAGACAACCTAGAAATTCTATCAAATATACCTGACCCCATAGAGGGCGTCACAGATCCTATATTTGAACCTTTTACTGGCTTTGCCATTTCTCTCTCCTATAACCTACGCTGAACCACTAGGCTTTACGCCTTGCAAAGCTGTATAAGCACCAATGCCTGCGAGGAATGGATTTGTAGATGGGGTTGTGGTGGATCTGAACGTAGATGATAAATCAGCGCTAGGCACCCCTTTGAGCAATTGCTGTCCTAACTGCATTCTTGTATATGGCTCTTGAGCCGTTTGCAGTTGGTTTTGTCTTTGAGCTTCCAGAAGTTGACTCTGATAGTTTCTTCCCATACCGCCTAGCTCTGTAAGCATACCCAAATCAGCGCGACCTAACTCAGATCCAACACGACCAATATCAGCAGTTGTACCAGCCAAGTTTCCAAGAGCCTGTCCAAGACCACCCATTAATTGTGCTCCTGTTTGAGAAGCTTTTAAGGCAGTATCAAATCCTGCTCTGCGAAGACCAGAAGCTGCTTGAGCTTGTCGATCCAGTACATTTCTACCTAATTCAGATTCGGCAATAGCTTGACGAGATCCGCCGAAAGCTCCAGACCCAACAGCCCTTGCTCCTATTCCCTGTCTTTGTATTTCTCCAGCCCTAGCAATATCTGCCATAGCCTGATCAACAACTTGTTGCTCATATGGGTTGTAATATTGCGCCATGGCCTGAGAGGGATTGGCTAAAGCGCCAAGACCTGCATACAGGGCTCCTTGCCCCCCAGCCGTCTGTCCTAAAGCACTTGTTAGCGTAGGAGCGTAAGATCCAAACATACCTGAAGCTTTGTCTAAAGCCTCTTGTTGCAAGGGATCAAGGCCAGCTACTTGGTAGCTTGGTAGATCCAGAGGTGTATCTAAAAGACCCTTTTGGGTTTGTTCCTCACCATCAAATACGCCAAATCCAGTTTGTAGTAATCGCTTTTCTAAGCCCTCAAGATAAGGAGCTAGACGCTGTATCTGTTCTACAGTTTGAGTGGCCATTAGGCTTTCCTCTCGAATTGATTCATCATTGAATACATATTATCAATTCCCTTTTTTAAACTCCCTCCGCCTGCGCCCTTTACTGCATCACGAGTCATAACAAATTCGCCGTCCATAAGCATCGCTGGCACATCATCTTTTGTACCTGATCCTTCGCCGGGACCTATCCCACCATTGCGGCGAGGGAAAAACATAGCTTCTCCGCCTTCATTCATATAGTTAATCCCGCCCATTTGACCCCCGGGACCACCTTGTCCATAAGGACGACGTTCAAATGACCCTCTTGAATCTTCATCATCATCATCTCCAGCTAAAAGCTGTGCCAACAAACCAGCCGCTACGCCCTCTCCCAGATTAGAATTTAATATATTAAACAAAAGACTAGGATCTTCTTGAGTCCCTGCCAAGGTTGGGAATTTAGCTAAAAGCTTTCCAGACATGGTTTCGCCTGTAGGTGTTACGACAGGATTGATTGAAGGTTTATTTGCTCTATTTTGTCTTAAAATTGCATCGTCATAACTTGGAGATGTTGATTGGGCTTTCATAATTCCTGTTTTGTCAGTACCGGAGGAAAAACTATCCATAGCTCCACCAGCTATTCCACCAAGAATAGCCGACTTCAAAGCGTCTTTTGGCTTTTGCCCCAATACTGCTCCACCAATGCCAGAAGCTATTGCTGAAGCTAAAAATGGGTTTGTCCCAGCAGGGAACATACCGGGGGCAAATGCTCCTATTGCTATAGGCGCGGCTTGCTTTAAAAGCTTTCCTAAATTAATTCCCATTTTTCATTCCTTGTTAACAAGAACAATTATACTGTTAAATTGTGGTTATGTCACTATCTTCACTGTACCACTGTCATTGTACAGTGCTCCAGCCTCAAGTCCAGTTGCCGATGTAGGCAACGCCGTTAATGTTATTTTTGTTCCGCGAAGCTCCCCGGGGTTCCGTTCCTGTGTAATAAACAGTTCTAAGGTACGAATTAAATCCTGCATGTACTGGGAGGAATAGTCTGCGGGTGCTTCCGGCAGTCTTGGTGGTGCTATCTGGTTGCTTGACACTAGCGTCTCCCGTC
>Ga0209535_1000157_pt1 | contig 43942 bp, 46 predicted proteins | sample LinPmetageLP28_FD_184041 | JGI IMG/M metagenome (GOLD analysis project Ga0209535, IMG submission 184041) | Marine viral communities from the Pacific Ocean - LP-28 (SPAdes) (version 2) | ecosystem: Environmental > Aquatic > Marine > Oceanic | place: Pacific Ocean | collected 2009-08-22 | reverse complement strand
AAGGAGGCAAACGGATACTCTCGTGAAATGGAGCACTGGGTGACTGGTGGCGGCGTATTGGGTCACACCAACAACGGCGATGCTGGTACTGACCAGGCTGCGTTCCACTACCGTTCTGAAATCGGTCTCTGCGTTCGTGCTGCGAACCAGCACGTAATGATCAAAGGATAATAATATTAACTAGGTATTACACCTAAAAAAAATAGAAAATATTATGGAAAAATTCTTTTACTTTGGAGACGGAACATCTTCTGCTAATTCTGTTTTGTTTCCCGTCAGATCTCTTATTGAGATGTCTATTGATTCTGATGGTGACGCATTGACTATGCGCTTCCATGAGCCCACTAGAGACGACACAGCAGCTGACGCAACAGAAGATATGGTTCTTACGATTGTTGAAGACAGCGGAAAAACTGTTATGAATGCTATTGCTGACGAAGTCCGCACTGGCAAGTCTCCATTTGTTGTTGTCTTTGACGACAATGATGGCGAGGCAGTTCATGCCAGCATTACTGCTGTTGCAACTCTTGCTGATATTTCATCATAACATAAAAAACTGAATAATTATGGATTTGTACAAGAAATTTATCTTTGTAAACGCTGATACTGGTGCGGGAGAAATGGATGCGTCCATGACTTTTCCTGTAGCCAACCTTCAGGCGATTGACATTGTAGATGCCACAAGTGCTGTTTTCGTTTTTTACGATGCCAATCAAGCAGATAGCACAATGGTTGATGTAACCATCAATACGGGTACGTGTAAGGAGTTTTGCAAGCAATTTGTAGAGCACCTTAACTACTCAAAGACCTCGTTTATTGTCTTGGCTGACGCTTCTGAAAAAGTAGGCTTTTCTAGCCTTATTGATCATAGCACAGCCGTAACGATTACCGTTGGAACTTAATGACTAATGCGAATGGGTTGGAGAAAGTCTCCAGCCCCTTTGCTTTCTCTTTTTAACAAAACAAAAAAAAACCTATAAATATGGGACATTTCGATAAGCTACAAGCAAAAAATCTTGTAGCTGATAAAATCAAGGGAGCTTACCAAGGCGCTGTCGTTTTGAACGGCGGTACTGCTGTAACGCTCACATCTTCACAATCTGGGGCTGTATGCATTTTTGATGTAGCAGGTGCCTCTTCATTTGTTCTTCCAGCTCCTGAAAAGGGCCTTCACTTTAAGTTTATCTCGGCTATTACTGCTACTTCAGACCACTTTATTAAGACGGCAACTAACGCTGCTGGATTCTTGGGTGGTGGTTTGATCATGAACACTACAGCAGATCAATGTAACGGCGTGGGAGCTGCGACTGACGGAGAAAATGACCACATTACTTTGAACGGATCTACCACTGGTGGTATCGTCGGTTCTGTTGTTAACGTGTGGGGTATTTCTGATACAGACGCTGCTAAGTGCTGGGTTGCAGAAGTTGTTTTGGTTGGATCAGGTGACACTGTTACACCATTCGGTGACGCTCAGCTCTAATCTGAGTCATAAGCTACGAGAAAGGCTCCTTCGGGGGCCTTTTTCTTTTTCCTTATATTTGCAATACCTTTAATGCAATGAAAAAATTCTTTCTGTTTAAGCGCCGAGAACTCAACGCTACAAGCACTCTTACATCCGATACGGGTGAGGGTCTTGACTTGTTTGCAGTGCCCGCAGACAGAATAGGAATTATCTCTGCTTCGCTAGGGAAAGTAAACATTGTGTTTAATGACTCTACTATTTACGAAGAGAGCAGTCTTCTTGATGGCGAGTCATTTCGAAAGACATCGGTAACAGTATCTTGTGAAGAGGGTAAAGAAGAGTCTGTCATGAGCGACATCATGTCGTTTGTATATTCTTCTGGCTCGAAGTCAAACGTAATGAGGTTTGATGCTGTAGGCTCTAGCAACATCAAGAATGTAAAACTAGATTCTATTTCTGATGTAGTGTCAGAAGTAAGAGAGTTGCCTGTCGTTAGAACTACAGGCGAAATAAGCAAGAGTACATTTCTTGGGGGCACTGCTGCCACAGCCTTTGGAACTGGAAATATAATCGCTGACATTGATTTTGGTGGTGGTAACAAACCAATCATTGATTTTAATGAAGCGGGTCTTGGAGAGTCTGGGGGTAACGTAAATGCATGGACGCATAGCGGCACAGGTGGATCTAGCTACAATATTGGTGGAGGTGATATTACGGGAACTATTCCTCTTGACACAACAACAGGCAGAGGCGGTAACGGCTTGGCTACTCAGGCGGCTGACGTGGGTTCAACAGATACGTTTGAGCTTGGTGCCACATATACTCAGTCAGGAGCCTTTACAGCATACGCTGTAGTAGGACTAAGCACAGCAGACATTATTGCAAACCCCAAAATGGGCATGTTGTTCCAGGGAAGCGCTGCAACCCTTCAAGGTCAGACATTTATGTTTATGGATGCATTTGACAATAACAACTTTCAGTTTAAATTTAAAGACGCAAAAGGAGGTTTTGTAATAGCACCATCTCAAACACCTATTGTCCAGATTAACAAGCCTACCGATACAATGCGAACAGCATATGTATTTGTAATTAGACGAGATGCTGCATCAAACATATCTGTATATGACAACAGCGGATCTCTTGTAGCCTTTGCTCCAGCTAAGACAGAGGGCTATCAAAGGACTGACGGCGATATTGTTTTTGATCATATTGGCAACGGAGGCTTTGACGAAAAGTTTCAAGGCAATGTTGCTAGACTAGGAATTATCGCAAAAGACATAGGCACTTCCGCTTGCTCTACGCTGGCTAAGGACCTAGCAAAAAAGTACACACCATTATCTTAATTTAATCCAAATGGAACAAACCAAAAAGCGCCCTGGGCGGCCTAAAGCCCAAGTAAAGCCAAAGGAAGAAAGCACTGCAGTTGCAGAGGCTCCAGTGGTAAAAAAATCTCTACCTATTAAGCGTAGGGAATCTGTTAACCCTAATGCAGAGTACGAGTTGACTCGAAACTCTGGCGTAGTATTTATGCTGCCGCAGAAAGGTGTCACCGTATTTGATGCTGATAAAGACACAGTTCGTGAGCTTCGATACTGCCCTAATGAGCCATCTGTATGGCGTGATGAGCAGTCAGAAAACGCAACGCGACAGTCTGTTATCTTTCGTGACGGTAAGATCTTTATTCCTAAGTCGCAGCCTAACCTTCGTTTGTTTATGGAGAAGCATCCATTCAATCAAGAAAACGGTGGCAGCATCTTTAGGCTTGTAGACAAAAAGCGTGATGCAGAAAAAGAGCTTCAAAAAGAGTTTGCTCTTACTGACGCTATTTCTATGGTAAGAGACAAAGAGATTCAAGAGCTATTGCCTGTAGCAATGTACTTTGGAGTCAATATTAACTCTTCCGTTTCTGACATTCGGTATAGCTTGCTGCGCATTGCCAAAACCAAAACCCAAGAGTTTATGGAATCATTTGATTCCCCTCAGGTAAGATGTCGTTCGATTATTCAGCAGGCTGCTGACTATCAAATCATTAAGCTTGGGTCTAAGTCTGTTAACTGGTTTGACAGCAACTCTATGATTGTTTCCATCCCTGTGGGACAAGAACCTCTAGACGTTATGGCTCGATTCTGTCTAACAGAAAAGGGCGCTTCAGTGCTAAGCACGCTGGAAGAAAGACTAGAGCGCCTAGCATAAACAGGTGAACGCACAGTATAAAGGAGGCCCTTCGGGGCCTCTTTTGTTTTTGTATATTTGTATCATGGCTAGTGTACAAACGGTATACAGGACTTTAAAGGACCTGACAAACAAAGAACAGAAGGGATTTATTACCCCCGCTGTATTTAATAGGTTTGCATACGTTGCTCAGCTGAGCATTTACAACGAATTGTTTGCAGAACTTATTGAAGCAAAAAAAGCACAACGACAAAACGTAGACCCAGGTCGTGACAAGTCTCTTCGCAAGAGAACCCTTGAAGATCTTGCGCCGTTTGTAACAAGAAATCACAACTACAGTGTAACTGATGCCAATCAGTCGAATGTGTTTTTAAAGCCATTAAACTTTTCAAGACTAATATCAATTAGCAAAGGAGCTGGGGAAGAAGCAGGAATCTTTGATCTTGACAGAACCAATATTGAGTTGGTTTACGATATAGAAAAGATTGACAAGATTTTGGGTAGCAACCTATCAACCCCTACAGAAAGTTTTCCAGTAGCCCTTATTACTGATGAAATTGAAGTTTTTCCATCTAGCATTGACTCAATAGATATCACGTACTACAGACGTCCAGGTGGGATTGACTTCAACTCAAACTATGTTGACGACAAACCTTTCTATTCGACAGAAGAGTTTGATGGTCTTGAAGTATTCTCTCCCGAACAGTCTATTGACTTCATGCTACCAGAGCACTTTACTTATGAAATTGTTGTGGAAATTGCAAAAATGGTTGGCATAAGACTAAGAGATGGAGTCGTCAGTCAAGCCGCCCTACAAGAATCAGCTAAATTATGAGTCATAACAAAGTAAAGCTTAGTCAGATTATAAGAGATTTTATTCTGACATCTGACTCCGATGATTTTGCAAACAACGTATCAGACTCTGCAATCAGGAACTTTGCACTCCGTGGCATTCGAGAAATTGGATTTGACCTTGGGAAGAGTACAAAATCTTTGAAACTTGATATAAACTCGTCTAACAATACTGTTTCTCTTCCTGATGACTTTGTTGATCTATCTAAGATTGGCGTCGTAGGCAGTGATGGACTTGTGTATGTATTTACTCAGAACAAAAACCTGAACATGTCTCGCAGAATGCAGACAGCAACCGACACATCGTTGGACGATCAGGGGAAGTATGGTGGCGCCTTGCCTGCCGACGTCACTGATGAAGCTCTTACAGGGGGTCTTACGGACGTCTTTGATGCTAACCCAGCAAACATTAGCGCTAACTCTATTGGCGATCGTATTGACGATAAAAATTCTACCACTGGTGCTGGCCATGGGCAGGGTGATCTAAGAGACTATTACATCTTTGACAACTACTTGTTTGAAGGTGGGTTTGGTCGCATGTACGGCATTGGTGGTGGTCACCATCATGGAGAATACAGAATCAATTTTGATCAGAATAGAATCGAGATTGATACATCAAATAGTTACAGTCAAGTTGTTATCGAATACATCGCTGACGAGGCTAGGTCTTCTGACCCAGACGTTCACGTCTATATTGAAGAAGCTCTTCGTTCTTACATGTATTACAAATTGATTGAGCGAAAGTCTAGTGTCCCTGCAAATGAAAAAGGCAGAGCACGTTCTGAATATTACAATGAAAGAAGAAAGGCTAACGCTAGAATGAGCAACTTCACCAAAGAAGAAGCTTTGAAGACGATTAGAAAGAACTTTAAGCAGTCACCTAAGTACTAATGGCTATTAATAAAATTACCCCCCGTTCTCTTGATAAGAGCACGGACTACAAGCTTGTACCCAGCACAGCGCTCGTTGACGCTGTTAATGTTGTATATGGAGACAGTGCGTCTAGTGAAGACGGAGGCGGGGATGCAGGGGTAATTAAAAATCTAAAAGGCAATTCTTTAGTTGAGTTTGCCACAGGCTTTGAAGCTGGAGCACAGGCTCTTAATGGCATTGATGGACCAGCTACTTTTAGTGGAGACCAAAAAGTTATTGGAACTGTTGTTGATGACAAACTAAAGGTCGCATTTTTCTTTGTGTATCACGAAGATCCATCTCGTCATTCAATCGAGATGTATGATCCGTATGGAGTGTTTTCGCTTCCTGCAGAGTACACAAGGACGTATGCTCAAAATACCGAAGCCTTTAACACAAATTTTTTCTCATATGGGGAGCCTGACAGACCTCATGTAACAAGAACAGTATGTGTAGGTAGTTTCTTAAACTTCAAACAGAATTCTGTTGTTCAGGGTAATGTCGTATACAGCAAAGAAACATCATTTCCAGTTGGACTTCCAGGTTCTGCTTTTATACCATCATCTCTTGCAAGTAAGTTTGTAGATACGTTTGAGAAGGGTGTTCACCTGTACTTTACAGATAACCTAAGCGAACCCAAAAAGATTGATGTTGTTCAGTCTATGTGTTACTTAAGTTTTGCGGGTGGCGCAGCATCCGTTGTTACAGGAGCAAATCTTACAGGCACTCCAGTTGTTAACGGCTATTATACAAGTGCTCAGGTTGGTCTTAACGATACAAACTTTCATAAGCTAGGGTTTCCAACAAACAAAACAGAGGAGATTATTTTTTCTCATGCTGTGCGTCCTACGCCACTTACTAGGCCAACAATAAATTTTACCAACGATTCTCTTCGGAACACATCAAACTTTGCTGATGCTCCAGGGTTTCAGTTTTCATATCAGTTTGTGTTTGCTGACGGATCAGAGAGTCCAATATCTGTTTATTCTCCATCCGCTTTTCCTCCTTCGGTTATTGCTCAGGGCGACAATCCTGCCCCAAATCATGAGTCGTTTAATCTTTGCAAGGTAAGAGTCCCTTCATTCTATTCTTCAGATGTTAATGGAGACTCTAGGCCATGGTATAACATTATTGCGGTTAGAGTCCTGGCTAAAGAAGGAGAGTTTGGAAATACCTTTTTGCTTGACGAGGTTAAATCAACGGACGACTACATTCTTGATGCGCAAGGATTTTTCGAGTTTGATTTTTACAACGACAGAATCTCTACCGCCGTATCGCCAGAAGAGGTCAACAAGTTCTTTGATAGCGTCCCACAAAAAGCTGAGGCTCAGGCTGTTGTTGACAACAGACTTGTTTATGGTAACTATCAAGAGGGCTACGAAAGCGTAAAGTGCGAAGCAAACATTACCGTTATACCAAAGGAAAGACCTGATGAGCTTTTTGCGTCAGCGGGTAATGCCACTACGTTTATTTCTCCATCAGACAGAGGACAAGAGGAAAGTCCTCTTAACCCAGACCGTGCACAATTTAGTGCTTTTAGCGCAACGCCTATGGACGGGGTTGTTCAAAACAAAGCTGCTGGATTTGCTCTTAACTTCAGTCAGCTGCCCGACAAAATGTCTAGCGGCGATACCGTCCGTGTATCAATAACTTTGAAGCCTAGTAGAAACTGGCATATATACAATACAGAAGCTTCCATTGACTCAGGCGCAGCGTTTGGAGACAGCTTTCACTCTAGCACCCAGATGGGTGGAGAAAAGGATGACACTGACAATTTTGTTGAACTTAATTATGCTAGTCCAAAGACTTCTGGAGAAGACTTTTTAAGAGGTTCTGCTTCTCTTAACACCCTAACTTCAGGTACATCTGATTATGCTGTACAGGTAACAAGAGATGCATATAGGGCTTTTGGAAGAACCCCAGGAATTGCAACTGTAAACTGGAACAGGAGAATAGAGGGTGGAAACTATTCGCAACCTGGTCAAGTCCTTAGTACTGTTGAGCTTGGAACTAGTGCTGCCAACCCATACATTATAGAGGGTGATGCCCTAACTTTTAGGTTGGATGTTCTGTGCAATACAGACGAATTTGAAAATGGAGGTGCTAAGGAAATTGTAAAACGTATTGTAAAAAGAGCTCTGACTATTTCAGACTATCAGGGCGATGCACTTGCGCCTGGATTTGTTGTTCAAAATAGGTCTGTAAATCCATTTGTTGATCAAAATCTTGTTCTTGACAACTACGGTCAGATTCCTGCAGGCAGCGCAAACGCTGACAAAATTATGATGTGTGCGGGCGCTTTTGATGAACAGCCTAATGGTAACAAGTATTGCAGGGCTGCCGTTATTGCAAAAACTCAAAAAGCAACATTTTATCTAGAGCAGATAAAAGATGGTTCATATAAGAAAAACCCTTTTATAGACTCTTCTGTTTTAGATTTTGTAGATAATGACACCTTTGTTTTTAAACTTGGAATAAAGAGCATTGAAAATCTAGACCTTTGGACCTGTCTTAGACAATGGAAGCCTCAAGTTGAAGGTCAAAGTCCTTGGGTGGCTGTTTCTAAGCAGTCAATGCAGAACGATACAGAGCCTCAAATTATTGGTCAATTAAATGGTGCCAGTGGTCAAGCCAACACTGCTGTTGATCCACTTATAGTTGTGCCTAATGACACATACAATGTAACGGATCTTACAAAGTTTATTGGATGGCTTCCTAGTACTTTTACTTCAACCACTGACGAAACTTATGATGTCGGAATAACTGCCAATGGGGTTGTTCCAACCACAAGGTTTTTGCCTTCTGGGTACACAGCCCTTTATAATGGCCCAGATCACGCTGATTCTTTTTCAAACGGAAATGTAAACCCAGAGGCCAGACACTTTGGCATTGCTATGCGTAATGCCGTTGGATACGCTAGTAGCATTCATTTCCACCCAGCACTAAATACAACCCAAGTACTAGACCTTCCATTTGATTTAAATGACAAAGCTCCTTTAGTTGAAGAAAGTTTGCTTACAACTGAAGGCTACATCACCCTATATGGTCTGCTTGCGGGTAACTTTTTTAGCGGAGCTTCTATAGCTCAATCTGAAACGCCCCCAGCTTTGTTTCCATTTTCTATTATGGATGGAGAGGTTGGACCTGGAGGATTTTTTGAAAATTCTTTGAATGGTCAAACAAGTGAACTCTTAACTCAGGCAAGAAAAGATTCGGCGCTAGGGATTTCCATGTACAACCCAGACGCGATTGCATCCTCAGACAGGCAGTCTACATTTGAAAGAGTTTTGCTAGGGCCATATTTTACTGGTAAAATTTACCTAGGTCACGTTACAAATGGTAACGCAGCTACAGATAAGCTTGGATTTAGATCTGCGTCATTTGGACCTGAAGGAGCTGCTCTTGAAAGTCATTTTAGCAACGGAAGCGGCGGGCAGCCAAGGTCTATGATGCCTCACATACAGGGGTATCCAGAAACGGGATTGTTTCAAAATGCAGACAGTGTTGGAGAGGTTACTATTTTGCTTCCGCAAGCCAGTAGTAATGAAAACGGAAATGTTTTTTCTCTTGCAAAGAACTATGTTGGGGACGCATTTGTAACCAATACCTCCGTATCGTTTGTAGATCAAAACGCTACAGCAGAGTTTTTCTCTCTTCCAATTTTTGATTTCTTCCCAAGTTCACTTCAAACAGCTAGATCTTTTAAGACAAGCGCCTTCCATAACATGGGGCTTGTGTACTATGACGATGCTGGAAGAAGAAGTTTTGTCAACCCAATAAATTCTTTTTATGTCCCAGGTTTTTCAAACGAAGAGCGAGGGTCTAACAAGGGGTCTGTAGATGTGGGCGTTCAAATACTTCACGACCCACCACCTTGGGCCGATGCGTATCAACTAGCATACGCACCAAATAGTTCGATTGGAGATTTTGTGCAGTACAGTACATCGGATGCATTTATACAGGAGTATGGTGAAGATCTTGGAGATGTTATTGAAGGGAAAATTTACATACCTCTTCACTATCTACAAAACCATCCAATCTCTCATACAAAAGAGTTTGGTGCTATTGGGGTAGATCAAACCGACCTTAGATACAGATACGCTGTTGGTGACAAGCTTAGGATTGTATCGCACGGCGAAGCCAATGACAGAATCTTCCCATACAATTATGTCTTTGATGTTGTAGAGGTAGTCACCCTTTTGGAGACATCAGAAGAATACATAAACCCACTGGGTGATACAACGGCAGCTACTGGTGAAGGCGCAATATCTGGAAACGAATACGAAAACAAAAAATTCGTTGGGGAGTTTGTGGTCGTAAACAACAATCCTAACGCATCAGGATTTAACTTTACGTCTATTGCCGACGAACAGGATAAGTGGGGTGAGAACGTTGTATTTGAAATTTTCTCCCCAGAGAAGCCGTCAACCTATGACAAAAACAGAGTATACTACGAAATAGGTAATGTATACAGGACTGGTGAAGACAGCAGCGGAAGAAAAAAACACCTTACAAGCTACATTGAAACGAATGAAGGCGACGTGTTCTTTAGACAAGCCGCTGTTAATTTTAACCAAGAAGAAAATGGTCAGTATACACCGCTAATTGGTAATCCTGACATCACTGTTTTTGACGGAGAGATTGACTATAAGTCAAACTTTTTAAGTGCATTTGTAGAGGACTACAGTGCTTCTGATCTTTTTCCTTCAAAGCTTGGAATTTTAGGACGACCAAATGTAGTTGTTCAAAACGCAAGAACTACACGGAGAGAAACGGGTCTTATCTATTCTGAAAAAAGTCAGCCAGAAGGAAGAGCATTTAGATATTCTTCATTCAGTCTACCACTGTTTCCGTTTAAAGACCTTGAAGAGTCGTATGGTAATATCAACTATATATGCGACTACGATGGCAACCTTCTTGTACTTCAAAAAGACAGAGTAACTCTTGTTCCAGTATCTGCAAATCTTTTGGCTAATGCTACTGGTCAGGAACAGCTTATTGCCTCTAACGATGTGTTAGGCAAAGAGCGCGTATATGCCACAAGAGGTGGCTCCGATAACAACCCTGAGTCTGTTGTTAAGGTAGATACCGCTGTGTATTTTGCCCACAAGACTCTTGGTAAAGTATTTAGATTTTCATCTAGCTCTGGCGTTGAAGATATTTCAGACGTTCAGATGTCAACATACTTTAGAAAAGCTTTTAAAGACATCCTAGATGCTTCTGGTAGAGCAGACAAAAAAGACATTAGAGTTGTCGGTGGTTACGATCCTGTAAAGGAGGAGTACCTAGTAACTCTTCTAAGGCCAACGACACTTGATACCGTTGCTAGTGAAGAGCCTGATTTGATTTATGGGTGCACCGATCCAAGTTCCCTTAACTTCAACCCTACGGCTACATTTAACAATGGTACGTGTCTTGAAACTGCGGACGATACCCCATGTGCCGAGGGAGATTTAGGATCTATATCAGAAGGCACTAACGTTTTAGCTGTTGGTGTAAATTTTGGAGCTATCGGTATTGGAAGCTCAGAGGTTTACGAAGGGGCTCAGCCTGCATTTACAAATAACGGAGATTGTGTTAGCTTCATTGCATCGACATTTTTGAATGATCCGTTGAACGTATTTAATGTTGCCATAAGTGACTACGAACTCCAGCCTGGAGAACAGTCGCTGTTAACAATTACTGCTCATCCAACTGCAAACAGCGAGTCTGCGTTGCAATCTATGATTGGTCCATATCAAGCCGAGTTTACAATTACGTACAACAATGGTGGTGATAATCTTCAGTCGTTTACGTTCCCACTTAATGCAAACCTTTCAGACCCAACAGATCTTCAAGTTGGTAACGTTGTTGCAAACATTTACATTGGAAACGTCCTGGTAGACCAAGCCTTTGCCCAACAGCAAAATGGAGTTTGGAACGTCGTTGTTAATCAAGACAACGTTATTCAGTCTGTCAATAACAGCTATGCTTTTGATGGGGATAACTTCCCGTCAGGAAGAAGAGCTAGAGTTAGAGTAGAACTTTTGGTAAGCAATACGCTTGGTGTTGAAATACTACCCGAAGATCAGATTATAATAACAGGAAGAATAACAGACGGAGCTGCAGGATTTAGATTTATACCAATTTAAATGCCATGCCATCTACCCAAATCAATGCAAGCGGTGATGTTTTTAGCGCAAAAATTTCTGGCGATGAAATATCTCTATCAAACCAAAACCCTCAGTCTCAAGTTCAAAGCTTTGACTTGTGTGATATTGTTATTGAGCGCAGTGGCAGCGTAGACTTTCTTCAAGAAGGTTATCAAAATGGTATGTCTATTGGCAGCATTTCGTTTGCTGCTGAAGAAGACATGTTTTTTTATGAGCTTGAGCAGCTTGGGCTTACTGACCCTATAGAAAACAAGCTAACATTAGATTATGTGCTGACGTACATTGAATCTGATTTTGACATTTGTTCTCTTGATCAAGACAAGGACGGAATCATTAGTGTCCAAGACGTAAAGTCTATATATGATTTATACGTTAATACAACAAACTCTCAGTACGATATTGACAATAGTGGATTGGTTACAGAAAATGATCGTCAGCTTGCTTTACAATATGTATCGACTGTATGTGAGCCAGTAGACGAGCCGCCACCTGTGCCACAACCTGTGCTTCACTTAGACTGTTTGACCTATGAGTTTGGCGATGAGGTCTGGGAAGATCAGTCTGATAATGAATATCATTTTTCGCGTGTTGCTGGTGGCAGTAGTGAACTACCAATTAAAAATGACGATGGCAGCATTACAGTTGGGTATGGTCAGATTACTTCAGAAGACGACACCGACGCTAGGAGAAGATTTGTAAGAACCTGTGTGGTATACCCCCCAGGAACAGACTTCGCCCGTATAGGCGGTAATGGTGAAGACAGGAACATTCGTCCAAATATAGTTGCTGGGACAGCTGATGCGGATGCGGCATACAGAGAACTTTATGTGCCAGACATAGATCAAGCATTTAGCTTTGAATTTGTGTATCGTTTTACAGCAGGAATATCTCACGGTCAAAATCTTGGTGGCATATTTGATGGTTTTGATAACGACGTAGAAATTGGTTCACAAAATCGACGATGTAAAATATTTGGGTATCCTAGCTATGGCTTTGGAGGATTTAATTTTGGTACTGGTTATGGGGATATTTCACAAGCTACTAACCCAGATCAATTTATCCCGTACTTTGGTCATAACGTAGATATCTATGGTGGCCAAGGATCTGGAACCCAGCCTGGCACGTGGGATGGAGAAACTGGATTTCCACACCCCTCCGAATACCCGAACACACTACCATATTCTAAGCTGTCAGGTTCGCTGTATGTCGGTTACGGTTCCCTCGCAGAAGTTTCATCAAATATCGACCCTGAGTTTGGAGTCCCTCTAGGTCCTGAAAAATTTTACATTACTGTTACTTTTGACCCTTATTCAGCTCCAGGCAAAGGCTCAAAAATTTATGTAAATGGCGAGATTATTACCGAAGTGAATGCTGTAGGGGTGGGTATGCCAGCTGTCACTAAGGAATTTATTATTGGTACTTCTATGCAGGGGGGATGGGCAAGTGCACAAGGGGTTGATGTATTCTGCCTTAAGGTCTATGACGTTGCCCTTACCGAATTTGAAGTTCAAAATAAGTATCAAGGACTTCTTAATAAATACGGAGGCTAATGAGCTATCACGGAACTACAAGTACTTCTGGAAGCAATAATAGGCAAGGAAGCCGCCCCGCTACACCGCCGAGTACACCATCAATTAACAATACTTCAGATGGTTACTCTGAGCTTCCTGTAAGTAGGGAAAGACAAACACTAGAAAATCTTTACACGGATGGTAAAGAGTTTGTGACCCCTGACGGCAACCCTTATGTTGGTCCATATCATATTCACCCTAGAAAAGGGCCTATGGTTGGGGCTAAACACGTTAGCACACCTCACGCTTTATTGACCCCTGTAGAAACAGACTCCAATGATCCAAAAGGCCCCAGTAATAATGTGTCTTTATCAGGCAGAGACTTTTCATTACAAGTTAGAGCGGAAGAGATAGTATCTGTTTCTGGAGAAAACACTGTGTCTATTGATGTGTGCGACTTAGTGTACCCTGCTCAAGCCGTGCCTACCAATGGTATAATTGGTCTTGTTAATTTTTCTGTTAGAGATCTTTCAGAGAAACTAGAGGTTACACCAACAGAACCTATTAAAGTAAAAAACTATTCAAGACTTACAGTCAAAGATGACTCAGGTCCTGGAAATCCTCCCCCTCCATTTGTGCCATGCATTCTTGATGTTGACAGAGATGGGTACGTTACTCAGTCTGACATTGAACGCATATATGACTTCTCCCAACCAATCAGCATTAGATTTGATATTGACGGGGACGGAACAGTAACAACAGACGACTTAGCTCTAGCAAGGCAGTACATTGGGACTTTTGGGTGTGGATCAGATTCTTCGGTAAGCATTGAAGATGCACTAGTTAAGGACGGATGTTTCTTTAGGGTTACACCAAAATCCTACACTGCAGATACAGCTATCTTTTCATCAACAAATTACGACGCAGGGAGTTCTAACAATGATGGCGTAGATCTTTATACCGCTGAGGGCTACATATTTCCCCTTAGAAACCTAGCCTTTAATTTTCACCCAATTCTTAAAGAGCTTGGAGAAGAGTTTTATCAAGATACTAGGCCAACCTTTAGGGGCAGGGCTCTTGATAGTTACAATGAAAAATCTGGTTTTTCGCTGCTAAACAACACTGATGTCCTTGGCTCTAACTATGATCCAGTTGCTCTAGAGACAACAAACTTTCCTGAGTCTAGTCTTTACTTTCATCTAGGCGCTGGTGGTAGGGACCAAACTATGTTGAAGCGTCGCTACTTCGACTCATTCCACTGTTTTACACTAGGCGGTGGTAACTCTGGAAGTCCCGAACTACAACCCCCTAGGTTTCAAAATCACACAGGCCCGACGAGTCAGGAGCCTGGAAAAATGGGGGTTAGCACATCTATGACGCTTGAGTTTTTCTTTAAGCCACAGCGAGCCATACCTGCTAATAACAGAACAATGTATGTCTTGCCTTTACATGGTACGGGCGTATACCCAATGAGACTCAGAGAAAACGCAAATGGAACCTTTCAGTTTTTCTGGACACTTCCCATACAAGACTATCCAACACCTGGTTATCGAGGCGCCAACGATCAAGAAGATATCAATGGAGTGTCGTATCAAGAATTCTTAGACTCTGACTTTACAATTCCTTTTGACATAGCAAGCGCAATACCCACAGCGGGTGCATATGTAAACAATGCAAACAACTTCTACATTACTGACGATCAAACGAGTCAGGGTCAGTCTCTTATAGAGTTTGATAGTTGGAACTATCTAGCTATAACCCTGACTGGGCAAACTATCTCCGTAAATGCGAATGGGATTTCTGCGTCTAAGTCAATAGGGGACAAAAGGTTTGATGGTAACTGTTATGATCAGCTAGACCCATACCCAGATCCACATCCTTCAGGAGATTCAATACTTATGACTCAGAGCCCAAGCAGTGGCATGGGCATGACGTACCCATACGTGAATAATACACAGATGGCCCCACCTGATGGCGCGACTTCTTCATGTGAGCTGCACTCTGTATCCATATACAACAGAGTCCTAACCATTCCAGAAATTACAAACAATCGACTAGCTCTAGAGGCCTTAAATTTGCAGTAATGGCTGAAATATCTCTTAGTAACCTTGCGTGGAGCATTAGCATTGCACCCGAAGATTTACAAAACGAATCTTTGAGTTTTGATATTTGCGACGTTCAGTTTCTTAGCCCAGGAACTTCATTTGTAAATCCTTTAGTTTTTTCTGACGGAAATATTGGACAAATAGATCTTGAGTTTTTAAACAATACAGAAAATTTTGAAGACGATTTTGAAGATCGCTCTATCAACAATTCTGCAATATTTGAAACTGTACAAACTTTTGATTTTTCTCCGTCAGCCTTGGACTTGAATGGTAATGGATATGTATCTACAGGAGACATATTGGCAACCTATGAATCCCTTAGTGGAAGTATAGTTTTTAACAATCCAGAAATAGGGTTATTTGATTTTGACGAAGACGGAGCAATCACTGTGATGGATTTGCTTGGGGCACTAAACTATGCAGGCTATCCAACTTTTGAAAATATTGAACCAGCTTCAGATGCATACCCAAGGTATCTTGATGATCATTCTGATGATGTTGCTTTTGCATGTAGCCTAAGAAAGCTAAGGTCTGATTATGATGGGCCTTGCATGAGGGTAAAACTTGACTACGACAAACGAAGTCTTAATAACTATAATCCCATAACATTTATTTGGAATAATTATCCGCAAGAGTTTGACTCTAATTGGAACCCACAAAGTCTTTCTGTTGAGTTTCTAATGAATTATGATTATGCTGAACAATATCGCTCACTAGAAGAAGACTATCCTTTTCTTGCAGGTACTGTTGACATAGGATTTACTGAAGATGGATACTTTGACTACGAGAAAATTTTGCTTTTAATGGAAGACCCCTTGGCAGTTTTTCAGCCATCGCTTTCTCCAGAACAAGTCCAGGATTTTAACGACAGATACACAGAGCGTCAACAATCTCCTCTGGTTGGGCAACCGCCTGGGCCAAACAAAAGTTTGCATGGCTCGTGTGTAGTAACAATCCAAGAGTGGTGCGACCAAAGCATAAATAATAATGGATTTAAAAGTCGTGAGCCAGCTTCTACACTTATAGAGGGCGATTATTTTCATCCGTTTAGAACAAGCGGACTTTTGATTGGATGGAATGACTATGCAACCCTCAATGAACCTGTTAAAAAAATTGTAAGCTATCAAAACATCCCGTGTGTAGGCGTGGGAAGCACGATCGGACTTGGTGACAGGCCATGGGAAGAAGAAGACACTGGGGGGGAATCTGTTGTAAATCAGCCGTTGGGCGCTTTGACTTTTCTAAAAGCCTGGAACTGTTTTGCTTACCCACAATCTCAATATGGGGGAGTAACGCTTCAAGGAAATTTCTCTATACCTGGATGGGACGCTTGGATGGAGGGTGGCAAGGATTCAGACAGTCCAGGAAGCGGTCCATATGATGTTGGTCGGATGTATATGAAGCAAGACTTTAATCCATTTTTTGAATCTGATGAATCACTGTATGTATACAACGCCAACGGTGTGCCTTCAAAGACAAAGGGGAAGAGAACTATTTTTAGGTCAGGATTTGATACGGGAAAACAAAACAGTGGGTCTTTTGGACACAACAGAGGCAATGCCTTTAGAGGTAGTTTCCAGGGTGATTATTCAATGTTTAGAGGGTCTTACCTTGATCAAGTTAACGATAGCGGCACTGACGATGAAGACGCTCCATACAGTTCAAACTGGGGTGGATTTCAGCATAACGGACAGGCCGTATCTACATTTGGCGGCACCTTCAAGTCAAATCAATTTAAAAGTGACCCTGTTTCTTCTTTTGCGTGCAACATGGAATTTGGAGAGGTGAGTTACCACAGCTTCCTATCTGGGTGGGGGTACTACGCGGAATATTACAGAACTCCAAATACAGATATACCTGCAACTATTACCTTTACAGAGGACGATTCATCAGGTATAATATTGGGAACAAGGCAATTAACTTCAGGAATTCCAAACGCTAAAGGCCTTGCCAACACTATGGAGTTTATCGCCTGGAATGACAATCTTGGGGAGCAATCAGTAGATAATTACGTAAGAGAATCTAGAGAGTACTTTGGGAGAAAAACCCTTGACAACGATCAATCATTTACACTATGAGCCAGAACAACAATCACAAGGGTGTAACATTCGCCTTTGCTCACAAAGACAAAGTTTGGAGAACGCGATACAGTTTTACTCCTACAGCCTATGCTACAGTAGATAACAACGTAGTGTCTTGCAACTCAAAATGGCCAGGCAATGAGTCTGATGCTTCGTCAAAGCTATGGAGGCACGATGTCAACGACATCCGAAACAACTTCTATGGGTTTCAGTATGACATGTCTGTTGCTTTTGTAAGCAATTACAACCCAAGCTCAACAAAAATTTACAAGTCTTTGTCCGTAGAAACCAACTCCAGTCTTTGGAATGGTCACGTTTCAACAAACATTCATCCTGCTGGATCTAACAACTCAAAAGAATATCAGTTTGGAAGGATAAGGGGATTTGAAAGAAAGGAAGGTATTATCTATGCTGATATGCCAAGATCAGAGGTTAACAGTACGGCAAACATAGCCTACAGCTTTAGCATCCCCGACAGCATCGTTTCTTATATGCCCACGGAACCTGCTGGAGACTTGGGTCTTGGGCAGGACAACCTTGATTTGATTTGGACAGTACCTGTAGGAAAGATTGGGGAGAGGGTCAGGTCTGGTAAAGGCGTATTGGCTGTATTTGACGTCGAGACGTATGGAAGAAGTTATTTGACTTCTAGTGGTTTTGTATCTGTTACTGGCATTGGATACTCTGGAGCTCTTGAGCTCAATGCAGCAGAGGTTCAGTCTTACAACCCTTCAAACGGCGAAGTAACTATGAAGATGACGCTACCGCTTACGATTCTTCAGGCATACCCATTTGAGTGGATGTCTGAGCCATACATTAGCAACAACGCCGTATGGACAGCGACATCGTCAAAACTTGACGGAGATACTATGAGGGGCCAGTATGCATATGTATTTATGAATAACAATTCTACTCAACCCGTAGAAGCCCTAGCTTTTAACCTAGAATACGAACCTACTAAGCTAGATCACAGTTTAGGACAAAATGCTTAAATTTACAACATGGCACACACTTCAGGACACCAAGGCGGCGCCGTTCCACCGCCAATGGACAATACGCAGCTTGACCCTTACAGCTTTTACAGCAACCCATACGCAAACACACAGCCAACAGATTTCGAATACAACCCCTTTACAGGCTCGTATGTATCCGAATCTACTGGGCAGGTAGGCGGAACTGGAGGCCCTTCTGCGGGCAGTGGTTTCAGCAATATCGCTGGAGGGATCTTTGGTCTTATAGGCTCTAAGCAAAGAATTCAAGACGCAGAAGACGAGTACAATAAGGCATCGCAAGCGATAGAGGATTTCTACTCAGAAGCTGAAGGCAAGTACGATAGAACCCTTAATCAGAACACTGCTGATGCTTACAATCTGTTGGGTACTAGAAAAACAAACATCGACCCTATTCTTGCAAATCAAGCCCGAAACCTTAATGTTTTAGAGAGGGCTGATACAAGATCTCTTTTGACTGGTTTGAACGCAGCTACAGATCCATCATCTATTCTTGCCGCTAGAGAGGCCGATTTTCAAAACCGCGTAGCCGCTCAGACGTCTTTAGGTGCAGCAGAGCAGAACATCGCAGACTCAAACCTACAGCGACAGTATGAACTAGACTTAAGAAAACTTGGGTATTCGGAAGAGGCTGCAAGAACAGCGGCTCAAAACAAAGTGGCAGAAGAACAAGCCAGAAGACAGGCTGGAGGTCAGATTGCTCAAGGCGTTTTGGAAACAGGCATGGCATTTTTTACGGGAGAAAAAGGAGGCAAAATGAATTTTTACAAACAGGGGGGTAGATTCCCCGATCACAGTGGTGATGGAGACATTACACAAAAAGATATTCTTATGGAAAAAGGTGTCATCCCAAAGCCTAATCAAAAGGGCGAGTACGGAATGAAGGTTGACTATCAAGATGGTGGAGCCATGAAGTATCAAATGGGTGGTGGTATGCCAGGAGGTATGAACCCAGGTGTTCTTGCACAGATTATGGGGGGCGGCGGCCAACCTCAGGGTCAGCCTCCAGTTCAGGGTCCATTCCCAGGCGAAGCGTCTCATGAAACCAACCCAATCCACATGATCAATAATGAAGGGGAAAAAGTTGGAGAGGCTATGGGTGGAGAGGTTATGCTTAACGATAAGCAAGGCTCAGCCATGATGGAAAATCACGAAGAGATTAAAAACATCATTTCAGAGGGAAGAGAGCCGTCGAATGAAGAGTGGATGGGATATTATGAGTTGATGGAATCTATTTTGGGACAGCCTCAGTTTAAGGGCGCTGAACAAATGATGGCCTAATGTCTGAATTTGAGTACCAGTATGTAGCTCCTAGGGTGGAGCCTAAGCAGAATCTATCTGATCAATTAGCTCAGCCATTTCAAAAACTTTCTGCTGTGCAGGGGGCGATGGCTAAGCAACAGGCTGATAGGGCTAAGGTTGCGGCAACCCAAAGGAATAAGCAGTTTATGCAGCTGAACAAAATATCAGCTGACTTTACAAACTGGTCCACACAAGACATAAAAGAATATCAAGACACCTTTAATGATCTTCGCCAACAGGCCATGTTTCATCCAAACCCAGGTCAGTTTATTCCTTTTTTGATCCAAACCATGGATAGGTTGGAGGGGGCGGGCAACTCGCAGGCTGAACTAATGAAAGGCGTGAATAGCTCTTATGATAGATACGGGCAAACAATTATGGACCCCTCTCTGTATAAGGGTCAAGGTACACCAATTGTATCGACTGATGACCTAAACACCCGCCGTGGTGTCTACCACAATCACACAGTGTATGGTAATTATGAGCCAATGGTTATCAACGGGGTCAATACAAAAATTGGTGACTACAGAGACCCAGCAACGGGGATGACCATCAAACAGGTTTATGAGCAAAAGATTAGGAGCGGAGCTGAGTACGATCTTGGTGACGGGACAAGGGCGGAGGCTGTTTATAATACAGACCCAGCGACTGGCGTGACTAGTCTATCTATTGTTGACCCTACAACCAATCAATCAATCAACAAAGAGCCTATCAAAGTCTCTGGACCTAGCTGGTTGCACCCTGAAAAGGGTCTAAATCAGTGGTTTCAATTTCCAACTAGGCCAAACTATCAAGATGCAACGTCTTTCTTTGCCACACCAAAAGTTCAGAAGCTTATTTCTCAGGCAGACAAAGCGGTCAACGACGATAGAAGTCCTATTACTGAAGATCAGGCTAGAGAAAACTTAAAGAAGGGTCTTGTGCAGGTGTTTCTGAACGATAGATCACTGCAGGAATCAGCACTTAAAGACTACAAAGATGAAACTTTTGATGGCACAAAAGAAGCTGGCGAAGAGTACGATCCTGAGACGTTTGAAAAACAGCCTAAAGGTTTAGGGTGGAAGACGCCTATGGACCTATACCTAGATAAGACTGTTGGTTTGTACCAATCGAATGTTAACATTCCTAAAAGCGGTAGTGGTGGGGCTGCAGGGGAACTTCTGTGGTCAAAGGTCAAAAAAGACTCACGAGAAGGTCTTCCAGAGTCAACGGCAGAAATGGCTCCAGGTGGTCAATTCGACTACAGGTTTGACAAGATCTATGGAGCAGACGCTGAAATAATGCGCGAGCTTGTAGGCAAACCTAGAGTTGACCTCGTCATTCCGAATGCTGTCAATCTTACGTACGCAAGAAGTGAAAACGATGCTGCGGAGAGAATTAGTAGAATTATCCCATACTACGACGACAATTACATCTTGATTGAAAAGGTCAATGCGGAGGTGGAGGGAAAGAAAAAGGGTATCTATGCAGCAGCTCCAGATGAACAGCTGTACGGTGACGAGTTCTGGAGCTTTGGTTGGGATAAAAAGCCTGAGCCAAAGTTCATGATTATCCCTATCCGCGACGAAAGGGATGACCTGACTGAAGCTTTTATTGCACTAGAAGAATCTGTCAAGACAGAATATGCAAAGGCAGGTGACATTGATCAAAGCTCGACACCTCTACAAGACGTAATTAACTCCTACGAATAATGGAAGAAGAACTGCAAGGACTGTACACTGAGTATCAAGCTCAGGGATATTCAGTTAACCAAGCGTTTAGGGCGCTGGGTAGATCGGGCTACAACACAGGTGAGGCTCGCAGATACATGAGGGGTCTATATGAAGGCGTCTCAGAAAATCAAGGCGACCCTAAAAAAAAAAGTCAAGACGGCTCTCAGTCGGCATCCAGTTCGGCGGAGGTTTCTACGGAGCCTACCTCGACTACAGCTCAGCCTCAGCAACCAGAAGTTGGAGGTTCGGATTACACTGTAGATGACGGTTGGGACGACGTAGTAGACGACCTGCTGCCTACAAACTTAAATGTTCAGGCCGCATCGTTCGAGGGGGTACAGACTGTATATAACGAGGAGTCTATTGGGGGGCACAAGCTTAACCCTTACAACCTCCTGAATAATAACCCTGACCAGGTTATGGACCGCATGATATACAACATGCAGACCACAAGCTTTGATCAGTTTGCTCGTTCAGCAGCAAGCCCCGTACAGACTATTGGGAGCCAAGCAAGTGAGTTTTACAAAGACCTTCTTCCAGATGGTTTGATGGACGACATCATGAGTCCCGATGGCACTGCTCATAAAAGATATCACAATGTACTGGATGAACTAGCAGTTGCATACGTCCTTGATTCCGAGACATCAGAGATGGTAAATGCTGGCATGCCGCTAGAGGAGGCCCTTGAGAAGAACAGATTCTGGATGGATAATGTTTTAAAACAACATAGAAACAGAGAGGGCATGATTAGAAGGGGTGTGCCAAAGGACGTAGCAAACAAAGTAGCCTACAAGAAGGGTATAAAGCAGGTACAGAAAAAGATAGAGAAGAAGCGTGCTGAGCTAGAGTCGCAGTACTTAAACACTGACTTTGCTCTTTCTTTCAAAAGATCTCTTCCGTCAGAGTATCAAGAGGAGATCGACGGAGCACTAACAGATAGTGCTAAGATAAAACTTGCTCAGCTTGAGGGTCAGCTTCGTAAAAGATACGGGGTATCTATAGACCTGTCTGGCGACGGAAAAGTTGGGAACAAACCCATACTAAGAGTTCGAGCAAATAACGTTGCGGGTCTACCAGGAATACGTTTTGAGGGCGAGTTCATCGACAAGATGGGTGGGTCTTTTGAGAATGTATACAACGCTGCCGCATACATAGGTTCAAAGGTGGCGTCTCCATTCGTAACGGCTCTTGATGGGGGTCTGTATTCAGTGCCTGATGATTCAGCTGAAGGTGGTGTTAAATTTATGAGCGCTGGCGAGGCCTTCCAGATGCAAGTAGAGATGGGAGTTAGGGGCAGGGAGAAGAGCAGAGAAGAGCTTCAGGCCGATATGAATGAGTATCAAAAAGGTATTGCGGCAAGCCTTGCAAGTGGTGACATTGCCAATGTGTTTGAGCAAAGCTTAAACATGACTGCTGAGGGGGCACCCTACATGCTGTCTATGGCACTCAACCCATACCTTGGAATGACTGGGACCGCTGCGTTTATGGCGCTTCAAGGAGGTGCTGTGGAAGCAATGAGGATTAGAAATGACTCTTCTTTTGATACGTTTGTTGATGCTGACGGAAAAGAATACTCATACTATGAAGCTGCAGAAAAAGCAGACTCATTCAATATAGAGGACCTAGAGAAAAGTTTTACTATCAAAACAGATTACGCATCTAGAACAGGCTATTTGGCTGCAGTTATTTCTGGCGACTTTGGATCTAATTACACCATGAACAAAGCGCTCATGGGCTCGTACAAGACCGCAGCTCAGACAGAGCTAAAGAACTGGTTCAAGGGGTACCTGCAGGGGCAAAGAATTGCCATGACAGAAAACTCAGCAGCTATTACGTTTAATGTTTTCTTGCAGCAGCTTGGAGAAGCTAAGGCACAGGGCGGTGTTCTTGACTTTGAACAAGCGATAACGCAATCTCTCGACGCTGTAGTGGGGACGCTGCCCATCACTGGGTTGATGCATACTGCTGGTAGCGCCGCCCGAAGTATTAAAGGTACAGCTCGATCCCGTGAGCTTATACCAATGAACGCAGACGAAATTTCTAGGCTTGATGATTTGGTTCAGGAATACACTAGGAAAATTGCAAAGAACGGTGAGCTAGACCCAAGGTTTACTGCCGAGGCCAACCTTGCTATTAGGAACGCACGCGACAGAGCCCTTACCATAAGGCGTCAAAATGAAAACTACCTGGGCTATCTACGCAAGAATAGCCCTGAGCAGCTCTTAGAAGTCAGCAACTTGGTAGTCACCCTTGATAGGCTAAAGCTTAATTTTGAAAACACAAATGACCCTAACCTGCGCATACAATACAAAGATCAGGCAAGGGGTATCTTGACAAGACTTGATGAAGTTTATCAAGAAAATAGAAAGGGATATGAAAGCTCGGCTGATGCAAAGCGAGGTGTAAGAGAGCGTGAAGACAGAAGAGAAGAAGACGAGGTCACCTTGGACGATGTGCAAACCGCTGTTAATGAGCGCACTACACCGCAGACAAGAACAGATAAGGATGTGCCACTACCAGGAGAGTCCACCCTTTCTCCTGACGCAAGAAGAAACGCAAGATCAGCAGCAACGAAAAGATTCGGTCAGAAGGCAAGAAACATTTGGAACAGGTGGTTCAAAAGCAGCGGCGGCATGAAAAACGCAGAGATTGAAGAAGTCGTTAGAAGTAAAGAGCGTCTTGATTCCGCATGGATAAACGAGGTTTCTTTTGACGCTAGGTCTTGGAGGCAGTTACTTAAGCAAGCGAGGCGCGGTGAAAGCGGTAAAAAGCTCAAGGGTGCGGAGCTCAAAGAGATGCAAGAGGCCATGCTTGAAGTGCTGGAGGGTAAGGTCGGATTAGATGATGCAAGATTAGGTACTCTTACTAAGGACTCAGGAGAACAGCTTATGTTCTTCAGAGAGCAGATTGATGGATTGTCGGAACAGCTTATCGCTACGCTTGAATCTCAGCCTACGGGTACAGATGCTCAGGCCAAAGCAAGAGCTGAGTTGATTCAAAAGATCAGATCGAACAAGGGTAAATACTTAACCACATCGTACGAGATGTTTAACGATGGCGGCAAGAGGCTTGACCTACTAACCCAGGAAGGTGGATATGATGCCATGCCTCCAGACATCCAAAGGGTGTATAGGAATGCAGTGGACTATATCGCAAGTAGATATCAGAAGCCTTCTGACATTATACCATTAACCAAAAAGGAACGCACGATGCTCGCAAGAAAAGAGCTCAATGCATACCTATTGCAACTAAAAAACCAAAAAGATGGGGGTGGTGGATTCAGCATAATTGGTGCCATGGACGCGCCTTTTTTAAAGGCTAAGAAAGATTTGCCAGAGCCTATTCAGGATCTGTTGGGTAAGATCAAAGACCCAATGAATGCGTATGTGACTACGGCTGGAAAGCTAAACTCGTATCTATCTAACGCTAGGTGGCAGACAGAGCTGTCTCTGGTTCTTAGGGACAGCGGTGTAGCGAGAATGGGGGTGGACTTTGAAGGAATGGACTCCCCAAACGGGAAGATGGTTAAGCTGTCTCCTTCGTCAGAGGCTTGGTTGCCCTTGTCAGAGCTTTACGTACCACAAGAATTCAAAACAGCCTTTGAAAACTTGATGCCGCTTAAGTCAATGGATGATGGCATATACAAAACTGCGGTTACGGTGGCATCTTATGTCAAGGTTGGTAAGACAGTCTTGGCCCCAACAACTACTGTTAGAAACTTAATCAGTGGATTTGCTCTATCGGCTGCGAATGGACACATACCCTTTGGAAAGAACCCAATGGCTACCCTTGACGCCATGAGTATGGCTTGGGGCGTGCACGGAAAGTACAAAAGAAACGCCACGTATAGAGCTGAAACAAGAAAGCTAATTGAGATGGGCATCTTGGCCGACGGCGCAAACGCACGAGAACTTATGGAGACCCTGAACGACAGCATGGGTGGTAATGTTGACAGAATACTTAAGGGCAACAAAACAATGGAAGTTGCTCAGAAGTTGTACGCCTTTGGTGATGACTTCTATAAGGTCAATGGATACTATCAAGAGCGTCAATCTTTCTTGAAGTCAGGAATGTCTGTTGCTGAGGCTGAAGCAAAGGCAGCTCAAAGAATAAGAGACGGATACCCTACGTACAGCAAGATCTCGAAAGGCACCAAACAGTTGAGAAGATTCCCTGGCGCTGGTTCATTTGTGTCGTTCCCATACGAGATGTGGCGCACAACAACCAATCAGTTCAAATTTATAGCAGAGGATTTTCAAGCAGGCAGATCTGCCATGGCTATAAAAAGGGCTGCAGGACTCACTGCATCTCTTGTTAGTGCTTATGCAATGGCCGAAGAGAGCAAAGACAGACTCGGATTTACCGATGAAGATGACGAGGCAGTCAGAAGCCTTGGACCTGAGTGGCAGAAGCTTTCTAACTTGTTTTATCTAGGGATGGAAAAAGGCTCCCCAGTCTTTACGGATCTGTCATACATGCTGCCCCACGAGACGCTTCTTAAGCCGTTGAAAGCGGTTATGGGTATGGACCCCGAAGACAAAGACTTTGGTGACAAACTTCAGGCCGCTATGTATGAGGCTGGATCTCCGTTTTTCTCCAGCGACGTAACATTTGGATTTGTTCAAGAGCTGTACAACAACACAAGAGAAACAGGAGGACAGATTTTTGATGTAGCTCCAGGTCAAAACCCACTTTCAGCCGCACTTGAGCAGCCCGATAAAGTGTTTGTACATTTTCTTAAGAAAGTTGCCCCAGGTTTTGTAGGTAACGCAACAGAATTTTTGAGGTCTGGCTTGGTGGAAGAAACGTTTGAGCTTGTATCTGGAGGTGAACTGCCTAACGGCCACCCACTAGAAGAGGCTATGGATAGATTCTACGATTATTTCCCTCAGAAAACAAAATACAGAGAGTACAAGATGTCTGATGCTGTTGCGGGGGCGCTCGGTGTTAGGTTCTCATACTTGCCAGTCGATGTCGTCGGTGCTGACAAAATAAGAGAATGGAATGAGTTTTCAAGAAGTCAAAAGTACAACTCATTTAAGCCGTTTACTCAGCAGCCAGAGCTGGCAAACCCACAGAGAGTTGCTAAGGCGGCTCAGGAGTATGTGGACATACACAATACAAATCATGCTAAGGGTCAGGCAGTAACAAACATGACCTCCAGATTGGACATGACACCAGCAGAGATTGATCAGATGCACAGCAAAGCCCGCATCAGCGACGATGCCTCTAGTGCGTACCAAATCAATTTCTATCTTCCACCACCTCTGATTACTGAAAAACAAGTGGACAACATGATTGATAATAAGACGTGGATGAGGTCTGTTTCTATTGATGAAAAAATGCAGAATGCTATCATCATCAATAAAAATGCCACAGCCTTTAACCAAGTGGTTATTAAACACATCCTAGCTGAATGTAAAAAAAGAAATTATTCCGAAGAGCAAACACAACAAGTCCTTGACACGGCAGAACAAGGCGGACAAAACGAATCAAATGAGCAGCAAACAGAACAAGAAGATTAAAGACACCAAGCTTGGTGGTTGGCTAAAGGATAAGGCCCCTAACGTACTGGGGTTGGTTGCCGACTTACTTCCCGATAGTGGAGGGCTAGGGGTAGTGAAAAACCTATTAGACAAGGAGCCTAATGTTGATCCAGCCGAAGCCAAAGCTATCCTTGACGCAGAGGTACAATTCCAAAACAACGTAAGCGAACGCTGGAAGGCAGATATGAGCAGCGATGTAAAGCTCGCAAAGCTTATTAGACCCTTGACATTGATCGCTTTGATGACGATGTTTATGGCTACCATGGTGGCGGACAGCTTCGACAACCTTCCATTTAACGTAAAAGATAGTTATGTATCTTTGTTAGAGATACTAATGCTAACGTCATTCGGTGCCTATTTTGCTGGGCGTACCATTGAAAAGTCTAGAAAATGATACCTGTAAGGAAATATCCTCATGGTGGTGTTCACCCCCCTGAAGCTCAGGCTGATCCAAGCCTCGCTCCAGACTACAGCAATGATCTTCCAATGTATTCAGGAGCTGTAAATATGCGTCCTGATTTGTTGTTTGACATGCTTGGAGTAGGAGAGCTTGCTAAGCTTGGCTTTACAGCGGGTAGGGCTGGATATGGTGCTCTCAAAAACCTAATGAGTAGGGGTGGATCAAAAAGCAAAGATGCTCTTTCTGCGCTTGCAAAACAAGGCGTGGACCCTGCTGACTTAGCAGAGCTTAAAAAGATGGACCTCTCTGAAGAGGAGCTCTTGAAAATGGTTAAAAGCACTAATAAGGAAGCTGCCAGTAAAGCACGCAAAGCTTCTGAACCAGCTTTAAACGCTATGCGTGAACAAATGCAGGGAAGGAAACTTCAAAGTGTAGCCAACAGAGCCATTCAAAATGCCAGTAAAGAAGAGAGTCAAGCCCTATTGAATCTTCAAGGGAAGCTCGACAGAGCTTTGTCTCAGGGCATATTGGAAGAGGGTAAGGCTGTAAAAATATTCCAGGAATCTGTAGACAAGATTTTTACTCAAGCACGTATTGACGACGTTATTCTTGGAAAGGGCGATCAGCTTGCTAAGCAGCTTGGGCCAACGCTGACGGAGCTGTACAAAACAGACAAAGCTTTGTTCGATAAGATTTACTATGGCGATCTACTTAGGCCCCTAACAAGCACAAAACTTGCGGGCAAAGTAAACCCAAGGATGAACGAGCAAGGCGGTCGAGTACCCATGCCTTTTAAAGCGGTAAAGAGTTATGCCTAAGGTCAAGAAGAAGGGAACGATGCCCAAGAAGTTTTCCGTGAAGAGCGGAGACAAGTCTGCGGCTGGAGGTTTGACGGCCAAGGGTGTAAGGAGATATAGGGCGGCTAATCCTGGAAGTAAACTTAAGACTGCTGTAACTACTAAGCCATCAAAGCTTAAGAAGGGCAGTAAATCTGCCAAGCGTAGAAAGTCTTTTTGTGCCAGAATGAAGGGCATGAAGAAGAGACTCACTAGTGCAAAGACTGCAAGAGATCCAAACTCACGCATCAACAAGGCGCTTAGAAAATGGAACTGCTAATGAATCCTGTAAAGAAAAATAAAGGCGGTAAGCTTGACGTAAGCAACAAGAAGGTATCAGTTTCCCCACCATCTGGACACCACTGGATGATGGACAGGGGTCGCTACTTCCTAATGAAAGGAGACTACAAACCGCACCCAGGCGCTGTCGCCAAGGCAGAATTCAAACTCGTAAATCATCCAAAGTCATGAAGTCACTAAAAGAACCAGCAGGCGACCAGGTAGGTCTGAAAAAACTCCCAAGGGAAGCTCGAAACAACATGGGCTATATGAAAGACGGGGGTGCCGTTCCAAAATACAAGCAGGGAGGTAAGGTCAAGGCCAAAAAAGACGCATGCTACCACAAAGTCAAGGCTGGAGAGAAAGTATTCCCAAGCGCATATGCTAGTGGTAGGATCGCTAAGTGCAGAAAAATGGGCGCAGCTAATTACGGCAAGAGCAAGAAGTAATGGCTGTACGCAAGACAGCAAAGGGTTTGGCACTAAAGCGCTGGTTCAAGGAAAAGTGGACTACCCCGAAAGGCAAAAAGGGGTACAGCGGCAGCGACCGTACCTTCCGCCCTACTGTTCGCGTATCAAAAGACACACCATCTACATGGAGCGAGCTTTCACCTTCTGAAAAAGCCAGAGCCGCAAAGGAAAAAAGAGAGAAAGGCAGAGTTTCTAGATACAAAAAAAAACAAGCCAATAAAATTGTCAGAAGAAATAAAAGAAAGACAAGGAGGGCAGAGAGAAAAGCAGAATATGGCATGAGAGTTATCAAAAAATACTCATCAATTTTTCTTATGATGCTGAGCCTAACGGCTGCAGCACAACCAAGCTGGGTAAGCGTAGAGTTTCAGACAGACGCATACGGACAAGAAAGCACGTGGGACATATACATGGTTGGCTCTGACAATCCATCCGCATCTGGAGGCCCATACCTTGACTCAGTTTTTACTCAGATTACAATCCCACTTCCATCTGGAGAGTACAACCTCGTGGTAAACGATCAGTTCGGAGACGGTATATGCTGTCAGTTTGGAGAGGGTTGGTTTGGACTAAGCAATGAATGCGGACTTGATATATCTGTCTTTGATTTTAACACGAGCCAAATAACAGTACCCTTTATCCTTGAGCCCTGTGCACTTCCAGTGCCTGGATGCACGGATGAATCATCAAACAACTACAACCCTTGGGCCACGGCAGATGACGGCAGCTGCAATGTAAGCGAGTGCCCAGAGGGGCAGGCTTTTGTTTCTATGGAGTTGAGCTTGGACAACTGGCCCAATGAAACTGGATTTACCCTCGTCGATCTAGCCTTTGGTCAGTTCTATGAACAGGTTCTTCCAGGCGGATTTAACTTTGGTGATCAGCTGGCTACATACACCTATGACTTCTGTGTAGCTCTAGGGTTTGAGCTGATTCTAACGGACACATATGGAGACGGTCTCAATGGATCTGCAAGTGGTGGTCAGGATGGCGGTGTGGTTATTACTGCTTGCGATGAAGAAATTGTTTGGGAGCTAGAAGACTTAGCCTATTCAGAAAATGATGGAATGGTCTACTACTCTGGTGCTGTATTCGTAGAGCCGTGTGCCCCCGACAGCGTCATATTGGGCTGCATGGATGACGACTACGTTGACTACAACCCTAACGCTACAGATCCCGCAGATTGCTTGACTCTACATACATGGGGCTGCATGGATTCAACAGCATTCAACTATGATTCAAGCGCAACGATATCCGATCTAAACAGTCCGTGCGTTACAACAATAGCTATTGCAGATGCCGCTGGAGATGGATGGGGTAACTCTTACGTAGGCGTTAAGCAGGGTGACTTGCAATGGATCTTTACAATGGGTCCTGGAGAATTTTCTCAGTCATGGGATTTGGTTCTTGACTCTGACGAAAAGGTTGACGTATACTACTTTGAAATAGGCAGCCCCCAACAGCCTCCCCAAGAGACGGAGTTTCAGACACTGCACAACTCCATTACCGTAACCAATGAGGCTGGGGACACCTTGCTTGTAGAGGGCGACAACCCGTTCTTTGACAACGGACAAGGCGCACTTCAGCCTTTTAAAAATCCTGAGTGGAATGTATACAGCTTCACCCCGTACTGCGGAACCAGCTGTGTCCCATTCATATACGGATGCACAGATGAGTCTGCACAGAACTTTGAGGCTGTCGCAAACACCGAGGATGGTAGTTGTTACTACAACTCTGGATGCACACAGGCGGGGTATTTGGAATACTACATGCAGGGCTACGAGGCAGACTACGATGATGGTAGCTGTATCACATTGGCTTTGTTCGGATGTACAGATCCAGAAGCGCTGAACTATGATCCAGAGGCTAACGTAGACATTGACTCCTGTATAGATGTAGTCGAAGGTTGCTTGGACATCGACGCATACAACTACAACGAAGAGGCCAATACAGATGCCGACGACTGCGTCTATGACGCTGGGTGCATAACGGGGCCAGGAGAACCATACTGGGCCAACGACTACTGCTACTCATGGGTGATTGAAGTTGACCCCTACTGCTGTCTAATCGGATGGGATGAAGTGTGTGCAGAGATGTATGACTACTGCGGTCAAGGTGTTACATCTGTGGAAGCTATGGGCTATGGCATTGAGTTATGGCCTAACCCAACAAAAGATATTATTATTTTCAGGGGACCAATAGGAGCGTTTGCAGACGTATACAACGTATCTGGTCAGATTGTAGCCTCTGGTTATGCAGGCGGTCAAATTGACCTCAAATCGCTTCCTAGTGGTGCATACAAGGTTGTAATAAACTACAAGGGTAGAACTGTAGGAAGAAGAATTATTAAGCAATGAGATATATAGCAACACTGCTGCTTCTTCTTGTCAGCGTCAGCGCATCAGGACAAGGTGAGTTCTACAAAAATGTATTGCGACGCGCTACGTTTTACGCAGCTGTAAACGGTGGTAACTCAGTATCAGATCAAGATGTGTTCTCCGTTTCGGCAGGGCCCCTAACAACTGACGTTGTAAAAACTCCTTTTGATTACTCGCTGACACTGGGTGTAAGAAAGATTGCACGATTTGGATACGAGAACAGAGCCAACGTTTTCTATGATGGTACAGAAAAAACATACGGTGACGCTGCTACGGTAGGTAAGTATTCGGGGTTTGAGTTCCTTGCTGAAGCAGACTGGAGAAGGCAACAGGGAAAGAACTTTCTAGATCAAGACTACTTCGCTAGATACGTAGCAGACAAATGGATAGTTAAGGCTGAGTATCTACAAGACGGGTTTGCTGACGTTCAATACTTTGAGTCATCACAGAGGCTTAGGGCGAAAATCGGTACTAAGCTGTCGCTGAACGCGGGTGTTGTGCAGCGCATATCACAGCCGTATGGCTACGATCCTTTGCAGCAATGGCTTCTTGACAACAACCAAATACACTACACGTCTCTTGCAATCGAACAGGGCTACAGTATTGATGTAAACACTGGGGAGTTCTTCAATGCCAGTGGAGAGCTTGTCGCTAACGATCAGGCTGTCTGGGAACAAGTAGTTATACCACAGGTATTGGATGAGTATGTGTCTGAAAAAAAATCTGAGCTTGAGGGTCAATGGCTGCATTCAGTTGTGGTGGGCTTTGACTTCTACCACTACAAAAAAGATTTTTGGGTTCATTCATGGGGCAATGTGATGCCATACCATCTGGACACACAGGACGAGTATTCGTATCATAATTTTGTAAACAGCAGTCAGTGGATAGACTTAGGCTTTGGCATCGTCTTCGGTACCAAGCTTACCAAGAGCCTTGGAATGTTTGCTGAGGGTAAATACAACAGATACTGGAACAGAGAATGGCATGACTTCTCTATGGGGCTAAACTACATACTACTATAATGGCAAAACAGATAGGTGAGAATACTAAGATTACGCTAGACCTAAAGACAATAGGTATGGCGGCTACGGGCTTGGGGGCGTTGATCAGCATGTGGTTTGTATTACAAGCAGACATTGCAGAAGCCAAGGAACTGCCTGAGCCATTGGCTCCAGAGATTACACGTATGGAGTTTGACATGAAGGACCAGCTAGTGCGTCAGACAATCATGACTACGCAAGAGGATGTCACCGAAATCAAAGAAGACATGAAAAGAATTGAAGAAAAAATAGATCAATTAAAATGACAAATGAAAGTAATACTAACCCTGTCTGTATTCTCTGCGTTTTTCTTGGCGGCCACCTATGTGGGGGTTGCTGAAGACAAAGAGATCTGCAGCTCTGGTATATGCGTTGTTGAATTCAACGCAAGTTTTAACGCACAAAATAGTGTACCATGGATAGAGAATCTGAACGATTGCGAGACTGCCCGTGTGGACATCGCTACTGCTCCAGACCTTCAGAAGAAACACAAGATTGTTGTCGTCCCGACCATTGTTGTTTTCAACGAGGGGGAGGAGCTGGAGAGATTCCAAGCGAACATCATGATGACAATGGATGTGACCATTGATCAGGTCCAGGAGGCCGTTGACGACATCATGCTGAACGACTTCTGATTACACCCAGGTAATCTTAACGGTCAGGGCAATGTCTTTTAGATCTCTAAACTCCTCTCTGACAATCTTGTCAATGACGGGGTAGAGGTAACAGTGAGCAACTTCTTCTTCGCTTGTTTCTGTAACAATACGCTGTAACCCATTGTCGGCGATGCCTGCATCAATATGCATGAACTTAAAGTCCCTAGAAACAACAGCCTTTACAATCTGATGGTAAGAATTGTTTGAATTATCTGCCATGACTACAAGGGTGGTTGATTGCCTAACATCTGCAAGAAGTCAAACATATCAATCATGCCGTTTCCGTTAAAGTCCACAACGGTAGCGTTACTATCTTCACCAATTTCTTTTCCAAAATTAGCGAGCAACAGAAGAAAATCCATGATGTAATTTGACCACATACCCTTTGTACGTTATGTAACGCTTTAGAGTTACGGTCGATTGACCCGCATCTGAAGGACAAATAAGCCTGAGTCCTGGGTAGGAATAAGCTTGTACTCCATTCCCCTGTAGTCTTGATACATTTTCCCAACAATTAGCTCGTGGCTAAAATGAGCAACGGGTTGGTTGCCATCCCAAGTGGTAGGGATAATTAGATCACAGGAATAATTCTCTGGGTGGACATAAACCTTCTTAGGGGTAGTCATAGTAGCCGCGCATCCAACAGCAAGCAAGGGGATCAACAGTGTTATTGCTTTCATGGGTCTAATCTAGATCCATAATTTTTTCAAAACAATATATTACAGTATAATGATACTTATGTGTCAAACATTTTTGCCCTTGTATCTGGTGGTAGGCTGATCAATTTGAACTTTTTGTCCAGTCAATGGGTCGTAAAGCCATGATACATAGTCAATTAGCGTATAGCTTTTTAGCTCTGACAAATCGTTGACTGTAAGCTTTGTGATGCAGTCTTTGCGCCCATAGCGACGGTAAAGCTTTTTGTAACAATTCTTTTTTGACACATAGGTTTTCTCTACGTTATGTCTGCACCACTCAAGAAGCTCTTCTCTTTCGACCCTGACAAATCCTTTTAATTCAGGGACGTCAAATGCAATGTACTTGGCCTCTCCGTGAAGCCAACCCTTCCTGCCTCTTACATTGATAAACTCTACCCAAATCTCGTCAGGCAAATTGTTTCCCTTTACATCTACTCCGATGTCACCGTGCCAGAAATCTATATGCTTCCATATGTCTTCTTTCTCAGTAGACTTTACTGCATTAGGAAACATCCGAAGCCATCGGTCCTCTACTACTCTACCCAGACGAAGGTCTACCCTAGACCTCGTGTCCTTTTTCATCTGTGAACTCTTGAGTGGAGGCCAGTGCCAATGAGATCTCCTCTATAACTGCCTTCTTAAATTCAGTAATCAACTCTTTTACTGCATCAACGTCTTCCAGAGGGTCTCCATCTAGATCGTGAAGCGACTCGTACATGTTTGATGTAACCTGATGAACGCGCATCGTGGCTATCATATACATCATACTCAGTTTATCCTTAGTCATGAGCCTCTATCTTTAGTATCTGCTCAATAGCCTGATCCACTTGCTGACTGTTCTTTGCTAGAAATACAGAATATCCAAGATCGTTGTCAAGGATATGCCTCAGAAAAAGTTTCCACCTCATAGGAAAGTCGTGATGTGAAGGTAGATAGCCTTTGGTTTCTATCACCCATTTATCTGACTTACCCATAAAATCTGGGGTGTATCGTATAGGCTGCAGGACAGAGCCTGTTCTGTTAAGCATCAGCTTTGCTTTGGAAGTCATCTTCCAGTAGCCGTGCGGGAATCTAAACTTGTCTAGCAGTTCGAAAGACTTCTCCTCATAATCAAAAGCAATTCCATGCTCTTTGAGTTGATCAGCGCAATACTTTTCTATCGAACTTTTATATCGTCCTAATTTTTTGCTGCGACTAGACCGACTCCGTCGTTGTTTCTTTCGCATACACGCAATATAATCATTGCTGTTGCAAAAAGTCTAGTCTGTAGGGGATTTGTTCTTTTTTGAATTCCATGTTATCAAACAATGGCTTCTGACTAAGCCAGCTAGTAAAGCCAGTGTGACTCAAATTCATGACGATTCTGTACGGCTCGTCGAGCGGTGTAGGTCTACCACCCGTCTCTACTTCACGCACCTTCCGAACATGAAACTCACTCATTTTTCTGACATTCGGGTCTGCTGACTGCACCTTTCTGTGGATTGTCACAAAACAGTCACAACGATTAACAAACTTACCTCCACCCTCTGTGTCTTCTGCGTAGGGTGCCATTGGCAGACCGTCAGGGCCTTTCCGTCGCTGAGCCTCTGTAAATGCGTGCATGTTGAGCCACACAGCAACATCATGTGCTTTGCTAAAAGTCAAGAACGTGGACGCAGCTTCGTAGTGATAGTCGTGCGTGCTGATAGCATTGTTTCTAAGGTCAATCTTAAGGCTGTTGTAGGGGTCTACAAAGATGGCATCAATCGTTTGTTGAGCCATCACCTTTTCCATGAACAGAACAATGTCACCGTAGCTGTACACTTGATCATTGTTAATGATGACGAAGTGATCATTGACCCACTTGTATGCTTTCTTTCGCTCATGATAAGACATATCACCTACCTTTTTATTCATGGCAAACTGCATCAAGTTCATCTTGACGGATGCGGTTCTGTTCTCTGAAGAGTAGAGTACCCACTTCCATCCGTGCCTGATGGTAGCGTTGACAATGAAGTACAGGGCTGTTGTAGTCTTGCCTACATTGCTGTGCCCATTGATAATAACAAATTCTTTTTTGTATCTGAAATGCTCATCAAGTATGTGATCGCCTGTGTCCAAACCTAGCTCCACTTTGCCCTGCGAGAAGTCATCAATCCATTTGAAGTCATCGTCATCGGATGATATGAAAGACATATCACCATCATGAAGCTGCATTTGTCGCTCAGCATCCTTTACCCCTTCGATAAGCTCTCGTATAGGCATACCCTTGCCATTCTCTAACCCATCACGGATCGTGCGAACAGCCTGTTCCTCTGAGTCGATGTCTCGCTTGATAATCTCCCTAAGCAGAACCCGAACTACTTCCTCTTCTTCCATGCGCCCAGCGCTGACGTAGCCCCCGCACAGCTTTGATGCCTTCAGCAACGTAGCATGTTTGTCGCCATCGTCTGCTCGACGAATCATACGTGCTGCTAGGTTAAGGCGCATGTAGTCTGTATACTCCCCATTAGCTATGACTGGCGCTTGCGCTTCAGCCTTCTCAGTGTTGAACGCTCCAAACTTTTTAAAGTTGTCCTTGACAACAATCTCTGGGTCGTGCGACTCGAAGCAGGCCCTTGACTCATTGATGCCGCTCTGGTCTACTTCAAGTCCGTACTGTTTGTCGAAGTATGTGACAAGCGCTCTAAAGTGGTCTCTGTGTCGCTCAGGGTTTGTGATTCTGACCAACGCTTTGATGCCGTTTCCACTAGGCGAAGTCCAACATGAATGAATGAAATCATCCGTGGCAAGGGATGTCTTGGTCTTGTCAACGTCAACGTGGTCAAAGTCCAGAACAACAAATCCCGAATGTTCGAAGAGCGCGTCATCGGCTCTCGACGAAAACTCCCCGCTGAAACAAACAACGGGGAGCTCTTTTTTCTTCTCTTTATTTCCATCTCTAACCTTAGTCACTATGGTACTCGACCGCCCATTCCTGATCCGATCCAGTGCTACCTGTAGTGTTATGTGATGAGGTGTTGTCTTCTCGAAGACGTTTTTGAATATCGTTACTTTCATTTTCCTTGGCAATCATTAAGAGAATCATATACCCAGCAAGGTCTTGCAGGGTGTCTTCGGTGTCATCAATTATTCCAGAGTTCATGATTCGCTTGAGCTTATCGTCAATACGAGCCTTGATACTAGAAACAGCATTCCCCTTCGAGAATATGTTGAGCGGCTGTAAAGCAGCGTCCCCATACTTGGCGTTTTTTTGAAGCAGAAGGTCTTCTATCTTCTTACACTTCGATTTGATTTTGCTTCTTGTGTTCATCAACAGATAGGTTTGAGTATGAAATAAGTTTCTTTTCTAAGATTTCCCGAATGATGACTTGCCTGTCTGACTTTGCATTCTTGCCATACAGCTCTGACTGCAACCTGTTCAACGTTTTAGCGTCATAGTTGCGTATGTCATTGGGGTTGTCATAGATAGAAACTATCCACATGACGCGCTCATGTACTACCTTCCGTTTCTTGAAGGCGACACGAGCGGTCATGAAATAGATTGGAGCCTTAGAACGGCACATCGTCGGTTGCAGTCTCCGCTTGCTTAGCCGCTCGCTTTTCTTTTGCGGCTTCGCTGTTTGGATCGTACACGCGACAGCATGATTTTCCGTTCTTAGACATAAACATTGTCATGTAGATGTTGCCACCTTGACCCTGTTCGTTTCTTGTGGTGGCATACTTGTCCACCATCTCCTTAAGTTCGTGGTCTTTCAATCGCACAGTCCATGCAATAATTTGACCATCGTCGCCACGTCGTGGCTCTTCAGCGTACCCTACGAGCACGCTATCATACTTCTGTTCACTCATGTGATAAGAATTTTAATTAAACAATTGATAAATGAATAGGAGGGTGATGTAAAAGCAATACAAATAGAATGCATGCATCACTACTTCCTCTATTATGTTACACAACAAACGTTGCAAAATCGGTTTCTCTCTGTTCGGGTGACTCACTTAGCCATCGGTTTACATTCTCTAAGGCTTGATGAAATTTCATCTCCCCACGGAACAGGGTTTCTTCACTACACTTTACATCAGCAGGGTAGAATGGGAAGTTCTTTTCTTGAACCACCCAGTAAAAGTCCTTGATGCCAAAGGCCTTGGTGTACACGTATGCTTGAATGTCATACGACCAGCTGTTGACGTCATATCGAAACTTGTCAATAGACCTAGAAGACTTGCTGTCAATGATGCGATCATCCTGTAGGCAGTCCAAGAACCCCTTTAGGGGGACGCCATCAATGTCAACGTTAAACTCTACCTGAAACTTGCCGCCTTCGAAATGCCTGTAGTATAGACCGCAGTCCTTCAGGCGTTGAATCATCTCCTTCGCCTTCTTGACGTCCTCCGCAGGTGCCATGATTTTGTTCGCATTCTGCGTCGCCTGAGCTGCCTCTGCCTTCCACTCTTTGTATTTCTTGGTGACTCTAGGATTGCGGCCACCAATAGAAGCGACGATATCAGTGTCGTCAAGAGTATAATAGGTATCAGCAAACTTCTCAGGTTCAAATAGTAAGAGGTCATATAAGGAACCGAAGTACAGAGCTTCTGACTCTTTCTTCAGTTGGCCTCGCATGTACATCTCCCAGAGACGCATGTCTCCGAGAGCATACTTCAGCGACGAGTAAGAAAGGTGTGGCTTCCCTACCGCCTCCGCGAGTTTGTCCCTCATGCTCATGACTCTTCCGTCTGGACTACTCGATACTTTTTAGGCAAGAAGCCCTCAAGAGAGAGAATGGTTGGACACCAGATGCCAACGTACAGGCCACCGATTTGATTTCCTGTGAACCATAGGGTCAACGACAATGTCATCGACACAAATGCTGCGATTAGTAGTGCGTTCTTCATCGTACAAACTTCTTAAGTCCTGCTACTTGCTTCTCGCTCAACTGGTCACCATACTTCTTGGTGATAGCGGCGAAGGCCTTCTTCTTGTCAGTCTGTGACTTGATGTACCCTACTGCCTTATCCATGATGTTCTCCACTGGAGCATCTATCGCTTTGGCGAGCTTTTTAACTTGAGGATTATCAACGAGGGCTTGCTGCTTGGCAATCGCTTCCTCGACTTCATTAGCTGACGCAATTGACGTGTCGATTCCGATTCCGAGAAGTGCCAAGGCTCGTCCGACGGCTGAAGTTTCACAGTTTTCGACATAGGAGGTTTTGTTGATGTTAGACGATGACCGCTCTTCATGGGCGTGACCCACAGATACGATCCTGCCCGACGTGTCACACACTGTAGCCTTGCACAGACACTGCTCCGAGTCTAGGACTGGGAAGTCTGTTGCGATGGTCCAGTTTTTGTACTGCTCCTCCTGTCTGAAGAACTTGATGCGCTCGTTGACTTCAACGTAGCTTTTGCCACGAATGTTCGTGGTCTTGAATTTATAGGTGCTCATTTTGAATGAATTAAATTTTTCTTTTGTCTTTGCTCAGACCACCCACAGACTAGCTTGTCTGCGGTGGCAAATGTATAGCCTCAACCTTCTTCTTCCAAATCGCTCTGGCTTTTTCTCGGTCAACAACCATTCTGTCTAACAGGTTTTCAAGGTCTATGATGATGTCAGTTATAGCCTGTACTTGCCCATCAACATTGGCTCCGCTACGTCCCAGAAGGTTCGGGTGCATGTCCATCTCAGTGCTAACTGAATCAACAATTTTTAATGCCCTACGAAACTGTTCTCGATAGTATGCGCTGTGTTTAAGAAGCGGATGATGCTCCCTGTGATAGTGCACAATTGAAGAATGGTCCTTGGTCATCATCTCCCCAACCGACTGACAGGTCATGAACGGGCGGATTGCATTTGATATCGCCATACGATGCGCTACTTCTTCATGCCTCCTTGACTTCAGATTCATTTTTACTCCAAGCTCTTTTTCGTATTGTTTACGAACCTCCTTGAACAAAAACTTTCTTGAAGCTCGATACTCTGACGGGTTCATCATGTCATTTCATCTTTTGCGCGTTCTTGTATAGCGAGGTATATGGTCAGACCCTTCATCGCCACAAGCATGCTGTCTCTGAACTCGTCGATGGCATCGTCAAAAACCAATCGAAAGTCTTGGTCGTGAAACCCCAACTCATCGAGAAGCTTTTCTCCCGCAGCGTGTGATCGTAGATTGTTGAGCGCAACACCTGACGCGGCTTCTGCTGAATCCACATACTCATCAACAATATCTGAAGCGGGACGTACTAGCCATTCAGCCAACGGCATCGACATCAAATCAATTTTTACCATGCGTGAAGCCAACTTCGCCTCAAGGCTTTTGTCATCAAAATCTTTAATGATTCTGTTTATTTCTTTGCTCCACATGTTTTTTAACAGTTTAGAATAGGTTTGTATATAGGTATATTCATAAGCTTATATAGCTTTATAGAAGCAGGTCATTCGTCTAATGGTTTAGGTGAATCGTCATAACCATCAGGACGCCAACCACTTAACAGCTTTTGCTTCGTGTAATCCTCTAAGACCTGGGGGTTCTTCTTCAAGAACCTCTGCATCTTACGTCGTCTAGCTCGTGCTGTGTGATCGTTCTTGCCTGTATTGAATGTTGGGTTACCCATATATTTTTCGATTGTGTGTCACCAAGTGTTCAACCATTAGTCCATCTGCATTGTCGTCAATGTCTGTGTTCCAATGGATTGACTTCTTTGGATTGTACCTGAACTGCATCAGGTTTTTTACGTCAGGCTTTTCATAATCAGGAGCTTTGACATATGACACATGTATTTCTGAGCAGTCAACCCACGCACAAACAGTTTTGTGTTTGCCGTCAAATATCCTTTGAGCAGTTGCGGGGTGATTACCAAACACGCAGTCCTTCATATGTATAGAACATATGTCTGGGTTGTAGTAGTCCTTGAACCTGTCATTGGCCCTGTCCGTTACTTGCCATGTCATGTAATTTGCTCCGCGTCCAAGATGAAACCGAACTCGAAACCTTCGGGTCATGACTCCATGTACTCGATCAGGTCACGCTCACGAATACGATACTGCTTTCCCACTCGCTTGGCATTCATTTCGCCACGCTCAATAACCCTGATAACAGTCTGACTACACACCCCAAGAAATTCGCCAACCTCGGCCACCTTGTAAAACTTAGGGATATGCTTGGTCATGATGTCTGAATTTGCTTTGGTCTTTTCAACTGGTGTCATTTCTTTCGGCAGGTCGAAGATGGTTTTTTGTTGTTCCTCTCGCTCAATCATGTACTGAGGTAGAGCAGTTCCAAACCTCTTAGCAATTCTATTGACTGTTGATTCGGTTGGCTTGCGATGAAACTTGTGAACCATGGATTGGATGTTCCAACACGCATACATTACAGTCGTTGATACGCCTGACTCTGCACCTATTTCCTTAAGGGATAGGCCATGCTCTTTGTTGATTTCATTGATGGCATTGATGAACCACTCTGAGCGGATGTCAGCATGATTGTCTTCTGATTTGTTTGGCGATGTGATTGGAGTCTTAACTGATTTCCAGCTATCAGGCCCCAGGTCTGAAAGTTTAATATTCATTTGATTTGAATTAGATAATAAATTTAATGTTGGCAATTTAGCAAATATCGTTGATAACCGCAAAAATTTCATTCGTTAATTTTCATGTTTTTGATGGGTTGTCATCAATTCCGTGGATGCGGCACTCAAACTCCTTGTCTGCACACAGGGTGCCAAGCCTATCAATGACGCTCTCTTCGGAGTAGTCGCCACACTTGCCACGCATCCAATCAAGGTCAAGCTCGTCGTCGAGGTCAATCTCTTTGGTGAAGCTCACCTCGAAGTGCCCGCAGTATTCGTTTTCGTTAACATAAATGCGCTTTCCCTCAAGCTCTGTGCATGCCGCCTCTACACCATGTGCCACACCCTCACGGAAGATGGCGATGGCTACTGCCTTGGGGATGACGGGCATGGTAGGTACACCAGACTTCAGGTCACGAATCTTGTCGCGGAGCTGAACCTCCAAGGCGGTCAGTCTCTCCTTGTCCCAACGTAGCTTGGCGTTCTCTGCTTCGAGGGCTTGCTCACGTCCTGTCTGTTCTTCGTATGCAGACTCCATGTTAGAGATTTCGTCGAGCACCTGTTGTGTGTCTTGCTTGATGTCCATGACCTTGTGTAGGAGGTCGTTGATTCTTTCTTGATTCATGTGTTGTGGTGTTGTGGCTCAGAGCCGTATATAAATGAGAAGTGTTCGCTGATAGACCTGCCGTATGCAGTATGAAAGCCGTAGCTGTGTGTGCCGTCCATTGGCTCATTGGCAAGTATAAATCGTAACAGACTCCACTCGTCAAGGTCAAAGGCGTCGGATGTTTCTTCCACGGCTTCGAGTATCATGTCAGGATCGTGACGTATAGCCTGTCCGAGGTCAAGCCGTATGTAATTCTTGATGTCTTTACTCGTCATTGTCTTCTATTGCTTGGATAATCATTTCAGTCACCGCATCCTCGATGGAGTCGATGATGTCTTCCGTGGTGTGGAAGGGTATGCCGTGTGACTTGCACAGCCTGAGGAGTAGGCTGTAGGCACTTTCATCGTGGTAGATGGCGTTGAAGCAGTCAGATACTTCAAGCTTAATGGTTTGTTCATTTGATATTGTCATTGTCTTCGTGGTATAAGGTGTCAAGGATGTCAAGGACTCGTTGCAACTCCCACTTTGCGTCCGCTACTTTGTCGCGGAGGTCTTCGATGATTTCTTTCTTAGTCATTGTCGTGATGGTTGATTAGTGTGAGCTGAATTTCGGATTCGTGATTGTTGTGTAGCGGGTCGAGGTACACTGCATCGACATAGAAGTCGTAGCAGTCCTCGTATGCTGTCGTGTCATGCACCATGATGACAACGGGGTCATCGTCTTTGCAGTCAGACAGGCTGTCAATTAGTTCTTTTTTAGTCATTTCAATTCTTTTAGTTGGTCTGCCCTAAGGAAAACTTCTGCGTCAGAGATTTGTACGAAGATGTCGAGCATGGATGTCTCGACGTGAACGCTTCCGTTCTCCTCGTATGCTTGGATGTCGAAGCGGTTGAAGCACTCGATGCAATCTTCGATTAGTTGTTTCTTGGTCATTTGATGAAGGTTACGTGTTTGTCCATCCACTCTCCGAGGGCATCCTCCTCTGGCAGCGGGTCATAGCTGTCTGAATTCTTGGGTTTGGGGATACGGAAAGCGTGCATCACATAGTCGTCGATGTCGATGAAGGCATGACTGCGGTAGTACACAGAGGATATGAAGTCCGTCAGTTGTTCGAGTCCGTGAACCGAAGGGTCGTACTCCATGACATCGGATGCCGTACGAGCCACCAAGGACATACACAGGGGTTGGTAGTCCCATGCAGGGCAGGTATCCTGTTGGTTCCATGTGAGCCAACATGACTCGGTGGAGTCAGAGCGGTTGGACATATCAAGCTCGATGATGCGGAACACCTCGACTGACAGGTCGTCGGCATTCTCTGCCACCCAATCGTCGTGGTCCATGTCAGATGGGACACAGGCGGCGTAGTCCTCGTAGTCACGAGTCATGGTGACAAAGGTGTGCATCATGTCCTTGGTTTCTTCGATGTTGACACACATCTCATCCTTGCGGTAGTCGTCAAGGAGTTGCTTGATGTGCTTCTCTGCGAACCCCCGCTTGGGGAAGAACTCGCAAGTGGTGTCGGAGTAGCCTTCGAAGAGGCCAGCGACAGAGTGGATTACTGCATATTGTTTCATGCTAATTAAATTGAAGTTTGAAAAATTAAATTGAGATAAGTATTGTCTGTATGTATACTCTCTTCACTCTGTTCAGAGAGTATACATACATACATACTATAGAAGGGAGGAGGGGAATCGAACACCTCATGTTTATTGCGAGCGTCCTCGTCTGGTAAACACCACCATGCTCCCTTGAAAGAAAGTCGAGGACGGGTGGAGCCTGAACGTCTTGGTGTCACCCGTTCAGTGGCATTGCTCTCCTTGCCCGCCTTCTACCCTGATTGTTATTCTGCCCACAGGGTATCGGGTGTCGTGGATATATATCTTGGGTCGTCCGCATCCACGTTGTTGGATAGACCCACTTGAAAAAAAAATGGGGGGAAGGTGTGACGTTTCACACGCTCATCCGATCGAATTGCATCCCGAAAGGCGTCCCCCCGTGGTCAAACTTCAATTAACCAATTCCTTTGTGGGGCTGTACTTCTCATCAATGCGTTGCTTGGTCTCTTCGCAACACGCCACCCATGCCTCCATGTTTACGAAGGAGAACTTACCTGCCTTGCGGTCAGCCTCGTCTTGTTCGAGGATGGCATCCTTGTTGTGGATGTAGTTGTTAAGCCCCTTCTGCAAGCAGTCGATGATGACCATTTGCACGAGC